>ERZ772812.277-NODE-277-length-51053-cov-6.612612_pt1 | contig 51053 bp, 40 predicted proteins | sample MGYA00511343_ERZ772812 | MGnify/ENA primary metagenome ERZ772812 (study PRJEB29015, sample SAMEA2737706) | human gut metagenome | biome: human gut; feature: human-associated habitat; material: faeces | place: China | collected 2012 ...
AGATAGCTGCTGACTGGCCACCGGAAAGAATTTCTGCAAGACCTGTATTCAGTCCACCTGTAACCTTGTACAGAGCACATCCTGCTGCTGCCCAGATCAGAGCAATGATACCCTCAGCAACCATTGCACCATAAAATACAAAATGGCCCTGCTTCTCACTCTTCATACAACGAGCCATCAATGGTGACTGTGTAGAATGGAAGCCTGAGATTGCACCACATGCTACGGTGATAAACATAAAGCTCCAGATTGGAGTTCCTGCCGGATGCATACTGTACATATGACTCCAGACTTCAGGAATCGTGAATTCCGGATTTGTATAGATTCCTATGATAACACCAACTGCCATAATGATCAGGCAGAGACCAAATAGCGGGTAAATCTTACCGATAATCTTATCAATGGAAATAAATGTTGCAATAAAATAATAAACCAGAATAAGAATAAGCCAGAACAGTGTAGTGGTAAGAACACCTGACAGTCCACCATTCTTACACAGGGTAACGATCAGACCTGCCGGACCTACTGCAAAAACAGTACCAACCATGATCAGGAGTACTACTGAAAATACTCGCATGATGTTCTGCATAACACCGCCGAGGTATTTACCTGTAAATTCTGCTACTGAGCTTCCGGAATTACGTTCGCTGATCATTCCAGAGAAGTAGTCATGAACACCGCCGGCAAAAATTGTACCAAACGTGATCCAGAGAAATACGATTGGTCCCCACAATGCACCCTGCATCGCACCAAAAATAGGTCCCAATCCTGCAATGTTAAGAAGCTGTACAAGGAACAGTTTCCACTGTGGCATCACTACATAATCCACTCCGTCGTTGATGCTTACCGCCGGGGTTTCACGATCATCTGGTCCAAAAGTGTTATCAACGACCTTACCATAGGTAAAGTAACCGATAATCAGAAGTGCCAGACACAAAATAAAACTGATCATTTAAATCCCTCCCTCTACTGCAATTCACAGTTGTCATATTTTTGTCAAAGTATGGCAGATCAGCTTACCATACACTCTGCTTAGCAATTATTATTATAAAACTTCTCGTTTAAAAAACAATAGTTATTGTTAAATTTGTCTATTATTCTTATAAATATACAGGAATATTGTATACAATTTTATTTGTCTATTCCATAACATCTTTGTTATTTATTTATCATATTTATAAATCAATTTTACTTATTTCCTTCTGGATCAGCAAACCTGCTGCCCTGGCCAACTGTCCGACCTCCTGTATTCTGGTATATTCTTTTCCATAAATTATTTCTGCCTTCAATGCGCCTGCATCCGTTCCCATAAATACAGCAGAAACACAGATACCTTTTCGTTGCAATGCCCGCACTTCAGCCGCTGTATCATTAACAGCTGCCTCATCTCCATAGTCCTTTCCAAATGGAAACTGTTCTGAAGACTGTATACGAAAACTGTCATTTGGTTCCGCATCCGTCAGTAAAATAAGCAGATGACGGTCAGCTGATCCACTATGGGATCTCAGAAGTTCATTCATCTCCCGCATGACAAGTCCGTCACGATTCCAGCCAGTTGCAAAGTATCGAAAAACGTCATCACTTTTTTTCTCCTCAAATGCCTTCAGAATCCGAAGCACTGTATATCCGCGTACACTGCAGAATTCCGAAACTCTGACCGGAATATGACATGCCTGAAGACTTTCTGAAAGAATCACTCCCTGCGCAGCGATCATTTCCTGATACTGTAATCTTGACGCAGACGCATCCAAAAGAAGATCCACCGTAAACAGTGGCTTTTTCTCTTCATAATTAGCATGAAAGACCCGATCATCCATGACATATTCCGATCTCCACACTCTCGCAGAATCCAGGCGTCCAGATCTGCCAGGCAGTATATCCGGCTGCTGATGAACCATCATACAATTTCTTATCTGTGACGAAAGCTGTGTGATAATACTCTGATACAGTTTTTGATTTTTATAATAATATATTCTGTTTCTTTCCATCTGAAGCTGTGCCTGATTTCTTAAATAACGGTTTTCTGCTGATATTTTCTCTTTTGGAATATATTTTCCATCCGTAAACCATACGTGGCAGCCTGCGTGATTTCCTTTACAGAGTTCTTTCTCGGTCCTTGCCAGTTCCTGTTTTGAATACAGTGACCTTCCAAAGCAGTTTTCTATATATGCATGATCGGTTTCTTCTTTTTTTAAGATCATATGACTGCTGCTTTTATTCTGCATGATTCCATTCTGGCTGCTGTCAGCCTGTGAAGAACGCATTACCACAACTCGGTCTGTCTTTACCAGTTGAGCCGGCATGATTCGAGTCAGCAGCCTGGCCGCTGTTCCAGTAAAATGGAGCATTAATGGTTTTCTGATATGCTTTTTCCCATCAAATAAATAAAAAGTTTTGTAAATACTTACCAGTTTCTCTATAATTTCTTCCTGTGACACTTTATTTTCCGGAGTCAGAGCCAAAAGCAATTTTTTCTCAAATGGCGTCATCACTGGAAGTTTTCTGCCTGATACTCTGCTCCACCTGGCAGACTGCAGGGTATATACCAATTGATTTTTGCTCATCCATTCCTGCCGTGACAGCTTATACTCTCCTACAAAAAAAGCTTCTGCGTAATCCATCCGCACCTCTTCCAGTGCCGGTCTAATCAGAATTTCAAGCTTGTACACGATCTGTTCTATATAAAGCCAGGCCAGATCATCCAGCATCTGCTGCCGGCTATCTCCCTGCCACCGCATAAAAAGTTCTGTAAGTGTCTTTTCGCCAAAATATTTATATGCAAGTCCTATGACCAGATTCATATAAAAATCCGGCCTGTTTCCCTGACTGTGTATTGCCAGAAACATTGGTTCAAAATCATAATGACCAGCAGCACCCCAAATCTGATTGGCGGCCCGCCTCTGTACTTCTGTATAAGATCCGGTCATCCATCAAACACCTCCGAAGCTTTGAGTTTCATGGAAATCCTGGCATTCATCACATCACTGAGCAGAGCCTGCTCATAACTGTCAAATATTTTATTTGTCACGCCAAGATCAAGAGCATCTCTGACTGGAATTCCTTTGTGCATCAGGCTGATTGCATCCAAGAGTCCACGAAGATCCATTGCTTTTGAAGTCAGTTCTCCACTTTCACATTTTTTCTGGATATCCATAAAAAGTAATCCAAACTGCTTATTATATTTAGAAGAAAGATCTGGAAACTGTTCTCTTAAAAGCCTCTGCAGATCTTCCAGTGTAAGTGCAGGCATACGGATCACTACAAATCTTGACGCAAGTGCTTCATTCAATTCTCGTGTTCCTGCATAGTTATAGTTCATCGTTGCAATAAAGCGAGTATCGTCTGCCAGAGTTATTCTTTCATATCCGGGAACGTCTATAACCCGCCTGAAATCCAGTGCAGAATGCAAAACTGCAAGTGCTTCATTTCTTGCCATATTGATCTCATCGAATATACCAAAGCCTCCACTGCACGCACAGCTGTATACCGGTCCTGGTCTGAATTCAACCTTCCCATTTCTGAAAGTATCTGTACCGATAAGCGAGGATGCATCCATATTTACATGAAATGAGATGTCCCATGCAGGATGGCCGAAAACTGTAGCCAGATTTTCTGCAAGTACATTTTTTCCCGTGGCTTTTTCACCTGCAAGCAATAGATTCTTTCCACACAAAAGTGCTGCCAGAGCTTCCTCCCACACTTTTTTTCCATAATAATAAAAATGAGGCACAGGAATCCTTCCCTTCAGCCCCTCCTTCACCGGGTGAGTCGCAGAAAACTCCTGTACCTCCTGAATCAGTTCCGGACTGATTCCTTCGTCTCTTAAAAAATCCGTTATTTTTTTCATCTTTAACGCCTCACATTCATGTATAAAAAAATGCTGAAATGTCAATCCACACAGGCGGTCATGACATTTCAGCTATATTAGTTCAAAAATTCAAATGGATCCTCATCCTTCAGAAAATGCATCAGCATATATGCACACATAATTGCCACACGTTCTTCTTTGAGGATTCGCTTTACTTCGGTACGGTCAGCGAGTACGATTTCAATCTCCTCACTGTCTTCCTGTGCTGCCTTACTGATCTCACCGCTGGCATAGCCGTATACAGTTGCACAGGATTCATCTGTCATACCTACTGTTGTAAAATACGGCTTTTCGAATGCAGGATCTACTTTCAAAGGTTCCAGTTTAAGACCAGTTTCTTCATACATCTCACGGACTGCACCTTCATGGAAATCTTCGCCTGGCTCAACCAGACCTGCCGGAAATTCATAAATGTAATCGCCCAATGTGTAACGATACTGGCGTACCAGAACAACCTTGTCCTTCTTTTGTCCATAGATACTATAAATGATCACACCATCCGGATCATTACGTCCGGTCTTCAGTTTCAGCGCCGGAACATCCTTGGCTCTGGATGCCACGTAATAAGACACCGGGGTATTGTGAACACTTGTAGCATCCACATGATACAGATTGACAAAACGGTTATCTGTCATTTTTTCTACATTATGAATCTTTCCCATGGGTTTCCTCTTTTCTGCACACTCTGTCTGCTGTGCCTGAATCAGTCTCCCTTAAGGATAACACGAATTCTTTTATAAATAAAGAATACGATTACAGAAATCAGAATATATTTAAATAAGTTAAATGGAACGATGATCAATGCTACAAAACCAAGAAGGCTGTTTACAGAAGGATGTACTGCTGATCCCATTTCAATAAATGCTTCGATCGGCATACCAAATGCTTTGCCATATGCCGGAAGCAGTACAAATGCATTCATAAGGCAGGCTGCTGCTGTTGTCAGTACTGTACCTGCTGCCATTCCAATAACGGCATGTTTGCGACTCTTGTTATGATGCAGTCTGTAGATGATTCCTGCCGGTACAACAAATGTACATCCAAAGAGGAAGTTTGCAAAATCACCAACACCTGCTGTCATAGTTCCCATTGTTACAAGATGCACCAGAACTTTTACCACTTCGATCAGGATACCTGCGATCGGTCCCATTGCGAAGGCTCCTACCAGTACCGGAATCTCAGAGAAATCCAGCTGATAGAAGGATGGTGCCAGGAATGGGAGCGGGAATTCAAAATTCATTAATATTCCGGCGAGGGCTCCAAGCATTGCGATCTGTGTGATCGTTCTTGTACGACTCCTCTCCATTACGTTTCCACTTTTTAAAACCTGTTCACTCATACTTGTCTCTCCTTTTTGAATTGTTCTTTTTTTCTAAAAGAAAATTCTACGCTATGCTGCAGATAAGTTTAGTGGGTAGATTAGTTTCTGCTGCATAAAAAATCCCGGGAATAATCTTCCCGGGGTACTGAGCACGTATGAATTATTCGTGTTCTTCTCTCATCCAGACTTTACTGTCGGTTCCGGAATTCTGACTTATGCCAATCACCGGATCAGCCGCCTTACGCGGGTCGCGGACTTTACCGCCGGTAGGGAATTCCAACTGCGTCGGTCACCCTGCCCCGAAGAATTTTCTTTTATCTATCCGTATTATATAACTAACTTTCTGAGAATGCAATATAAATTTTAGAAAGAAGGATATGCTTAAAGTATTTTCTGTATTGTTCTTAGCAAAGTTCTGTACACCTTGGTACCTTAGAAGTTCTGAATTGAGACGTATCCAGAGGAACATTTATCGAAAATCCCATCTGGTTCATTTAATTATCCCATAATCACCGGGAATCCTTTATTATCTCTCCTCACGGAAATACGGTAATCCAAGTCCCGCCGGCGGCTGGTGCTCCTTCTTCTTTCGGAAGCTTGTAAACACCAGTACAATAATCGTTACCACATACGGCAGTGCCTTGAACACCTCCTGCATACTTCGTCCCAGTCCCGGGATATACAGATACAGGATATAAAGTGCTCCGAAAAGGAACGCTCCCCAGATTGCATTCAGCGGTTTCCACAGTGCGAAGATTACCAGTGCAACTGCAAGCCATCCACGGTCACCAAATCCATTGTCTGTCCAGGTTCCGCCGGAATATTCCATTACGAAATAGAGTCCGCCAAGTCCTGCAAGCCCTGCTCCGATACAGGTAGACAGATATTTGTATTTGATAACATTGATACCTGCTGCATCTGCTGTTCCAGGATTCTCGCCAATTGCACGAAGATTCAAGCCTGCTCTTGTCTTAAATAAGAAGAAAGACAAAACCACCGCTACGATCACACAGAGATATGTCATAAATCCATAATTGAACAAAATCGGTCCGATTACCGGAATCTTAGATAATCCCGGGATTTTGGCTGTGTAAGCACTTCCTGTTACTTTTACAGAAATCTGTCCGACACCACCGGCAAGTTTGGAAATAGAACCACCAAAGAAGTTACCAAAACCTGTACCAAAGATTGTAAGAGCAAGACCGGTTACGTTCTGATTTACACGAAGAGTAATGGTCAGGATACTGTAGATCAGGCCACCGATCATTGCACATGCAAAGGCACATACAAACGATATCAGGACACCTATAAATGCATTCGGATTCGGGTTATCTTTTTCATAAAGAAAAGCTCCCATCAGGCCGGCAATACCGCCCATATACATAATTCCCGGAATACCAAGATTCAGGTTTCCGGATTTCTCCGTCATAATTTCACCAAGCGCACCATAAAGAATACAGATGCCCTGGACAATTGCTTTTTGAATAAAGATGGTCAGTACACTCATTGCATCTACCTCCTATTTTTTTGTACGCTTTACTCTGTAGTTGATAAAGAATTCTGCCCCGATCAGGAAAAACAGAATAATGCCGAGAATAACATCGGATGCATTTTCATTCAATCCATACTGAGTCGCAATCTGAACAGCACCCTGATTCATAAATACAATACCAAAAGATACAGCCACCATAATAAAAGTATTGAATTTGGAAAGCCATGCAACGATGATTGCTGTAAATCCACGTCCTCCTGCTGTTGCAGTAGAGATTGTATGGCTCGCACCACTTACAATAACAAATCCTGCGATACCACAGATTGCACCAGAGATTGCCATGGTACGGATAATAACTTTCTTTACATGAATACCGGCATATTTTGCAGTATTCTCACTCTCACCAACTACAGCGATCTCATAACCCTGTTTGCAGTATTTCAGATAAATGAACATCCCAACAGTCAAAATCAGAACGATCAGAACATTCCAGCCGTATTTCTGTCCAAACAGTTCCGGCAGCCAGCCTGCCTGTGTTGCCTGATTAATAATACCAACGGTATTGGAACCTTTTGGATTTTCCCAGAAAACGATACAATATGTAACCACCTGCATGGCAACATAGTTCAGCATCAGAGTAAACAGAGTCTCATTGGTATTCCAGTATGCTTTAAACACTGCCGGGATCATACCCCAGATCATACCACCAAGGGCACTTGCAATAAACATAACAATAAGTAAGATCACCGGTGACATTTTATCACCTGCATAGATCATCACCGCTGCGGAGCAGGCTCCACCAATCAGAATCTGGCCTTCTGCACCGATATTCCAGAATTTCATTTTGAATGCCGGAGCAAGTCCGATTGCAATACACAGAAGAACCATCGTATCACGTATTGTCTGCCAGATACGACGTTCCGATCCCATTGCTCCATCCCAGATTGCTTTATATACATCTACCGGATTCATCTTGACAAGTGCGACGATTACAGCACCGCACACGATCAGTGCAAGGATCAGCGCAATAAATCGAATCAGCAGTCTTTCCTGCCATCCGGCTTTGTTTCTTCTTTTACTTACCTGTAAGAAAGGTTCTTTATTCATTGACAACCCCTCCTTTTTCATGTTTCGTCATGAGAAGACCGATTCCTTCTTTGGTTGCAGTTCTGCCATCAACCACTCCGCTGATTTTTCCTCCACACAGTACCGCAATGCGGTCACAGAGTTCAAGTACTACATCAAGATCTTCAATTACGCAGACAACTGCTACGCCTTTTTTCTTCTGCTCATTCAGAAGCTGATAAATAACATGAGAGGTATTGATATCCACACCTCGAGTCGGGAATGCTACAAGAAGAACTTTTGGATTCTGTGCGATTTCTCTTCCTACCAGAACTTTCTGTACATTACCACCTGACATCTGGCGGACCGGTGCAGAGATACTTGGTGTCATAACTTCCAGCTGATCTTTGATCTTCTCTGCAAGCGCTCTTGGTCCTTTACGATCCAGGAAAGGTCCCTTTCCATTACGATAGCTTCGGATCATCATATTGTCTGTCATATCCATATCACCGACAAGTCCCATACCAATACGATCCTCCGGAACAAAAGCAAGGCTGATTCCCGCTTCATTAATGGAAATAGAATCCATTCCGGAAAGTTCCATTTCACCTCCGTTATCATCCAACAGACGTATGGAACCACTTTCTACATTCTGCAGTCCTGCAATCGCCTCAAGAAGTTCTTTCTGTCCACTTCCTGAAATGCCGGCAATTCCAAGAATCTCCCCTGTATTGACTGTCAGATCCACATCATCCAGTGTCTTGACATTTTCTTTGTCCTTACAGTTGATTCCATCAATGATCAGACGCGGTTTTACATTTTCAGGTTTCGGACGTTCGATGTTCAGATCTACTTTGGCTCCAACCATCATTTCTGAAAGACTCTGCACATTGGCCTGTGCTGTCTCTACCGTGTCAATATACTGACCCTTTCGAAGAATTGCAACGCGGTCAGACAAAGCAAGAACCTCCTGCAATTTATGGGTAATGATAATGATCGAACATCCATCGTCACGCATGTTTCGAAGAATATCGAACAGCCTGTCGGCTTCCTGTGGCGTCAACACTGCTGTCGGCTCATCCAGGATCAGGATCCTTGCTCCACGATACAGCATCTTCACAATTTCAACTGTCTGTTTTTCAGAAACGGACATTTCGTAGATTTTTTTGGAAAGGTCCAGATCAAAACCATATTTATTGACCAGTTTCTGAATATCTTCGGTTATTTTTTTCATATTGAGTCTGGCCTTACCAGGCAGGCCCAATACAATATTTTCTGCTGCCGTAAGTACATCTACCAGTTTGAAATGCTGATGTACCATACCTATTCCTAATTCATAGGAGTCTTTTGGCGAACGGATTTTTACTTCCTTCCCATTTACAAAAATATGACCTTCATCTGGATAATAAATTCCATAGATCATATTCATCAGAGTCGTTTTACCGCTTCCATTCTCACCTAAAATTGCGAGAATCTCTGATTTCCTCAGTGTAAGATTTACATGGTCATTCGCCTGGACTGATCCAAATCGCTTGGAAATATCTCTAAGCTCGAGTGCATAAGTTTCTTCCACTATCGTTCCCTCCTTTTATCTGATATATTGTCATATCTGCAAAAGAAACCTCCGCCCTGAAGACTTCCTTTGCACGTATAACAAGAAAAAAAAGCAGAGCTGCTGACCCAGCAGCTCCGCCTGTTTCAGATCTTATTCTGTGATAGATGTGATTCCATCGATAGCTACATCGAATGCCGGTGCAGAACCATATTCTGATTCATGGAAATATCCGTCAGAAACATATTCTGTATCACTGCCATCTTTCTTATAAGTAGTAAGTTCTTTGCCATCTACTGTAAATGTAGAAGTATCGAATACATGAAGGGATCCGTCTGCAAGTGCATCTTCCACTTCTTTTACTTTTTCGTCTGTTCCTTCTGCTACAACTTTCTCATTGAGAGGTGTGATCTTGTCAGCGCCGTCGGAGAAGCCTTTGCACCAGTCAGTATCAATTGCTGTTCCATCAAGCATGCACTGTACTGCATATGTGTAATATACACCCCAGTCCATAGATGCAGAAGTAAGAGCTGTATTCGGTGCAACAGATGTCATATCAATATTGTATCCAACGCAAGGAACGCCTGCTGCTTCACATGCTGTCGGAGCACCTGTTGTATCTGCGTGCTGGCTGATCAGAACACATCCATCAGAAATCAGCGCATCTGCACATTCTTTTTCAAGGTCGAAGCTTGCCCAGCTGTTTGTATATTTTACTTCCATAGTTACGGACGGGCATACACTCTTTGCGCCAAGGTAGAAAGAAGTATATCCGGAAATAACCTCTGCGTACGGGAATGCACCAACATAACCCATCTTGCAGTTATCTTCTGTGATCGTTCCATCTTCGATCATCTGATTCAGTTTAAGGCCAGCTACTACACCGGACACATAACGAGCTTCATAAATGTTTGTGAAGTAGTTGTGCATATTGGAAAGTCCGCTTGATGCTGCCTGAGTTCCGGTTGCATGACAGAACTGTACGTCCGGATATTCTCCTGCGGCTTCAAGGATATAAGTCTCATGTCCGAAGCTGTTTGCAAAGATGATCTGACATCCCTGATCTGCAAGGTCTGCTGCTGCATCGTAGCATCCTTCATCTTCGCCGATCAGAGTTTTTTCGATAACCTGTGAATCGTCAAGGCCAAGTGCCTCCTGCATTTCATCAATACCAGCCATATGAGCTGCTGTGTAACCTTCATTCTCATCACCGATGTAGATTGCACCAATCTTGAGGTCTTCCTTTGCAATACCTTTGCCACTTTCGCTGTCGTCACTTGCGTATACAGGTGCAGTCATAGTAACTGCCATAGCTGCTGCAAGTCCAATTGCCAATGCTTTTTTCATTCTTCTTTCCTCCATTTTCTGTGCTCTTACTCCTGTTGCGGAACAAAAGAGGCACAACTTTCTCAGTTACGCCTCTTTGCAAGTACTTTTACTATACATGGCGCTTTTTAAATTGTCAATAAATTTGCAAAAAACGTACTATTTATTTGATAACCTAATTTTTTTTGTATATTAATTAGGAAATAATAATTTTCTTGACTTTTTCACGTTAAAGTGTTATACTTTAAAAAGTTAATTTGATTCGAACATGAATCAGTAAAATCAGGAGGATTAAAAATATGAAAAAGCAGATTTTAGCAGGCATTCTGTCTGCAACAATGGTAGTTGGCATGGGTGGTGTCAGCGTATTTGCAGCAGATAAAGCAGATGATAAAACATACAACATCGGTATCTGCCAGCTCGTACAGCACGAAGCACTGGACGCTGCAACACAGGGATTCAAAGATGCGATCACAGAAGAACTTGGCGATAAAGTAACTTTCGATGAGCAGAACGCTCAGGGTGATTCCAATACATGTTCTACAATCATCACCGACTTTGTTTCTAAAAACGTTGATCTGATTCTTGCAAACGCTACACCTGCACTTCAGGCAGCATCAGCAGGAACATCTGATATCCCGATTCTTGGTACAGCTGTTACAGAATACGGTGTAGCACTTGATCTGGATGATTTCGATGGAACTGTTGGCGGAAACATCTCCGGTACATCAGACCTTGCTCCGCTTGAAGATCAGGCTGCAATGCTCAACGAACTGTTCCCAGATGCAAAAAATGTTGGTCTTATCTACTGTTCAGCAGAAGCCAATTCCCAGTATCAGGTTGATACAGTAAAAGCAGCTCTTGAGAAATTAGGTTACACATGTACTTACTATGCATTCTCAGACTCCAACGACCTCTCTTCTGTTGCTACAACAGCAGCTACTGAGAGTGATGTGATCTATGTTCCGACTGATAATACTGTTGCATCTAATACAGAGATCATCAACAACATCTGTCTTCCGGAAAAAGTTCCGGTAATCGCAGGTGAAGAAGGTATCTGTGAAGGATGCGGTGTTGCCACACTTTCCATCAACTACTATGACCTCGGTGTTGCTACCGGTAAAATGGCTCTCAAAGTTCTTGTAGATGGTGAAGATATTTCCAAAATGCCAATTGAATATGCTCCACAGTTCACAAAAGAATACAACCCGGAAATCTGTGAAGAACTCGGTATTGAAGTTCCGGATGATTATGTAGCAATCGGTGCAGACGAAGAAGAAGCTTCTGATGATGATGCAGCAAAAGACGAGACATCTGAAGAGGAAACAACCGAAGAGGCTGAATAATTTTCGAAGATAATCAAACATTACAAATTTATACAGGCAGCGGGAAAGGAATTATCCTTTCTCGCTTTCTGTGCTATCAGGAGGAACTGAAAAATGAATATTCTTACTTTAATCAATGCACTTCCAGGCGCTGCTGCGCAGGGTCTGATCTGGGGAATCATGGCAATTGGTGTTTATCTCACCTTCCGTATCCTCGATGTAGCCGACCTTACTGTTGACGGCACCATGTGTACTGGCGGTGCTGTCTGCGTTATGATGCTGATGAGCGGTCACAGTGTGTGGGTTTCTATGCTTGCTGCTACCGGAGCCGGAATGCTTGCCGGTCTCGCTACAGGTATCTTCCACACATTCATGGGAATCCCTGCGATCCTCGCTGGAATCCTGACTCAGCTTGGTCTTTACTCTGCCAACCTTAAGATCATGGGAAAAGCAAACCAGGCAGTAAACGGAAACAAATTTGATCTGCTTGTTTCCCTCCGTAATGTAAAAAATGTTCCATTTTATCAGAATACAATTTTCATCGTTGCAATCTTTATCGTTGTTCTGATTGCAATCCTTTACTGGTTCTTCGGTACAGAACTTGGATGCTCCCTCCGCGCTACCGGATGTAATCCGAATATGTCCCGTGCACAGGGAATCAATACGGATGTATGTAAAGTTCTTGGTCTTATGATCTCCAACGGACTGGTTGCGCTTTCCAGTGCTCTCCTTGCACAGTATCAGGGATTTGCTGATGTCAACATGGGACGTGGTGCTATCGTTATCGGTCTTGCTGCAGTTATCATCGGTGAAGCAATCTTTGGAAAGATCTTCCATAACTTTGCGCTTCGTCTTCTCAGCGTTGCTTTTGGTTCTATCCTCTACTATCTGGTACTCCAGACAGTTATCTGGATGGGTATTGATACAGACCTTCTGAAGATGCTGTCCGCACTTGTAGTTGCAGTCTTCCTTGCTGTTCCATACTGGAAAGCAAAGTATTTTTCTAAACCAGTAAAACGTGGAGGTAACAAATAATGCTAGAACTTAAGAATATATATAAAACCTTTAATCCTGGAACCATTAATGAGAAAGTGGCTCTGAATGGTCTGAACCTTACACTGAACGAGGGAGATTTCGTAACTGTTATCGGTGGTAATGGTGCCGGTAAATCCACGATGCTGAACGCTGTTGCAGGTACCTGGATGGTCGATGAAGGCCAGATCATCATTGACGGAATCGACGTTACCAAATTATCCGAGCACAAAAGAGCAGCTTACCTGGGACGCGTATTCCAGGATCCTATGACAGGAACAGCTGCCACAATGGGAATTGAAGAAAACCTTGCCCTTGCTAAACGTCGCGGCAAAACACGTTTCCTGAAACCAGGAATCACAAAGAAAGAACGCGAAGAATATAAAGAACTTCTGAAGATTCTTGGCCTTGGACTGGAAGATCGCCTTACTTCCAAAGTCGGACTTCTCTCCGGTGGACAGCGCCAAGCACTTACTCTGCTGATGGCAACCCTCCAGAAACCAAAGCTTCTGCTCCTCGATGAGCATACCGCAGCCCTTGACCCGAAAACAGCAGCCAAGGTCCTTGAGATCACTGAGATGATCGTAAACCGCGATCATCTGACAACAATGATGATCACTCATAACATGCAGGACGCTATTACACACGGAAACCGCCTGATCATGATGATGGAAGGAAAGATTATCCTGGATATTCAGGGGGAAGAAAAGAAGAAGCTTACGGTAAGAAATCTGCTGGATCAGTTTGAGAAAGCCAGCGGACAGGAGTTCTCCAATGATTCTGCTCTGCTGAGCTGAGATGGGGATTTCGTAAAAGATATGGTTTTTCTTTTACGCAAACATTAAAGAAGTAATATTACTATTGATATTACTATTAATATTCACGCAACTAATTAAAGATATATGATTTTTCAACGGCTTCATCATCCGGAAGTACTAAGGAATAACCCTCGTGTTAAATACATTCATAAAAATCACAAACTCGCTGACGCTCAAACAGTGTGATTTTTATGAATAACACACTCGGAACATTCCTAAGAACTTCCAGGATTCTTGCAGATGTTGAATTAATCATATATCTTTTTTAGTTGCTGTAATTTGGAAAAAATATACTTTATGTTCACAGTAATAAAATTGTCTCAAGTCCTTCTATAGTTTCTATAATAACGCCAATCATATTCCACTCATATTTTCTATAATATTCTTAAGTCTATTTTAAATTCCAAATATTTTATCTTTACCTCCTCCCCCATCTCGCTCAGCTGCCTCCTTCCCGGAGGGATCCCGACCACACGCCGCAGAAGGCTATAGCAAGGAGCAGGAAATCGACAGCATGGCTTTGATAGGCATAATCCGGTTATTTTCCCCGCACGATACTATAAATAGCGCTGTCCAGGTCAAGGGGCTTTTATAAAGCTTGCGAAAACGTAAAAACGGGCTGCAGATGGGATGTATGTTTGCGTAAGTACCAGTATGTTAGAATGGCAGGTATAATGTGCATGAATTCCAGAAACCTCTGCAATCGTCCGTAGAAATACTTGAATATAGCCAGTCTGTGTTATGAAGCATAAAGTGCATTGTCTGAGCCGTCAGGCGAGTTATGCACTTTTGATTCATGTTTTTAACAGACGGGGGATATTCTTAGTATTTCTGGGCGATGAAGCCGTTTCAGGGATTCATGCACATTCATCCTGCACACACATCCTTCTCTTACGCATCATTCATCCTATCTGCAAGCCCGTCATATATTTTTTCCCTGCTTTATTTGATCCCCTTCATGGACAAGCTGATTCGCTTCTTCTTCAAATCCACTCCAATCACTCGTACATCTACAACATCCCCAACAGACACTGCCTCCAGTGGATGTTTGATATATCTCTCGGTCATCTCAGAGATATGCACAAGTCCATCCTGATGTACACCGATATCGACAAATGCCCCAAAGTCAATTACATTACGTACGGTTCCTTTAAGGATCATGCCTTCTTTCAGGTCCTTCATATCAAGTACATCTGTTCTCAGTACCGGCTTCGGCATCTCATCACGAGGATCTCGTGCCGGTTTTTCCAGTTCTTTGACAATATCACGAAGTGTCGGTTCACCAACTCCAAGCTCTTCTGCCAGTTTTTTGTAATTCTTAATCTGTCTGGAAATACCACTCAGTTTGCCGGCTGTGATATCTTCTGGTTTGTATCCCAGTTTTTCCAGAACCTTCTGCGCAGCTTCATAGCTTTCCGGATGAACACTTGTCGCATCCAGTGGATTCTTTCCGCCTGTGATACGTGCAAAACCTGCACACTGTTCAAATGCTTTCGGTCCGAGTTTTGCAACTTTGAGAAGCTCACGACGACTTTCAAATCTTCCGTTCTCTTCACGATAAGCCACGATGTTCTTCGCAATCACTTTACTGATACCTGAAATATATTCCAGAAGGGATGCAGATGCTGTATTCAGATCCACCCCAACTTTATTTACACAATCCTCTACGACTCCACTCAGAGCCTCTCCGAGCTTCTTCTGATTCATATCATGCTGATACTGTCCTACACCGATAGACTGTGGAGTGATCTTGACCAGCTCTGCCAGCGGATCCTGCAGACGTCTTGCGATAGAAGCCGCACTTCTCTGTCCGACATCAAAATTCGGGAATTCCTCAGTTGCCAGTTTACTTGCGGAATATACAGAAGCTCCTGCCTCATTTGTGATCACATACTGTACCTTCTCTGGAATTTCTTTCAGAAGTTCTACAATGATCTGCTCAGATTCTCTGGATGCTGTTCCATTGCCCAGAGAGATCAGAGAAACATTATACTTTTTGATCAGCTTCTTAAGTGTTTCTTTTGCAGCGCGGATCTTTGCATCATTTGTCGGCGCTGTCGGATAAATAACAGTTGTATCAAGGACCTTTCCTGTCTCATCTACAACAGCCAGTTTACAGCCTGTACGGAAAGCCGGGTCCCATCCAAGAACTACTTTACCAACGATTGGAGGCTGCATCAGAAGCTGCTCCAGATTCTTTCCAAATACATGGATTGCCCCGTCTTCGGCCTTTTCTGTCAGATCACTTCGGATCTCACGCTCAATCGCAGGTGCGATCAGACGTTTGTAACTGTCTTCCACTACTTCGCGAAGAATCGGTTTTGTAATTGGATTTTCTTTTGTAATGACCTGCTTCTGAAGCCATCCCATTGCTTCCTCTTCCGGCGCATTGACTTTAACCGTAAGGATTTTCTCTTTCTCACCACGATTCAGGGCAAGCACGCGATGTCCCGCAAGCTTTTTGATTGGCTCTTCAAATTCATAATACATTTCATAAACAGAAGCTTCTTCCGGTTTCTTCGCCGCAGAAGCGACAGAACCCTTGTCCATAGTCAGTTTACGAAGATAAATACGGTAATCTGCCTCATCAGAAATGTGCTCCGCAATAATATCTTTGGCTCCATTGATCGCATCTGCTACTGTTTCCACACCTTTTTCTTCTGATACAAAATCCTGTGCTTCTTCTTCAATCGGCTTGTCTGTCATTTGAAGCATAATGATATTTGCCAGTGGTTCCAGTCCTTTTTCCTTCGCAATGATCGCACGGGTACGACGTTTCGGTCGGAATGGACGATAAAGATCCTCTACTACGACCAGTGTCTGTGCATCAAGGATCTGTTTCTTCAACTCTGCCGTCAGTTTTCCCTGCTCTTCAATACTTCCAAGTACCTGATTCTTTTTTTCTTCCAGATTACGAAGATAGGTCAGTCTTTCATGAAGAGTACGAAGCTGTTCATCATTTAAAGAACCAGTTGCTTCTTTACGGTATCGGGAAATGAACGGGATAGTACAGCCTTCGTCAATCAATTTGACTGCAGCTTCTACCTGCCATTTTTCCACATTAAGTTCTTTGGTTATCACCTGAATAATATCCATTATAGTCTCCTTTTTCATGCATGATAATCATTGTATCTTTTATATTTTGTTTTCTGTTCTATGCTTCTGAATTATAATCATCACCGGTTCGGTCAGATATCTCCTGGATTCCCGTATGCTGCCGGTCAGTTCTCTGCTGATCGAGTTCTCCTGTTACATACATATAAAATGCAGTTTCTGTAAACTGCATATACGGCATCAGCCACAGCAGCCCAATATAAAGAGTAAATAGTGATAAAAACAGCAGTGGGACAAAACTAAGTTCCAACATCAGATACTGCCAGATGTGCCCCTTCATGGCATGTGTACTTGCTTTCAGTGCCTCTATACCACCCATTTCCGGATCATCAGCCAGAAAATAGAATGTCAGTGCAAATGGCACTGTAAAAATCACACTCAATACCATTGCAAGAAGCCACGCCCCCAACAGAAGCTGATACCAGTGAATCATGCTTTCCACAGTCTCTCCCGGATTTACCATATAAGTCACATAATAGAATGGAATCTGCACCACTGTGTCGATCAACGCTACGACCAGTCCGGCAACCAGTACTCTGTCCGGCTGGTTATGAAACATATACAGCAGATCACTCAGGCTGTAATCCCTGCCTCTGCAGATATTCAGCTGCATATAGCTGTATCCGGTACTGAAGATCATTCCTATCAGAGATACAATAAACACAAAAATTTCGCTTAATACCAATGCAAATACGGAATCTCCCGGAAACAGCTGTACAGCAAAAATATTTCCGATAAAATTAACAGCTACAACGGCCAGCATTGCAGCAATTGCAATCCCCCAGTTTCCTTTCAGATTACTCTTTGCATAGGATTTCCAGTACTTTCTCTGTCCAGTCATTTTTCTCCTATCTGCCTTTTTTCAGGCATCAGACAAAAATTCCACCTTCGCAAAACCGAAGATGGAATTTACATATTTTGAATTTTACTGTTCCTTACTTCTGCAATGATCCCGACATCCTGTATCAGTCTGCAAGATTAAATGCATCATGTACTGCATTCATGGCTCTCACACCATCTTTTTCATTGATCAGAACAGTTACTCGAATCTCAGAAGTTGAAATCATATTAATGTTTACACCCTCATTATAAAGGCTTTCAAACATTTTTGCAGCAACACCAGGGTTGCTCATCATTCCTGCACCAACAATAGAAAGTTTTGCAATATTTCTCTCTGAATGCAGTTCCTGATAGCCAAGTCTGGCTTTATTTTCTTCAAGAGCCGCAATTGCATCATCCAGATCTTTGCCATCTACCGTAAAGGAAATATCCTTTGTACCTGCACGTCCGATAGACTGCAGAATAACATCAACATTAATATGTTTTTTAGCAAGAACATCAAATAATTTAAACGCCACACCCGGTACATCTTTCAGACCGATAACGGCAATCCTTACTGCCTCTGTATCAAGCGCAACACCGCTGATCAGCATTCTTTCCACTGTAACTTCCTCCTTTACGACAGTTCCCTCACTGTTATTCAGACTGGAACGTACCACAAGCGGTACTCCATATTTCTTTGCCATCTCTACAGAACGGTTATGAAGTACTCCTGCCCCAAGCGTTGCAAGATCCAGCATCTCATCATACGTAATTTCTTTCAGCTTACGTGCTTTCGGAACCTTACGTGGATCTGCTGTATAAACTCCGTCTACATCTGTATAGATTTCACAGGCATCTGCATGAAGAGCTGCTGCAAGAGCAACTGCAGTCGTGTCAGAACCGCCTCTTCCCAGAGTTGTATAATCATCGTATTTATTGACTCCCTGGAATCCTGTAACAACGACGATCTTATGATTTTCCAGTTCTCTGCGGATACGTTCTGTATCAATTCTTTTGAGGCGGGCATTTCCATGCACACTTGTCGTATGCATAGCTACCTGAAATGCATTCAGTGATACCGCCGGAACTCCCAGTTTGTCAAATGCCATTGCCATCAGAGATACCGACATCTGCTCTCCAATCGTAAAGAGCATATCCATTTCTCTTTTTGGTGGTTTTTCATTAATATCTTCTGCCATGGAAATCAGTTCATCCGTATATTTTCCCATTGCAGAAAGAACGACTACCACATCATTTCCTTTTTTATATTCTTCAACACATCTGTTGGCAACATTGTAGATACGTTCTTTGTTTGCTACAGATGTACCTCCGAATTTCTTTACTATTAACATAGTTTCCTCCCGGAATACGATTTTATCAATCCTTTACACGGATCATTGCGATCACTTCACCATTCAGTTTACTGATCTTTTCTTTATATTCTTTCTGTTTCATGCACTCTGTAATGAATCCGAATTCATCTGGAAGAGAAGCAACTTTTACAATCTGAAGTTTTCCAAAAGCGGCTTCTGCCTGTGCTTCCGTCACACCTTTGACTCTTACGAAAAATCTTCCCTCTGTCTCCTCCATCGGAGTCAGTTTCATCGGCTCATTTGACCAGTTTGTTGCAATATTTTCATGAAGATTCTTCGCTTCATCAACAACATCTGCCACTACTGCACTTGCTGTTGGAAGCTTTCCTGCTCCACTTCCGTAAAACATGGCATCTCCAAGCATGTTTCCATGTACAAAAACAGCATTAAAAACATCATTAACACTGTATAACGGGCTCTTCTGGCCAACCAGGAACGGTGCAACCAGTGCGGTGAATGTGTCCTCGCCCAGTTTTCGGCTGGTTCCGAGAAGTTTAATGGTCATGCCAAGTTCTTCTGCATAGACCATATCTTCCGGTGTGATCTTTGTGATTCCTTCTGTATAAACATTTTCATAATTCAGGAACTTTCCATAAGCCAGAGAGGACAGGATTGCGATCTTACGGCATGCATCATAACCTTCTACGTCTGCGGTCGGATCAGCCTCTGCATATCCCTTCTGCTGTGCTTCTTTAAGAACCACATCAAAATCAGAACCTTCTGTTGCCATCTTGTACATCATGTAGTTGGTAGTTCCATTTAAGATTCCTGTGATCTCATCGACTTCATCTGCTGTCAGAGATCCGTTAAGTGCTCGAATGATCGGAATTCCACCACCGCAGCTTGCCTCAAACAGGAAGTTGATGTTCTTTTCTTTTGCAATCTCCATCAGCTCCGGGCCATGCTTTGCAACCAGAGCTTTATTGGAAGTGCAGACACTCTTACCTGATTCCAGCGCTCTCTTTACAAAGGTATATGCCGGTTCAATACCGCCCATAACTTCTACTACAATGTCTACTTCCGGATCGTTGGCAATGATCTCATAATCATGTACCAGAACTTCCTGTACCGGATCTCCCGGAAAATCTCTGAGGTCGAGAACATATTTGATATTGATCTCCTGACCTGCCCGTTTATTAATGCTTTCGTGGTTTGTGTTGATAACCTCCACGACACCACTTCCAACTGTACCGTATCCTAATACCGCAATATTAACCATATCTTCCTCCTGTGTAAAAAAATTTCTATTCTCTTCCAAGGATCTTCAGATAATGAATTCCTTCCCGACTTTCGATTTCTTCAACCATGGCCTCTGCATCTCCCTCTCCCGGAAGAATATCTACACTGAGTGTGAGAGTTGCGATTCCATTGATTGGAATACTCTGATGAATCGTAAGAATATTTCCATGAAAATGTGCAATGGTCTGAAGTACTACAGATAAAAGTCCTGGTTCATCATCCATCTGAATAATGAAGGTAATGGTCTTTCCTCTTGCCTCTTCGTGAAAAGGAAAAATATCATCCTTATATTTATAAAAGGAGCTTCGACTGATTCCGGTCTGTTCTGCTGCATCCTGCACAGTCTGTGCCCTGCCTGAATCAAGCAGGCGCTTTGCCTGTACCACCTTCAACAATACTTCCGGAACTGCCCGCTCCCTGACTACAAAATACTTTTTCTTCTCTGTTATTTTTTCCATTCCAATCTTCCTGTTCCTGTTGAGTCCTTAATCCTTTTACAGTGTATATCCGTCACATTGTGGATACTACTTGTAACCAAAATAATACATATCCCTCTTCGGGCATGTCCATATATCAAGGACACGTGTTTCCCTACGAGGGATATGTTATCATACCAGCCCACACTCTGCAAGGATTTTTTGTCGCTCCAAACAGGCTGAAAACTGATCTTGTGTTACTGCTCACCTCGTTCGCAGCACACGCTGGGATTACTGCTGCTCTGCTGGTTTATTTGACAGCGCGATCCATTTCAGATATGCATTAATGAATGGATCAATGTCTCCGTCCAGGACGGCATCCACATTACCTGTCTCTTCACTGGTTCTGTGGTCTTTTACCATCGTATATGGCTGCATAACATAGGATCTGATCTGGTTTCCCCAGCCGATATCAGTAACTTCACCACGAATACCGGAAAGCTTTGCCTCTGCTTCCTGCTGTTTCAGAAGATACAGCTTCGCTTTCAGCATCTGCATGGCCTTATCTTTATTCATATGCTGAGAACGTTCATTCTGGCACTGTACCACGATTCCTGTAGGGAAATGTGTGATACGGATCGCAGAAGATGTCTTGTTGATATGCTGTCCGCCGGCGCCACTGCTTCGATAGGTATCAATACGGATATCATCATCATTGATCTCAACATCCAGATCTTTTTTAATATCCGGCATAACATCGCAGGACACAAATGAGGTCTGACGTTTACCGGCTGCATTAAACGGTGAAATACGTACCAGACGATGTACACCCTTTTCGGATTTCAGATAACCATAGGCATTTTCACCATTTACCTGGAATGTAACAGACTTGACACCTGCTTCATCTCCATCCAGATAATCCAGAACTTCCATTGTAAATCCCTTACGGTCTACCCAGCGGCTGTACATACGATAAAGCATTCCGCACCAGTCGCAGGCTTCTGTTCCACCTGCTCCGGCATTCAGCTTAATGATCGCATTTTCACTGTCATATTCTCCTGATAATAAAGTTTTGACACGAATACTGTCAAAATTCTTCTGGAATTCATCCAGCATTTCCTGAATCTCCGGAATGATTTCCGGATCATTTTCCTCATAGCCCATCTCGATCATGGTCTCCATATCTTCCATCTGGGTTTCCAGACTGTGATAGATTTCCATATCGTCCTTCATGCTCTTGAGTTCTTTCATCTTCTGCTGGGAAACTTCTGCATTGTCCCAGAAGTCCGGCGCTTCCATTTCACGCTCTAATTCTTCAACCCTCTGCTCTTTATTAGCGAGGTCAAAGTGAATCCCTCACTTCCACTAATGGTTCTGTGTATGTTGCAAGAATGCTCTTGAACTGATCTAATTCAACCACAGCTTCACCTTCTTTCTATAATAATCATAGTAACTGTGCAGTGCTTTCTGCTGAACAGTTATCAAAAATACAATAACATAAAATCCGTTATAATTCAATCTTTTCGAGGTCTTCCGGCACATACAGATTGCCGTGGAAATACTTCCTGCCTTCTTCTGTATATAATTGTTTACGACATGCAATATTTTTATCCTCGGTATGATAAAGGATCAGATTTTTTACGCCAAGCTGTTCTGCGAGTTCACTGGCATCTTTCGCTGTGGAATGATGCTTTTCATATGGATGGAACACATCCGCCTGGTCATACAGGCAAAAAGCCTCGTGAAGCAGCCATTTGCTGTTTTCGGCATATTTTTTCTCACATTCATTATATGGCTCATCACCACAGCAGGTGAGTTTTTCGCCGTTTCCCATGTCCATGCAGAATCCGTATTGTTTGGCCTTTGTTGACTGAATGTCAAAAAATGTCACCTTATGTCCCATAAGGGTACGCTCCTCGCCGTCATTTACCACGACCAGGTGAAGGCGTTTGCCGATAAAATCGGTCAGTTTCTTCGGATAAAGCTGCTCTGCCATCTCTCCAAGCAGACCGATCACTTCATCGTGACCGTAGATCCACGCTTCTCCTTCATACTGTCCCTGTTTCATATGCTGGCAGATCATGCGGATCATCCAGATAATTCCCATCAGATGGTCGACATGCTTGTGTGTCACAAAAATCTCCCGCATGTCCTTCCAGTCTAAACCAGCCTGTTTTAACTGACGAAGCAGAGTATTTCCACCTCCGCCGTCGACCAGAAGATGTTTTTCTCCATCCTGCAGTACAAAGCAGGTGTTGTAGCATTCCGTCACCATTGCATTTCCCGTTCCGAGCATTGTTATGTTCATGGATGTTCCTCCTGTGTTTGTTGTGTTGTGTTTATTATGCTTTTGTATTGCCTGAAGTTGTTATTGCTTTATGTAAAAAAGCCTCCACTATGATATCATAATATAGAAAGAAAAGGAACAGCCAGCGCTGCTCCCTCTTCTGAAAATATATTAAAAATTACTATTTAAAAAAACTATACGGTTCTACTTGCAATCCGTACTCTTTCATCAATTGTCTGCGATAATCTTCATTCTCAAATGCTCTTTTCATATCGTCCAGACGATTATCATAATAGAGTTTCTTATATAAATATTCTGCTTGTTCTATACCTTTTTTCTTTTCATCTTCCAACATTTCTTCAAGACCTTTACACATATTACAGCCTCCCTCCTGTCTTAATTCTGATTTAAGTTCCTGTAGTTTTCTCATATCGGACATTACGCATATCAGATCATATGCATCTTCTTCAAGATTGATCAATGTCTCTCTGTGCTCATGTACATATTTTTCCAATTGTTGTTTGTTTCCATCATTTTGCAGGAATCCAAAAACTTCTCTGAGGTCAGTAGTAAATTTTTCAACATCAGAAAAACTTCGTACTTCTATCAGATTGATGGAATAGTTCTGTATCTGATTTTGTATATGTAACGGGCAGACTTTCAGATCTGTAATCTCTTTCAGGCTTTTGGCTCCATTCCAGTTATCTTTTCCAAAATAGATAACGATAGTAAGGATTGGTTTCAGCCTGTCAGATTCTTTAAATTTTGATAAAAACTCTCCGTGATCTGCCCATGTCTGTTTTTCTCTTTTGTGTTTTCGCTCAATGTCTTTCCATTGTAAATAATAGCCATTTGCATCTGCATTAATCACACGTACCGGCATCACATAACTGATATCTGACTGATTCTGAATGGATATGATAATCGGTATCTTCTGTATATCGTTATCAGCATTCTTTACATCGTTTTCTTTTCCAACCGGAATCTTAACTTCAAAAAGAACATCTGTAATATTTACATTTGTCTTCAATTCCTTATCGTTCCACCATGATTTTGTCAGTATCGGATTCAGCTCAGAAACATCCTGCGGGCTTATGATTTTATTTCCACCATACAGATACACATTCAGCAGATCGGCTATCCGTGTTTTATCTTTAAAGTAGTTGATTGAAGGAATATCCTTTTTTGCCATCACACCTCTCTTTCTGGATATGCGTTTTAAGAACTTTTTGTTCTTATTTTAATTATACGAACTTCACTATAAAAATTCAATCTTTACATATCCTTCTTTACATTAATTTGAGATTTTCGGCTGAAACGCCAGTGCAGATCAAAAGATAAATAAATGATGTGATTATTTTAGCATTCCTGCATGTGAGCGGCAAGAAAAAACGTTCGACAAATTCTGCCCTTTTTCAAAAGGACTGTGCGCCAATTACTTAGCACAACAGTCCTTAGCAAACTTACTTCATTTTTTTACCTTATCCAATTGTAACCGTTGATAATCCACTACAATTGAAAAAGGCACATATCCCAACCTTTTGTACGCTGTCAGGAATTTCTATTTCAACAACATTCAAACAATTATAAAAAGCATAATCTCCTATGGATGTAATTCCTTCAGAAATTTTAATTTCTTTAATATCTGTTTGAAAAAGTGCCCATGGAACATCTTTTTCTTCGTTCCAGCATAGCATCTCTCCCTGCCCTGTTATTTCAAGAATACCATCCTCACTAAATTCCCAGCAAACATTATTTCCCTCTGCTCCACATTCTCCTTGTCTTGCTATACTTTCACTTAAGACATTTTCCCCCTCTTCATTTATATCAATCTCCTGCGATTGAAATATATCCTCGCAATCTTCCCCTTCTACCTCTTCAATTTCCACTTCGTCATCCTCAATTACATCTGTTTCAAAATCATTTTGTTCCGATTCAGGTATTTCCAGTTCTATCTGTTCCTCTTCATCATCAAATACAGTTACTTCTTCATCTACCATTTCTTCAGATGCCTGTACATTATGCCCTGTATTTCCGCAAATACCGATTACTGTTATAAGGCCCAACATGCACAATGCTATTTTTCTGTTATACTTCATGTATCTCCACCTCATTTCTTAACTTTTACACTCTTTACCCTACTCCATGACGAATAGTATTTAACCTTTCCGACTTTTTTGTAAGTAGCAATTCTTATGTAATATTTTTTTCCTTTTTTTAGTTTGGAAAGTACTTTTTGTGATTTCTTCGCACCATTAACATTTACAGTTTTTACGCCTGCTTTAAATTTCTTATCCGTAGAATATTGAATTGCGTATCCACTAATAGAAGTTTTCTTCTTCCACTTAACTGTAACTTTTCTTTTTAATGTATTTGATGCTTTAGAAATTTTTGTTCCCAGCGGCTTTACAGTAACCGTGATTTTTTTTGATGTTTCATTATAATTTTGCGTACCACCCGCTTTAATTGTAATTACTGCACTGCCAACAAATTTTCGAGAAATAGTAATCTTTCCCTGCCTACTTACCTTCACTGATTTATTATTGGAGGTGTACATTAAATTTGCACTTTCATATGCCGACGCACCAATATTCGCAGACTGTTTTTTGGTCGAAGCATTTTTTGTAATTTCTTTTGCCGTTATCACATTTTGCGCTTTTTGTATTGTATATTCTGTCTCATACTTTCCGCTATATGCTCCGGCGCCCTGTATTACAATTTTTGCTGCACCAGCATTAATATTATTGTAACAGGTAATTGTATAATCTTTTTCCTCCCGCAAAATATAACTTGCATCTTTTACCATGACTGTTGGAATGTTTGGTCTTCCTGTATATATGCAAGAATCCTGTCTCACCTCAATTGAGCACATCAAAAGATTACGCTTTTGAACTTCATTAGTCTCCGGATTCCACGGCATCCATATAATGTCGCCTCCATAATTCTCCAATTTATCTAATGTCCAGCTGCTGTCATTATATGGATAATATGCAGTACCTGATACATTTTCAAAACTTCTTTCTGCCATTTCCGGCATATTTCCAAAGAAATATATATTCTTGAGATTCTTGCAGTTCGCAAATGCATGATCACCAATTTTCTTTACTTTTGCACCTATGTTAACATTAAAAAGATTTTCACAATTTGCAAATGCATTTGGCTCAATTTCTACAGTCAACCCATCTGGCATTTTCTTTATTTCAAAAGTAGTAGAAACAAAACCTTCCCACCCACTTCCATCAATTGCAGTAATACGAACTGTCGCAGTACCAGGATTAATATTATTTATATATTCAACTTCATATGCCTTATTTTCCTGCAATATTTTGGTTCCATAGCAGACGGTCACTTTGGGCATGATTTCATTTCCATTATATACAAAACTTGTTCCCTCAAGTTTTATTGTACAATCCGCCAGATTTTTTATTGTAGATTCATTCACAGTTATCTTGACATATTTTCTCGTTTCTTTATAATTTTCTGTCTCTGACGCTATGATTGTGATATTTGCGCTTCCAGCGCCATTTATAGTTACATTACCATCAGAATCTACCTCTGCAACTTTCGTATCATCCGATACATAACTCAAAATGCCGTCACCTACTGCAAGACTGGCATTTAAATTAAACACATCATCCTCTCTGTCTTTTACAAAACTATCATCACATTCAATAATCTGTTCTTTCTTTTCATTTCCTTCAAAAATACTGGTTATATTTGTTACTTTGAATCCCCATTCATTTCCGGCATTATCCGACACTAGTTTTATTTTAACAGATTTTCCCGACACATTAATTGTTGCACCGCTTAATTGTGTGCCTGTATATTTACCTACCTCCGTTCCATCCGAGCTGTAAATATGAATATAATCAAAACCATCTTCCACTTCAGTTCGAGGATCAAAAGTTATCTGTAATGTGTCCCCATCACTTTCAGTTGAATAAATCCAATAATCAGAACAATTATTTTCATATTTATGTGGGCTCTCCAGTTCATCAACACTCTTCGCTATACACGCAGTATTTGTTACTGTTACCGTGCAAGTATCCCAAAGATTGCTTCCATCTTTTGTTTTGCCCGTAACAGTTGCCGTACCTTTAGCTAAAGCTGTTATACAACCTGTCTGATCCACCTTTACGATTTTTTCATCCGATGAACTCCATTCAACCTCTTTATTATTTGCATTTTCCGGGTAAATACTGGTTTTCAGCTGATATGTCTCCAAAGCCTCCATTGATACAGATTCTCTGTTCAAATAAATCGAAGTTACCGGCTGTGTGACTATTACATTACAATACACACTTTGTTCACCAACAATAACTTTTATCTTAGCAGTTCCCGTGTTTTCAGCAGTTACTACTCCCGTATCACTCACAGTCACAATATTACTGTCGGTACTCTTCCATGAAACCTCATCTGTGAAATCCTTTGGTTCTACATTAAGAGATAATTGGACTGTCTGACCTTCATTAATTGTAACTTCAGATTTATCCAGAGAAACTTTCTCAGTTTTTTTATCTATGGCAACAAATTTTATTCCCTTCTCACCAGCATATTTTTCTGCATATGTTCCTGCCACACCATAAATTGTCATTTTTGCCGGGTAACTGAATACCGAAGTTCCAATGGAAGATGTATTTCTTGGAATTGTAATTTCTTTTAATGCGATACATTCTTTAAATGCTGATTTATCAATACTTTTTATTGTGTATGGTAAAACAATCTTCTCCAAATTATCACAATGTTCAAAGCACGACTCAGATAATTTAGAAATCCCTACTCCTACCGAAATATTTGTTAGGCTATCACAATCATATAAAACACCATTTCCTATCGTTGTAACAGAATTGGGAATTACAATTTTTTCCAATCCGTCGCAATTTCTGAATGCTTCATTTCCAAGTTCTCTTACTGTATTCGGAATCACAATTTCTGTTAACGATGTACAGCCTTTAAAAGCATTGTCTTTTATAGATTCAAGACAGTCGCTCCACTCCACCTTTTTTAAAGAACTGCAGCCATCAAATGCATGTGGCCATATCGTTGTTACTGTTTTTGGAAGCTGAATTTCTTCCAAAGAGGTACAGCCCGCAAATGTATAGTCGCTGATATTATATCTGGCTTTTGGAAGCTTTACTTTTTGTAATTTGCTACAATTTTGAAAAATTGCATTTCCCATACCAGTCACACTATCAGGGATACTAATCTGAAGAAGATTACCACCTGAAAAAATCTCATACTGCAATGTAGTAACTGATGAAGGAAGTTCAATATTTTCCAATCCCGTTTGTGCAAATGCATAGCGACTGATTTCTGTTACCGTATCTGGTATCTCTACAGATGTTAATGTACTATTTTTATGGAATAGATGTTCTGGAATCACCGTCATTCCAGACTCAATTGTTGCTTTTTGTACATTACTTTCCGCAAATGGTCCATCTCCCTCTATAAGATTTGAGTATGAAGATCCTGTACTGCTCAATGTTTTTGGTATGACAATTTCTGTTACTCCTTTATTTCCAGATAATATACATCTTCCTAAACTGTTTAATTCAGCAGGTAACACTAAGGAATCCAAATTTGTGTCTGCGAATGCATAATCGCCAATAGAAGTAATACAATCTGGAATCAAGATTGCCGTAAGATATTTATTTCCTCTAAAAGCCCCATCTCCAATTGCAACAACATCATATCCATCTATTGAATTCGGTACTGTAATCGCAGATACAGAGCCATAATATTTAGTAATTGTAGCTACTTTCTCTCCATCCTCATTTTCCGATAAAGAATATTCATATCTCGGCTGAATTGCATTTTCATTTCCCAATCCATCAGTATTATAACTTCCTGATGCATCACTAAAATATCGTGAATTTGAAGAAGTATAATATTTTCTGTTACTGCTTCCTCTTGTACATGGATTTTTCAAAATTCCATCTTCATAATGATTTGCAATTCGTACCGGACTGTTATTTTCGTCCCATATTACAACAGTTTTGGATCCCAAATCCATTGATGCTATCTTCATAGTTATCCCGGCACTTGCATGAAGATATCCCCACGTATCCATACACACAGCCGGTTTCTTATCGTCCTCATAAGTCCATGCCTGCAATCCCATACGGGAACCAACTTTTCCCCATGCGCTCGCATCAATTCCCGGCAGTTCTGTTATTCCAACACTGGCTGTCAATGTCGCATCCAATTCAGCTCTTGCTGATATAGTAGGTTTCTTTTTTTTCTCAAAGTTATTCACAACAGTCGTTCCTTTTCCACGCCTGTAATGAACCCCTGCTGTAACTTTGCTTTTGTAACTCAGACTACATTGACCGGTCGCTTCAAGGGACACCGACAGTTTTGCAGTTCCAATTTCTCCGAATGGGATGTATACTAAATCAAGTGATTTCGGTAAGCCCAGACTTTCCCTGGCATCTCCTTTTACTGTTACAGTTACAGTTGGATCCGCATCCATAGCAACATATACTTCTTTTATTCCATTAACCTTATAATTAACCACAGGTGTAGGTATTGTTACATTAACAGTTGCAGATAATCCATCTCCTAACGTAAATGTTTTTGATCTTTTTATTGCTGTAAGATTCTTTGATCCGGCAAGACGTGGGTTACTGATCTCACGTCCATCCATATAATTTTTTTCAGCACTTCCGCCTTCAATCCAGGTCATAGTTCCTTCTCCCGCCTGGACTGCCTCTGTCAAATCAGCCTCTATTGTTCCCTGAACATCTAATTCATCTATAGAATTTTCATCTTCGGCATCACTGATTTGTACAACCAAACCGCTTCCATTGTTTTCAACTGCAACCGCCTTATAAATAATCGGAAGTCCATTTTGCCAAAGCGCAAATGTATCCCCATCTTTAAGACCATCCATATAATTAAATAATGTTACAAATTTTGCATTATTAAATTCATCAAACTGATATTCCGTTGTTTGTGGAATCTCAACCACTCCATCAGCAAACACAGCTTTATTTACATAATTCTCATCAATAACCTGTGAATTAAGATAATCCGCCGCATCTTTCCACATTATATTTTTTTCTGATAATGTCAGATTTTTCTGTGGCATAAATTTATTCTCTTCTAATTCTACCCATCCTTGATCTATAGCAACCTGCGCTGCATTAAAATACTCTGCTGCCTTTTCATCGTTTACATGTATAAACTCACTTTGATCATCAAAATCGTATGTACTTTCCGCATTTGCGGTATAACCCATACAGAGATTCATAGTATATACAGCAAATTCTCTCGTCACAGGATCTGCTGGCCTTACCTTCTCTCCAGCTTCAATATCTACAAGTCCAAATTCTGCAGCCGTCATAATATCCTGATAATATTCATCTTCAGAATCAATATCATTAAAATAATTGTCCGGATAATCATCCTGCTTTACAGTTATCCCAAACAGCTGAGTTAAATCATGCAGCCACTGTGCTCTTGTAATAGTTACCTCTGCTGCCTGTACTTTCGATGAAGTCAGTGTCATTATAAATACGCTGAAAACAATTACAATAAATCCAAATTTCTTTATTAAATCTTGTACTTTCTTCATACCCTTCTTCTCCATTTTGTAATTCACTATGTCAAATTATTTCTCTTAAAAATTTGAACCATCAGATATCTGATGGTTCAATATAATCCTTTCTCACAGCTAATTCTTTATTTCAAAGTCTTCACTCTGATAATTGCAGCCTTTCCTTTATAAACTTTTCTGCCTGATTTTATCATCGGCACTATTTTATAATAATAGGTCTTTTTTCTTTTCAGTTTTTTGTTTGTATATTTGACTGTGTTTTTATTAAGTTTCTTTATCAGTTTGTACCCTGAATTTTTCTTGGTGGAACGGTAAACTCTGTATCCGGTTACATTTTTCATTTTTTTCCACTGTAACGTTACAGAATTTCGAGTTCTTCTTTTTACTTTGACAGCCGGTGTCTTGTTGTTCTGAGATGTTGTTGGCTGTTTTTTCTGTACTGTTGAAGAGCTTACTTTTCCTGTATTTCCAGGCTTAACACTATCGGAAACTTTTTTCTCTTCTACATTGATAACGTTAAGCGGTGCATATGAATAATTTCCGGCTTTATCATATGCATATATGTGAGTTCTGTAAACGCCATATTCTCCATTATGGTCTGAACGTCTCACTGTAAAACTAAAAGTATTACCGGTCTGTATACCACGACATTTTGCATTACTCCACCAGTCTTTTACAATATCATCCTGTTCATTGACCGCAGTCCATGTCGGAAACTGTACCCTATCTATCTTATAATTATCTGTAGCCGTACATGTAACTGTATATCCTTCTGATGTAAGATTTGAAATTTTAACATTGCTGATTACAGGCTTTGTATTGTCCTGAATTGTAAAACTGGCTTTTCCACTGAAATAATACTGATTATTTGCATTTGCCCAGAGCTGATATGTATATGTTTCTCCTGATTGCAAACCACTTGGTCTTGCTTCACTTACTATATTTAATGTCTGATTAATAGTTGAATAATTCAGGCCGCAGTTTTCTCTGTGATCTACCACACATGTACCTGTGGAATCCCAGACATAAGCCCCTACCTGTGCCACTGTAGCTCTGCCCGGATTCTGAATATCTCCCGCAATTTCCGCATTCCATGTATCTGTCCAGTTAGTTCGGACATTGCTATAACTTATGTTACTTGAGGAAGCGTTAACATAAATAAATCCTAATAAGGTCTTTCCTGTATCATATGGACGTTTACCACCAACCGCATTAGTAAGTGTATATCCGTACTTCACTCCATGAGAAGATGTATGATCCAAATCTGTTCGTCCACCTTCATTAACAGTAAATGTATTGCCGGAACCCCCCGTTACATACGCAACATGTCCATAATAATCGCCTGACCATACTGCAATTGACCCAGCCAACGGAACACTACCTGTCTGATACCCCGCATTTCTGGCCCCATTCCACCAGTTCACTGCATTTCCCCAACTTGGGAGTGCTACTCCGAGATTGTCATAGACCTGTTGCCATGCAAAATACGTACATGGAATTTCATAATATCCATCTCTATCTACATCCTGTGTACTTGGATATGGATTAGATGCAGCCTCAACATTCAACTCAGTAAAAAAAGACATGCTTGCAACAAGCATCATACTTAATCCTATTGTCACCAACTTGCGATAAAACTTTTTCAGCTTCTTCATCTGTTTTCCCCCTTACATAGTGTTTTTCCTTTAATTTACCACATCTTCCCCCTCATTTTTCGCCCTCGGCATAAACAGACATATTTGCATACATAATTAACAATTAATCCCAATTTTCCTGTTTATTGTTTCTGTTTTTTGAACACATCAGACAATTTTTATATAAACTTTTCCACAAAATGGGCTGAAACTGTGCTATAATATTTCTATTATTTGATCAGAGGTGCCTATATGTTAAAAATTGCCATATGCGAAGACAATTCTATTCACTGCAAACAAATCCACGACCTGACCTGTTCCTGTCTTCAGGCGGCATACGACGTTGATATTTATACTTCCTCGGATGATTTTCTTGCCCGGATCACTGATCAAAAATGTCCTTACCAGATCGTTCTGATGGACATTGAGCTTGATTCCGGAGATATGTCCGGTATTCATCTTGCCGAAAAGATCAATCTTTCCAATTCAGAAACCCAGATTATTTTTATCAGTCAGTATCTTCAGTACGCTTCCGCTGTTTATGAGACAAACCACGTTTATTTTGTCAGCAAACAGCAAATAGAAGAGTATCTTCCCAGGGCGCTTTCGGCTGCCTGTCGCAAGTTGTCCGAGCTTCACCGGCAGTATTTTTGTTTCAATTATCTTTCCCGGGATTACCGCATTCCCCGTTCCGATATACTGTATATGGAACGCAAACTGCGAAATACCGAAATACATACAAAATCTCAGATTTACTATTGCCGCGACAAAATCCAGGATCTCATCGATCAACTACGGCCTGATTTCTGCATCTGTCACAAAAGCTTCGCGGTCAATATAAATGCCATACATACCTTAAGTCATGCCGGTATTGAGATTTCTGACGGCACGCGCCTTCCTGTAAGCCGTAACTGTTACCAGTCAACCAAAGATGCCTTTGCGCAGCTGCTGCTAAAAAGTCAAAACGAGGACCTGTGATGTTAAAGAATCTGGCATTTACAATGCTCACTGCGGTATATTATTCCGTTATTCCTGTATATTGTTTTATGCAGCTTTTTTCCTGCACGGACAAATTCAAAATTTATATTCACGTTTTAGCATCCTTCTTTATTCTGTGGGCGCTTCAATTTATCAAGTTGTATGAGCATGCCTCCGAGGCAACGACTCTGTCGCAGTTATTTATCTTTCTTAATGTATTTTTCCTGTTCAGAGGACCGGTAAAACAAAAACTTCTGTCCTATTTTATCTTTCTTCTCACCGCCATATTGACCGAAATCCTGTCCATAAATATTTACATACAGATTTACAACCATTTCTTTCACCAGCCTGCATACACCGCCTCAAATATATATTCACTTTGCAGTTTCCACGAAAAGCTGATGATACAAATAATGATTTTTTCTTTTGGCTATTTGTTTTATAAAAATATTTTCTCGCTCTTAAAGAAGTGTATTAATTATTTAAAATTCTCTTTGTTACTGCTCATTACTCTGCCGATTATTCATCCCCTGATTACAACAGAATTTACGCAGTATTACAAATTCCAGCAGAGTCTTATCCCCGTTCTTCTGTATATTATTTGCTGCTGTATCACTTTCCCGTTGTTTATACATGGGCTTCATTTATTCAAAAAAGAGCAAATTGCTTTCAACCGGAATCTTCACAAAATGGAGTTGCTGAAACAGCAGATGGAAGTGTCGGAAGAAATGAAACAGGAATATGTCAAAATACGGAAGTGGAATCACGATATAGAAAATCATCTGCTTTCTCTGGAGTATCTCACACGCACCCGTAAAGCAGATGAAGCAGAAAGATACTGTTCTTCCGTATTACTTAACAGTTCGAAACCTGAGGAGCAGCCCTCTGCCTGCATATCTGTCAGTCAGGAGGATTCTGTATTATGAGAAGAAAAATAACTTTCATTATTTCTTTAATCCTTTTTCAGATATTTTATCTTCTGTCACACTATACCGTACAATACCTGAATCTTTTTTTCTTACTGACATGTCTGTCCGCACTTGTCGTCTGCTACAATCTGTACCGGCTCCTGATGCAGATTTTTATCGGTCAGAAAACAGAAGCGGAACTTAACCTGCTAAAGAAACAGCAGGCTTTAAACGCCGAACACTTACAGTTAGTAAGACAGCAGGAAAACAACCTGCTCCAAACACAAAAGCAGTTTACCGAAACTCTGCAGACCGTTCAAACGCTTCTGCGCACCGGTGATTGTGAAAACGCCGAAAAACTCATTCATGATACGCTTGACACGTTTCAGCGTGACCGTTTTCATCCTTATTGTGAAGACAACCTCATTCTCGCGATTCTGGAATCGAAGCGGATGCTTGCAGAACAATCCGGTATTCATGTAGATTACCAAATTTTTCTTCCTGACAAATCAGTGATTCAGCCTTCAGATCTGAGCAGTGTTCTGTTTAATATACTGGATAATGCAATTGAAGCCTGCCGCTCCACTGCAGGTTTCGATAAACATCTGTCTCTGTCACTGACAACTTCAAAGGGCTTTCTCTCTATTCTTGTCAGGAATACAAAGGACCCTCAGACAGTATTCAACCACAGTACCACCAAGAAAAATTCTGTTCATCATGGATTAGGACTTTCTATCATTGAAGATATCTGTCGCAAATACGACGGAAGCTGGCAGTGGAACGACTGCGGAAACACTTTTGAATCCGTCATTCTTTTACGTTATTGCTGATACGAAGTAATTTTCTTTGAAGCAAAAAATCTCCGGAATCCCAATCTGTTTTCGCACAGATTAAAATTCCGGAGATTCTTTTTATTTATGAATTGTTGTCATGAGAAAAAGCTCTCTGCCACGCTCATATCAGCCACATAGCCGACACTTCCGGTCATGTAGATCGTATCGTCTTCTTTGATATCGATCTGGATTATACCGCCCGGCTGATTTACATTGATGCGGCTCTCTGTCAGGCCAAGTCTGTATGCCGCCATTGCTGCTGCGCAGCTTCCTGTACCGGAGGCTTTGGTGTATCCGGAACCTCTTTCCCAGATTTCGATGTCCAGGTTTCCGCTGTCGATTCGTCTGCAGATCTGAAGATTCATTCTTTCCGGAAACTCATCCGCATTCTCCACATATGGTCCAAGATCTTTTGCAATCTCAGGGCTGACTTCATCCATAAAAATAATACAGTGCGGATTTCCGACAGTCAAACAGGTTGCCTTGTAATCTTTCTTATTAAAAGTGAAAGTTTCATTAATGACTTCACGGACTTCTCCGGTAACCGGAATCTCTCTGGAAATAAAAGATGCTTTGCCCATGTTCACACGAAATTCTGTTGCACGGCTGTTCAGACATTCTACCTCAACCGGACCGGACAGCGTTTCAATGCTGAACTTCTGCTCTTTCACATATTCATGATCAATCAGATATTTTGCAAAAATGCGGACACCGTTGCCACTGATTGCAGCTTCGCTTCCATCAGAATTATAGATATGGACACCCATTTTTCCGTTGATCTCGACCGGTCCGTAAAGCACACCGTCCGCGCCAAGTCCGAATCCTCTCTGACACAGGAGAGCAATCTTTTTTCCCTGAAGCTGTACACGGTTTTTATTTGGATCGAGTACCAGATAATCATTACCAAGTCCCTGATATTTAATCATTGTAATGCTGTTTTCCATGACGAAACCCTCTCTTTCACAATATACGCACCTTTTTCTACAGTATATAGTTTTGTTTTTACAATGTATATAGAATAAAATGCTTGTTATATTGCAAAAAATGCGTTCATCTCCCCTAAAAAGCAATTGGAAAATTCACCCCCTCAACTTCAGGACCATTTTACCTTCGCCTTCTTAACTGTCATGGTATAAACTTTATCACAGCGCAGACGAAACGGATATTTCTTTCTTGTAACAAGGCAAAGATTCCTGTCAAGATGTGCACGCTGCATACTGCAGTCAAGCATTCTCCAGCTTTTTCCATATTTCACTTCGCACCATCCATGAAGAGAAAGCGGTGCCGCCGGTCCTCGCGCAGTCACGCCTCCTACCGCTACACGGCTGTCATAACCGAGTACACGCGCAATATATGCCATCGTAGATGCATAATAATAGCAGTCTCCACGATGACGGCTAAACATATATCTCGCATAAGAAGACAGATTTTTCGCTTTCGGCGCACGATTTGTCATTCCGAAATACGGATAAGTCTGCAATGCCCTGTAGCAGGCTTTGAGACGTTTCGCCCTGCTGTCTCCTGCTTTTGAATTTCTCATTACAAAATCAACTGCCTGGCGGATTTCTCTCGTGTTTACCTTTCGCCCGGTCTTATCCACATAATAATATCCTTTTGCCTTTGAACCCACGATTTTATTCGTGACCGGTTTGTTATTCTGATAAACTTTTCCATCGCGGATCGTGATCCTGAGCGCCGCCGGAACAGATACTGCCATACCTGTCACAAGCAATACGACTGCAAGCAAAACCGTCAGTATCTTTCTGCTTAATTTTCTTCTCTCTTTCATTTCCATCTCTCCCTGCCCAAAACAATATTTTCTAAATCTCATAATATAATATCACTTTTCTTTTTACAAGAAATTTCCTATAATTATAAAAACAGTTCCACGACAACATCATTATTCTTTCCCGGGAGGATTTCCATGGATTATTCGCAGTACACACTTGAAAAAACAGGTTATCTCAAAGAAGAATTCCGTCTGTTCCACATTAATGACCGCACAGACCGGGAATTTTCTTATCATTATCATGACTTTCACAAGATCATCGTCTTTCTTTCCGGAAAAGTCACCTATCACATCGAGGGAAAAGCCTACCATCTCAAACCACGGGATATCCTTCTGGTCAGTCAGGGCGCGATCCACAAACCGGAAATTGATCCGTCCGTTCCATATGAGCGTTACATTTTCTGGATCCGCGACGACCTTTCCATGCAGGAATTAAATACCTGTTTCCAGAAAGCAACTGACCGCAGTTTTAACCTCGTCCGCGTAGACTCTGCTGTTCAGGAACATCTCCGTGATCTTCTGCGTGAACTTGAAAATTCCATAAAAAATCAGGACTTTGGTGATGAAATACTCAGCAATGCTCTTTTTACGCAGTTTATGGTTTATGTCAACCGTATTTTTCTGCAGACCAGCGCCATCCCTGACCGCAGATCTTATTCTTCTGATTCTCAGGTTGAACAGCTTCTGAAATATATCAACCGTAATCTGACCGAAGATCTCTCGATTGACCGACTCTCTGAGAAGTTTTTTTTCAGCAAATATCATATGATGCGAAAGTTCAAAAATGAGACCGGATACACGATCCACAACTACATTACAAGTAAACGTCTGCTCCTCGCGCGTTCTCTGATAAATGAAGGGTCTCCGGTCATAAAAGCCGCGCAGATGAGCGGTTTTAACGACTATACGACCTTTGTACGCTCTTACAAAAAACAGTTCGGAAATGCCCCTTCTCATGTCTGATTCTGTCGATGTATCTCGAACGATTTACCCGTCTATATACTTGAAGTCTGCCCGTGTCCAGTATATAATAAACGCTATTCAAAAAACATGAACATTCATGGAGAAAAATTATGATAAGAATTGCAGTTTGCGAAGACGACTATGTCTACACCGAAATAATCCGATCGATTCTGCAGTCATGTGTCACAGTACCTTACGAGGTAAAATTTTTTTCATCCGGTACTGAATTTTTGAATACGCTTACTGATCACGGCTGCCCTTATACGCTTGTAATTACAGATATCGATCTCGGAGCTCAATCCGTCAACGGAATTACCGTTGCCAAAAGAATCAATAAGATAAATGGCGATACACAGATTATTTTTGTCAGTCAGTATCTGGAATTTGCTTCTGACGTTTACGAAACTTCACATCTCTATTTCGTGAACAAGGAAAAACTCCTCGAATACCTGCCCAAAGCTTTGACAGCCGCCCACGAAAAATATGCTCTTCGTGGAGAACATTACCTTTATTTTCAGTTCTCCTATAAAGAATATCAGGTTCCGCAGAACGATGTTCTTTATCTGGAACATATTGCCCGACAAACCTGCATTCATACAGCAACTCATGTTTATTCCGCAAATGAAAAGCTGCAGGATCTTCTGAATCGTATGGGTTCACAGTTCTGCTCCTGTCACAAAAGTTTTGCTGTAAATCTTTACCAGGTCAGGACACTCCATCATACCTGCATCACCCTGCGAAACGGCGTTTCCGTCCCGGTCAGCCGTTCACGCTATCCTCATGTACGGGATGTTTTTGCCCGCCTTACAATGCACAACGGAAAGGAGAATTTCTATGGATAATCTTAAACAAAATATCCGCAAATGGAACCACGACATTCTGACTCATATGATTGGAATCACTTATCTCATGGACATGCAGCGATATCCGGAAGCCGAACGCTACTGCGAGAAAATTCTAAACAGTCTCTCCTCATTTTCAGAGACCTTCCGAACTCGCGCCACATCCCCTGATCCGGATAGTGTAAGTGAATCCCCTGTTCCAACCGATTATCTTCCTGAGGGATTTATAGAATATCAGGAAAAACTTCCGGCAGAAATAACAGCGTTCCAGACGCTTCTTCAACAAAAAAAATACCCAGAGGCACATTACAAACTTCATCTTCTTACTACAGAATTTGACAACAGGCGGCCTCAGCCCGCACCTGCAGATGATATTATTAAAAATATCGTAGATGAGGTCAGGAACTAGTATATTTCTGCTATTGAAATAAATTCACAATTATTACATTTCTTCCGGATTGCAGTATTGGCAAATAAATGCTATTATAAAACCTACTATTGATTTTTTATGCTTTGAGGTAAATATAAAATGCAAAACCGGAACAAAGGATTTACACTTATAGAACTTATAGTTGTTGTTTCCATTCTTGCAGTTCTTGTCGGGCTGCTCGCCCCGGCTTATTCAAAATATATTGAACGAAGCCGGGAATCTGTTGATCTTGCAAATGTTCGCTCTGCATATGACGGACTGATGATAGAAGCTGCGACAGAAAATCAGACTACACCAAAAGTTGTACCACTGAAACAGAAAATAGCTGGCTGGCAGTCTATGAACACAGTATCAATTGGCGGTATTTCTCATACTAACGGCGAAGGGGACACCAAGCACTGGATAGGTGATCCGGTCAAGGGAGGAGTATGTGAAGTTTCTCTCACTGAAAACGGTGTTTTGTTTAACTGGAAAGGTGGAAGTGGGAACAGTACAGAAAAATATTTCTTTGATATTAACGAAAATCTGGATGAGCCAATACAGAAAAGTGGGGTCCTTGACGAATTGATCAAAGCCAATAATAAATACTTCGAAATCGATTCCAACTGTCCAAATTCCTCTATGCTTCCCCTCGTGCGTTCTAAGATTAAAGAAAACAGTTTATTAAAAAATGGTACCTGGGCATATCTGGGAAGTGCCTCTGCTCCATCTAAGAGATATTTATTCTGGACTTCCGTAAATACAGATACTGTGGGGGCAAATAAAACAATCCCCGTTATAATAAGTACTGCTGATAACAAATTTTATGTTTCCAAAACAACAACAGCTGTCCGAAATAATAAGGGTGAAAGCTATGTAACTATCGCAGAGCATCTTACTGATTCCGATCATCAGCAGCTTATCAATGCCGGTACAAAATATGATACTCTGAAAGACGCATATGATGCATATGCCAAACTGGTTACTGAAGGTAAATACAAAAATTATAAGGACACGCTCCCAAAATCATAATTAATATTTGCACCTTTTTTCTCAATATGATACAATTATTCTGTCAGGTGATGGCGAAGATGGCATTGCGTTTATTTGCAATGCCTTTCTTTATACCCGGATCCTGAATACAGGGAGAGAAAGAGAGGAAATCCTAATGAAAGAAAAGAAAAAAATGTCACTGGCCATGCAGATTTTTATCGCACTGGTCCTGGCGATCATTGCCGGTCTTCTGATGCAGAATTATGCCGACTTCGCCGAATCCTACATCAAACCTTTTGGTACGATTTTCCTGAATCTGATCAAATTTATTGTCGTTCCGATCGTACTGTTTTCCATCATGTGCGGTATCATTTCCATGAGTGATATCCGTAAAGTCGGTTCCATCGGATTAAAGACTGTTGTCTTTTATCTGTGTACCACTGCTTTTGCCGTTACTATCGGCCTGATCGGTGGAAACCTGTTCAAAAGCCTGTTTCCGGTTGTTGCAACTACTGACCTTACTTACGAGGCAGCCGAGGCAACTTCTTTCATGGACACACTGGTTAATATTTTCCCGTCCAACTTCATTTCACCAATGGTAGAAGCCAATATGCTTCAGGTTATTGTTATGGCTCTGATCCTTGGATTTGCCATCATTCTTGTCGGTGAAAAAAATGTCCGTGTTGTAAATGCTTTTAATGACCTCAATGACATCTTTATGAAATGTATGGAGATGATCCTGAAACTGTCCCCGATCGGTGTATTCTGCCTGCTGTGTCCTGTTATCGCAGCTAATGGCCCGGCCATCATCGGTTCTCTGGCAATGGTTCTTCTCGCAGCATACATCTGCTACATCGTACATGCCATCGTTGTTTATTCTCTGACCGTACGTACGCTCGGAGGAATGAGCCCGGTGAAATTCTTCAAGGGCATGCTTCCGGCAATCATGTTTGCTTTTTCCAGTGCATCCTCTGTCGGAACACTTCCGATCAACCTTGAATGTACCGAAAAACTTGGTGCAAAACGTGAGATTGCCTCCTTCGTACTTCCACTTGGCGCCACGATCAATATGGATGGTACCGCAATCTATCAGGGTGTATGTGCGATCTTTATCGCATCCTGCTACGGCATTCAGCTGACACTGCCACAAATGCTGACAATCGTCCTTACCGCAACACTCGCTTCTATCGGAACTGCCGGTGTACCTGGAGCAGGTATGGTTATGCTTGCCATGGTTCTTACTTCTGTAGGACTTCCGGTCGATGGTATCGCACTTGTAGCCGGTGTAGACCGTATCTTCGATATGGGACGTACCACAGTAAATATCACCGGCGATGCAGCCTGCACAATGGTTGTTTCCAACCTCGAAGCAAAAAAAGAAGCTCGCAGAGCCGCAAAATAAAAAATTTTATTTGACATATCATCTTCTTTTGCTTACTATAGTATTAGTGAAAGGGAGTAGTTATCATCCTGCATGCAGGGTGAATCAATGATCGTCATCACGCCATAAGGCCGGTTATTGTTGTAATCAACGAGACTTTTATCAATCATTTTTTGATGTGATAAAGGTCTCTTTTTTTATTCCATGCCTTTATCACAGGAAAGGAGATCATATGGAATATCTGTTACTGATTATCGGTTTTGTACTATTAATTAAAGGTGCTGACTTCTTTGTGGATGGAAGTTCTTCGCTCGCCAGATTTCTCAAAATCCCCAGTGTCATCATCGGTCTCACAATTGTTGCCATGGGAACCAGTGCCCCGGAGGCTTCTGTCAGCATCAATGCTGCACTTGCCGGAAACAATGACATTGCCGTCAGCAATGTTATCGGCTCAAACATTTTTAACGGTCTTGTTGTTGTAGGTATTTGTGCATTTATTTCCGCATTTAAAACAAACAAAGATATTTTGAAACGGGATATGCCTGTAAATATTCTGATCACACTAATTCTCTGTATTATGATTGCTGACGGAAAGCTCAGCAGAATCGAGGGATTTCTTCTTTTAGCCGGAATGATTTTTTATATTCTGAATATGATTCATGCCGCATTAAAAAGGAGAACTGAATGTTTTGAGGAACAAAACATCCCTCTTTATAAAGCTCTTATTTTTATCATCGGCGGACTTGCCGCTGTCATTCTGGGAGGTAATCTGGTAGTAAATAATGCAAGCCAAATTGCCGTGTCTTTCGGTGTAAGCCAAAATTTTATCGGCCTCACGATCGTTGCAATCGGTACATCGCTGCCAGAGCTTGTAACCTCCATCGTTGCCACACGAAAAGGCGACAGTGCACTTGCCCTGGGAAATGCAATTGGCTCAAATATATTTAATATTCTTTTTATCCTTGGTATATCAGCAGTGATTTCGCCACTCCATATTCTCTCAGAATCTATGATCGACTGTATAATTCTCCTCATCAGCGGAGTTCTGTTGATTATTTTTGCTTTTACAAAAAAATCCATGAGCCGAACAGAAGGGATAATCTGTGTACTGGCTTATGTCGGATATACAGCATATCTTTTTATCAGATAATATTTTTGTTTCAGGCTCACATACAACAAAAATTTTGCAAACTACCACCACATAATTGCAATCTTTCAGATAAAATGTCATAATTATGGCATACAGATTTTGCTCTGTATGCCGTTTTTACCCTTTAAATTCTTATATAAGGAGGCCTGAATTTCATGGAATTTCAGAAAGTACTTGAAACAAGAAGATCGGTTCGTAAATACGATCCGAATGTATCTGTCACCAGAGAGCAGATGGAAGAACTGATTCGCGCCGCACAGGAAGCACCCTCATGGAAAAACTCCCAGACCGGCCGTTATTACTGTGTTTTATCCGAAGAAATCACAGATAAGATCCGCGAAACCTGTCTTCCTCAGGCAAGAAATGCAGAAAAATCCAAACACGCAGCACTGATCATCAGCACCTTCGTACATAACTGCGCCGGTTTCCAAAAGGACGGCATTACACCGGAAAATGAAATCGGAAATGGATGGGGATGCTACGACCTTGGTCTGCAGAACTCAAACCTGATCCTCAAAGCTACCGATCTCGGACTTTCCACCCTGATTATGGGCCTCCGCGAATCTGACAAACTGCGCGAAATCCTCTCCATTCCGGAGACTGAATCCGTTGTAGCTGTCATCGCAGTCGGCAAAGCCACCGAAGAACCTACCCGCAAACCACGCAAATCCCTCGACGAAATCGCGAAATTCTTCTAAAAACAAAACACCTGCGCGACCGACAGACTCAGCGTGGCTTCCATGGTTCTGACTGCGCGTCCTACATACTGGCGCGTCGCGCGGTTCACCACCGGCGTAAACTATGGAGGCATTACATAAGGAAATAACTGACAACTCTAAATAACCAGCAGCTTTGAACAGGGACAGTCCCGACAGACTCAGCGTGGCTTCTGTTGTTCTGACTGCGCTAATTTCTGCCACAGAGTGCACTGTCTGAGCGAAGCGAGTTTGCACGAATGGCAGATAATAAATGCGCGGGAAGAACAGGAAACGCAGCTGGTCTGACGGGGCTGTCCCTGTCTCACAAGCTGCGTTTCTATTTAATACGTTATTTATATCATGCCTTCATCAGTTTACGTCCACAGCACTGTTTGTACTTCTTACCGCTTCCGCACGGACACGGATCATTCGGATAAACCTTGTCCTCTTTTCTCTGAACCGGTTTCTTAACCGAGGTATCATCCTTATTCGTTCCTGTAACCTTCGCTACCTGCTCACGCTCGATCTTCTGCTCTACATGAACATGATACAGCATACGAACCGTATCCTCCTGAATAGCGTCGATCATGTCATTGAACATCTTGAATGCTCTCGTCTTGTACTCAACAACCGGATCCTTCTGGCCATATCCGACAAGACCAATACCCTGACGAAGAAGTTCCATATCATCGATATGATCCATCCACTTGCTGTCGATAGATTTCAGAAGAACTACTCGTTCCAGCTCACGAAGCTGCTCTGCTTCCGGGAACTCAGCTTCCTTCATCTCATAAAGCTTCACTGCCTCTTCCTTCAGCTGCTGTTTGACCTCATCTTTTCTCTTACCCTTAACCTTCTCAGTCGTAAGAGGCTCGATCGGAATGATTGAAGTCATCATAGAATTAAACTCATCCAGATTCCAGTCAACAGACTCCACCTCATCGGAGAAGCACATATCTACTGTGCTGTCTACAATATCTGTAATCATCTTGTAGATGGTATCACGCATGTTCTCACCATCCAGCACCTGACGACGTTCTTTATAGATGATCTCACGCTGGTCATTGTTAACCTGGTCATAATCCAGAAGATTTTTACGAATACCGAAGTTGTTGAACTCGATCTTCTCCTGTGCTTTCTGGATTGCATTGGAAAGCATCTTATGCTCAATCTGCTCATTCTCGGCAACACCCAGAGAAGTGAAGACCTTCATCAGTCTCTCAGAACCGAACAGACGCATGAGGTCGTCCTCAAGAGAGATGTAGAAACGGGATTCACCCGGGTCTCCCTGACGTCCGGAACGTCCACGGAGCTGATTGTCAATACGTCTGGACTCATGACGCTCTGTACCGATGATCTTCAGACCGCCGGCCTCTCTTGCCACATCGTCCAGCTTGATATCGGTACCACGGCCTGCCATGTTGGTTGCAATCGTAACAGCACCTGCCTGACCAGCCTGTGCAACGATCTCAGCCTCAAGCTCATGGAACTTCGCATTCAGTACATTGTGCTGGATACCTTCACGACGAAGCATTCTGCTGAGGAGCTCGGAAGTCTCGATTGTGATCGTACCGACCAGTACTGGCTGATGTTTTGCATGTGCTTCTTCGATCGCATCACATACAGCTCTGAACTTCTCTTTCTGTGTCTTATATACCGCATCTTCAAGATCCTTACGCTGAACAGGTAGATTTGTCGGAATTTCGATAACGTCCATTCCGTAAATCTCGCGGAACTCTTTTTCTTCTGTCAGGGCTGTACCTGTCATACCAGACTTCTTCGCATATTTATTGAACAGGTTCTGGAATGTGATAGTCGCCAGAGTCTTGCTTTCTCTCTTAACCTTTACGTGTTCTTTTGCCTCAATTGCCTGATGCAGTCCTTCTGAATAACGACGTCCCGGCATAATACGTCCGGTAAATTCATCTACGATCAGTACCTCGTCATCTTTTACCACATAATCTTTGTCGCGGAACATCAGATTATGTGCTCGAAGAGCAAGGATAATATTGTGCTGAATCTCCAGGTTCTCAGAATCCGCAAGGTTTTCAATATGGAAGAACTTCTCTACCTTCTTCACACCATCTTCGGTAAGGTTGATATTCTTCTCTTTCTCGTTAACAATAAAGTCTCCCGTCTCTTCAATATCTTCACCCATGATGGCATTCATCTTGGTAAACTCGCCGCTTGCCTCACCACGCTCTAACTGACGTGCAAGTATATCGCATGCTTCATAAAGTTTCGTAGATTTCTCACTCTGTCCGGAAATGATAAGAGGAGTTCTCGCCTCATCGATCAATACTGAATCGACCTCATCGATCAGAGCATAATTCAGTCCCCTCTGAACCAGCTGTTCTTTATAGATCACCATATTATCTCTCAGATAATCGAATCCAAGTTCATTATTTGTCACGTATGTGATATCACACTCATATGCGGCACGTCTCTCATCATTATCCATGCTGTTCAGTACTACACCAACAGTCAGGCCCAGGAACTCATGTACCTGTCCCATCCATTCCGCATCACGTTTGGCCAGATAATCATTGACGGTTACAACATGTACACCTTTTCCCTCCAACGCATTCAGGTACGAAGGAAGTGTTGCCACTAAAGTTTTACCTTCACCAGTCCTCATCTCTGCGATACGTCCCTGATGCAGGATAATACCACCGACGATCTGTACACGGTAGTGCTTCATTCCAAGTACACGGCTTGCTGCTTCTCTTACTACCGCATATGCCTCTGGGAGAATATCATCTAATGTCTCGCCATTTTCCAGACGTTCTTTAAATTCTTTTGTCTTTGCTTTTAATTCCTCATCCGAAAGTTTCTGCATGTCTTCATCCAGTGCCATAACTGCATCTGCAATCGGATAAACTCTCTTCAACTCATTCTGGCTGTGAGTTCCAAATATTTTCTGTATAATATTCATTCGCTATGTGCTCCTTATTCCTGATTATGGACGCAAAACGACCACTCTATTCCCCATTTTATCACTATCTATATTTCAATTCAACCGATTTATAAAGTGTTAACACTTTGTTTACGAAGGTTTCCCTTTTCTCTAACGATAATTTTTTATAACATCATACGGAATCTTTCCGCCAAAAAGATCCAACGCACTTCCGATTGTAAAATCAATCTTTCCATTACCAATTTTCCGAATACGTTCCAGATCATCAAGACTTCCAATCCCGCCGGCATATGTCACCGGTATTTCGGCTTGTTCCAGAATCTTTATCAGCTCTTCTTCAATTCCGGACGCCTTTCCCTCAACGTCCACACCATGCACCAGAAATTCGTCACAATATCCTGACAGTTTTTCCAAAATATCTGTATTCAGCTCCACATTCGTAAATGTCTGCCACCGGTCAGTCACAATATAATATTTTTCATCTTTTTTTCTGCAGCTTAAGTCCAGAACCACATGTTCTTTCCCGACGGCATCACACAGATTTTGCAGATTATCCCAGTAGATTTCTCCATTCTTAAATACATACGATGTTACAATTACATGGCTTGCACCGGCCTTCATATATTCCTCTGCATTTTCTGCCGTAATTCCTCCTCCAATCTGCAATCCATCCTGATATGTCTGCAGTGCTTTCAAAGCCTGCCTCTTTGTCTCCGGATAATATTCAGAAGTTGAAGGATTCAACAGAATTACATGTCCTCCCTTTAAGCCGTCCTTTTTATACAAATTTGCAAAATAATCTGCTTCCTGATCTGCCGCAAAGTTTTCTACCGCCTGATCTCCCTGATCAAGAAGGCTGCCCCCTACAATCTGCTTTACTTTTCCATTATGTATGTCGATGCATGGTCTGAATTTCATAAATGCTTTTCTCCTTATCATATTCTTGATTATATTCTTTTTTCAAAACATTTTATCACACTAAAGTATCAGCGTCCAGTACAGATATACTGTACAAAATAAGGATGCAGAGATTTTACTTATCATTTCCCCACATCCTTATATACTATCTATTATTTTGCGTTTTTCGTATCGTTTTTATTAGTGTTATCCCGGTTCTGGTCTGTTGTTCCGTCATTATTCTGGTCCGTCTCATTTTTTCTGTCATTCGGATCGATATCATCTTCGATATCATCTACTCCATCCTGTACATCATCTCCGATTTCATCCATAACTCCATCATTTTCATTATTCCGGTCTGTCACATCATCCTTTACTGTATCATCTGTTCCGGTTGTACCTTCTGTCGCCGAGTTATCATTCGCCGCATTATCATCTGTATTATTTCCACAGGCGGTAAGCCCCATCATGATCCCCGTGCACATGAATACCAGCATGAATTTCTTCCATTGTTTCATTCTCATAATCTCCCTTCGTATATCTTCATCTATGATCAAGTATTACTTGTTACCAGTAATATCTGCATTTTCCAGAAATATATACGAATTTTTCTTTATCAGAATGCTGGTATATTTTTACATTCTTTCAGCAATCACACCACTTCTGTATGCAGCCAGAAGTACTTCCAGATCCGAAATCTGTTCTTTTAACTCTTTTCCGACATCTGTATCTTCTACTTTCTTCCGTTCCAGCGTTCTCTTTACCACCGTGCTGTCCGAATGAATATCACTTTCCTTTTCGATCGCTGCTTCTGTAGACTCAAATGGCTTATGCGCCGCCAGAATCAATCCATAGGAATTATAGATCAGTGTATAACCTGCGATTCCGGTCTCTTTCTGATAAGCTTTCGAAAATCCGCCATCTATAACCAGAACTTTTCCACCGCATTTCACCGGATTTTCTCCATCTTTACACTTTACCGGCACATGACCGTTGATTATATGCGCATCTTCGTTCTCAAGTCCGAATTCTTTCAATATTTTTTCCACTACTTTTTCATCTTCCAGTAAAAGGTAGTATGGATTTTTCTTCTCTTTATGAGTTTCCTTCTCCGCCAGGAAATAGCGTTCAAATGTCGCCATCTTATCCTTTCCAAACAACGGAGAATTTTCACTCAGCCAGATATACCACATGATATCTTTTCCACGTTCTTTTTCTTTAGGATCCATAGCATAGAATCCTTTTCTCACATAACTTTCAAGTACTTCATAAAGCCCTTTGCCCTTATACGACCGGCCAAAGATCCTTACACTTTTCAAATTACCGTCCTCTTTTAACGGTACGCAGCCATGATAAAGAAGATTGCCGTTATATACTTTATATAATCCACCTTTGTTTAAAAGGAAATGCATATGACGCTGTAATTTTTCGCAGTTTTCAAACGCCCGTTCCAGACGTTCCATAATATCCTCTTCTTCTTTCGTCAGCGCATATGGTTTTTTCGGATCGATCGTCGGAAAATTTTTATCCAGCAATTTATATTCTTTTCCTTCTAACTCTATCGTTCCTTTTTCATAATTAATATGATGCAGTAAATTGCGCTTTTCCAGCTTAAATCCCGGATTCTTTTTTATAATCTGGCTCTCAACTTTGAACTGGATCACAGAAATTGCTTTATGCATCTTTACATCCATCAACATTTCCGTTGCATTGTAATCCGGATTGCCTTTTAATTTAAAGCACTCACACGGATCATCTTTATATGTATTCATGGCAAATGTAGCCAGCGGAAGCAGGTTAATCCCATATCCTTCTTCCAGGATATCCAGGTTGCCATATCTTGCACAGATACGGATCACATTGGCAATGCAGCCTCTCTGCCCTGCTGCAGCTCCCATCCACAAAACATCATGATTTCCCCATTGAATATCAACCGAATGGTACGCCATAAGCTCATCCATAATAATATGTGGTCCAGGACCTCTGTCATAGATGTCTCCGACAATATGCAGATGATCAACCGTCAGACGTTGAATCAGTTCACTCATAGCTATAATGAATTTCTCTGCCCGTCCAATTCTTATAATCGTACTGACAATTGCATTATAATACGATTCTTTATCCGTCATATCATTTTTCTCTGTGATCAGTTCCTCGATCACATAAGCAAAATCCGGAGGAAGTGCTTTTCTTACTTTAGATCTGGTATATTTACTTGCTGTTCTTTTACACACCTCAATCAAGCGGTACAACGTAATCTTATACCAGTCCTCCATATTCTTCTCCGTTTTCTTAATCCGGTCCATCTTCTCTTTCGGATAATAAATAAGAGTAGCAAGGGTCTGTTTATCCCTGCTACTCATAGTATTCCCGAATACATCATCAATTTTACGGCGCACTGAACCAGAGCCATTCTTCAGAACATGCGCAAATGCCTCATATTCCCCATGAATGTCTGTCAGAAAATGCTCTGTGCCCTTTGGCAGATTCAGTATCGCCTGTAAATTAATGATTTCTGTGGAAGCTTTGGCGATGGTCGGATATAGTTGAGAAAGTCTTTCCAGATAACGTTCCTCTAATTGTCTCATAATTACCTCCCGGTCTTCCTGTATATTCTGCTGTTCATAACGATTTATAATTGGATCACGTCAGACATATCATATCTGCCGGCCGGTTTCCAAGCCAGGAATTTTGCTGCTTCTACGGCGCCTTTTCCAAATACGGCCTTAGAATATGCTGTATGTTTGAATTCAATCACTTCATCCTGACCTGCAAAGATCACTTCGTGGTCTCCTACGATTGTTCCACCACGTACTGCCGAAATGCCAATCTCTTTCTGATCACGTTTCTGACGCACCTGACTTCTGTCATATACATAATGATACTGATTATCCGCCGCTTCATTAATTGAATCTGCCAGAGCAAGTGCAGTACCACTCGGCGCATCCAGTTTCTGGTTATGATGCTTCTCTACCAGCTCAATATCATATCCTGCCGGAGAAAGTACTTTTGTCGCATCCTTAAGGATCTTCATAAGCAGATTGATGCCAAGTGACATATTGGCAGATTTTAATACTGCTACTTTCTTTGCTGATTCTTCTACCTTTTCCAGCTGTTCTTCGGAAAGTCCCGTAGTACAAAGTACGACCGGCACCTGTTTTTCAACACAATAGTCAAGCAGTTCATCTGCTGCTGCCGCATTTGAAAAATCAATGATCACATCGGCCTCCACGTCACATGCATCGATGCTTTCAAATACCGGATAGTCATTTGGTACTTTGGTATATTTATCAACTCCGGCTACCAGTTCGATCCCTTCTGTGTTCTTGATTATATCTGTAATGACACGACCCATGTGTCCATTACAGCCATGCATGATCGCTCTTGTCATTTCTTTATCCTCTCGTTCTCTTCTCTCTGATCACAAACTGTACTGCTTACTTTAACAGTCCGTAAGTACGCATTACTTCTTCTAATACTTTTGCATTTTTTTCTTCCATTTCGGTCAGCGGAAGACGAAGCGGTCCGACTTCCATTCCCATCAGGTTCAATGCTTTTTTCACCGGGATCGGATTGACCTCTGAGAAAAGTGCATCCACTAACGGCAGACCTTTCCGCTGTATTTCTAACGCTTTTTTGATATCACCATTCAGATAGCTCATACACATATCATGTACATCCTTTGGTGCAACATTGGACCATACGGAGATCACTCCGATGGCTCCAATGGACATCAGTGGAACTACCAGTCCGTCTTCCCCGGAGTAAAGGTCTAATTTTCCATCTGTTAAATTCATGGTCTCAGATGCCTGTGCAAGACTTCCGGTTGCCTCTTTCAGTCCTACGATATTTGCTTCGTTTTTAAACAGTGTTGCTGCTGTCTCCGGTAAAATATTACATCCGGTTCTGCTTGGCACATTGTACATGACGATCGGTGTCTTTACGGATCTTGCGATCGTTGTATAATGCTGGATCAGACCACCCTGTGTTGCCTTGTTATAATATGGTGTTACGATCAAAAGTCCGTCTGCACCTGCCTCCTCTGCTTCCTGT
>ERZ772812.288-NODE-288-length-50372-cov-8.266431_pt1 | contig 50372 bp, 47 predicted proteins | sample MGYA00511343_ERZ772812 | MGnify/ENA primary metagenome ERZ772812 (study PRJEB29015, sample SAMEA2737706) | human gut metagenome | biome: human gut; feature: human-associated habitat; material: faeces | place: China | collected 2012 ...
CGCGTAAAGATAAAACAGAGAAAGGGAATCGGCTATCGGACTGAAAACGAGAAATTCAATTGTCGTCCTCTCTTTCCTTCCCGATGTCGGAGAGGATTATCTGCCATGAGTCGCACATGGATTCGGCGTGGCGGGCGCGGGGCTTGACAGAAAAGAGGTTTGATGATATAATGTTAATAGGAACTAATCCTAATAATATTTTTCAGAAAGAGGGTAACGAACATGAACGCAAAAAACATGTATGAGGGAACACAGACCGAGAAAAACCTTTGGGAAGCGTTTGCCGGAGAATCGCAGGCGAGAAACAAGTACACCTATTTTGCATCCGTCGCAAAGAAGCAGGGATATGAACAGATCGCCGCCCTGTTTCTGAAAACGGCGGATAATGAAAAGGAGCACGCAAAACTCTGGTTTAAAGAATTGCGCGAATTTTCCGATACGGAAAAAAACCTGAAATCCGCCGCGGAGGGCGAAAACCACGAATGGACGGCTATGTACGAAAATTTTGCAGCGACAGCCGAGGAAGAAGGCTTTTACGAACTTGCGGAACGTTTCCGCTCGGTTGCCGCGGTCGAACAGCTTCACGAGGAGCGTTTCCGTTCGCTTCTCCGCAATATTCACAGAGGAGAAGTGTTTGCGAAGAACGAAGTCACGGTGTGGGAATGCCGCAATTGCGGGCATGTCATTATAGGAAAAGAGGCGCCCTGTGTATGTCCCACGTGCGACCATCCGCAGAGTTACTTTGAACTTTACTCGGAAAACCACTGATACTTTACCGCGCGCCGTCGGCGACAGAGGATGAAAAAGGTCCGGTTCCGCGGGTCCGCGATAATATACGCGGGAAATTCCGCGTCGGAAACCGCGTCTGTTCTTTCCGCGGACGAACACCGTTTTGAAATCGCGTAAAGGAGGATACCGAGATGAAACAGCGTTTTTTTATCTGCGACCGTTGCGGAAACATTGTCGCTTTTGTTAAAGAGAGCGGCGTTGACGTTGTCTGCTGTGAAGAGTTTATGAAAGAACTCGTTCCGCGCACGGTTGACGTTTCGAGCGAAAAGCACGCGCCGGTATATACGGTTGAGAACGGCGTTGTCGAAGTGAGTGTCGGCGCTCTGCCGCATCCGATGAACGAGGAACACCATATCGAATGGATATCCTTGCGATCCAAGTTCGGCAATCAGCGCAAGGAACTGTGTCCGACGGGAGAACCGGCGGTCGGGTTTGCCTTGAGCGGCGGCGATGAGGTGCGGGAGGTATATGCCTACTGCAATCTGCACGGACTGTGGCAGAGCGACGACAGGTAACTGAAAAAGGAACGTAAAAAAACCGTACCGCAAGGCGTGACGGCGACGCGGTAAAAAAGAAATCGGCGGCTGAGAATCAGACTGCCTCAAAAAAATATCCGTCCTGCCTGTCCTATGCGGGGCGGGTATTTTTGAGACTCTGTCAGCCGACGGCAAAACCCGGAATCCGCCCCTGCGTTTTTATAAAAATACGGAGATGAAATCTATGATGACCCGAAGAGAAACAAAACAGCGCCGTCTTGTGTTGCAGGCGGTACGGTCAAGACACGACCACCCGACGGCGGAGCAGATATATGAGGACGTCCACGCAACCGACCCGAAGATAAGCCACGGAACCGTGTACCGCAATCTGAACTGTCTGTCGGAGGACGGAATCATCTGCCATGTGCGCGTTCCCGGAGCAGACAGATATGATCTGCGCACAGATCTGCATTATCATATATACTGCGTAAAGTGCAAAAAGGTTACGGACGCGCCGTATTCGTACAAACCTTTTCTTGACGCGGAAACGGAGGAAAATTCGGGGTACCGGATAATACGGCACCGTTTGTTTTTTGAGGGAATTTGCGCGGAGTGCGAAAAAAATTCGGGCTCTGCCGCGGAAAAAGAACCCGGTACGGGCTGACCGAAAGAAGGCTTCTGTCCACGGCGGAGCGGCGCGCAAGAGTTTTGTCCCAAAGGCGCGGCGGACAGAAAAACGTGAGTTTTTTCGGGTTTAACGAAAAAAGCAGCAACGGAAAGTCTTTGCGAAATAATTTCATATCCCTCAGGCTGAAAAAGCTTGCGCGTCGGAGCGTGAGTATTCGCGGTCTGAGGGGTATTTTTTGTCCGGGAACGGGCGTTCACCCGTCCTCTCTTTCTTCCTCGATGTCGGAGAGGATTATCTGCCATGAGTCGCGCATGGATTCGGCGTGACGGGCGCGGCGCTCGGCGGAAGAACGAGCCGAAGAGGGCGATGCGGTCGGTTTTGAGTTTTCCGAGGGCAGCGGGAAAGCGTTGGGACGGGAGTTCAGAACGGATTGACGGACGCATTGCAGGCGCAGGTCCGCGTCATCGGGATAAAGGGCGAAAACACGGGCGATATAGTGCTTTAATGCGGCGTTCGTGGGCGGCTTTTTGATGTAAAAACGCATTTGAACATATTCTTCGAGCGCACTTTTCAGGGATTCGTCCGCAACGGCGGCGATGATATCGTCGAACGTTTCGGAGCGCTTACTTTCTTTCTGTGACAGTATTCTTTCTTTTGATATTCTTTTATATTCATTATTCTTACGGCGGCAATTTACCGCAGGCGGTGTTTTGGCAGACGGCGGCGCAAGCCCCGAAAGCGTTTTTGAAGCGCTCGGCGGCAAAATGAGTGCAAAAAAACTCCGCGAACAGATAAGCAAACTGCTCGCGGGTTAAAATAAAAAACTTGCCTTTTTCCGGCTTAGGCTGAATATGTTTTTCAAAAAGTATAAGAGTGCCTGCGAAAAATTTCCGCAGGCACTTTCAAATTCAAGTCAGGTCTGACAAAGCTACTGCCTTACCGAGTCCGTCTTCTTCGCCACAAAGTAGAATATCGCCATGGCGTCCGCTATGTCCACATCGTTGTCGTCGTTTACGTTGCAGCGCACCAGCGCGTCCTCGGGAAGCAGTTCCTTTTTCGCAACATGGTAGAACACGAGCATGGCGTCGGTGATGTCAACCTCACCGCTGCCGTCCGCGTCGCCGTAAACGATATCGAGGGTCGGTTCGATAGAATAAACGCTGAAATGATCGGTTTCAAACACCATAAAGCCGTTTGAATAGACAGCGTTCATGTCGTTCTTTGCGCCGTTGTCGGCGATATGGTAAACACGCATATCGGCGCCGTTCATGCCCTGCGGAACGGGAAGAGCCACAAGGACAGCGCCGTTAGGCTGAACGGTTTCGCCGCCTTTGACAAGACCTATGTCGAACACCGCCTTTTCGGCGGTCTGCTCTTTTACAACAACGGAAAGTTCCGCATTTTCGGGAACACCGCCGCCGACGGTCACGCCGCTTGACGTGTCCGTAAGCTCGCGATATTCGACAAACGGTATGCCGTTTTTGTCCGCATAGGTTTCGGCACAAGAACCTTTAACGCCGTATATAGTCAGGTTGTCGCAGCCGTCAAATGCGGAATTGCCTATGTTTACAACGCTTGCGGGGATGAGTACAAATTTAAGTTCGGCGCAGTTCAAAAACGCGCAGGCTCCTATCTGCGTTGCGCTGTCGGGAATTTTTACGAAAGTCAGTTTTGAGCAGCCGTAAAATGCGTATCTGCCTATTTGGCGCAGTCCTGCCGGAAACGAAATTTGGGTCAGTTCGGGGAAAGCATTGAACGCGTTATCACCGATATTTTTCAAACCGTCCGGCAACCTGACACGGGTAAGCTTCGGGCAGGCCGAAAAAGCGCCGTCGGTGATTTCCGTAATATTCGGCAGGGATACTTCCGCAAGTCCCGAGCCGCTGAAAGCGTTAACACCGAGTTTTGTTACGCTGTCCGGAATACTTATTTTTGTCAAATCCGTGCAGCCCGCAAAGGCTCTTGCTCCTATCTCGGTCACGCTGCCGTCGGAAGGGATAATGCTTGTCTTACAGCCGACGACAAGTTTTTTTGAGGATTTTTCAATAAGGCAGTTGTCAACGCTGAAAAACTCCGTGTTGTTTTTGTCAACGGTTATCGAGGTCAGCCCCGGGCAGTACGCAAATGCGGAGGAGGCTATCCATGTCACGGCAGAGGGAACAGTCAGCTGCGTCAATCTGTCGCGGCCCCAAAAAGCGGAGGAGCCTATCGAGGTCACGCTGCCGTCGGACGGAATAACGCTTGAAGCACAGCCCGCGATAAGGTTGCCGGAAGATATTTCCGTAAGGCAGTTGCCCGCGTCACTGAAAAATGTGTTTTTTTCGTCAACCGTAATGCTTTCGAGAGAGGGACAATCGGAAAATGCACCCGCTCCTATATTCGTCACATTTGCGGGTATATTTATGCTTGTCAGACTGCCGCAACCCTGAAAGGCTTCGGGAGCGATAGAGGTCAAGCCGTCGGGCAGAGTTATCGAAGAAAGAGAAGAGCAAGCCTTAAACGCGCCCCACGCTATCTCCGTCACGCTGTCGGGAAGAGTTATCCCAGTCATAGCCGAGCGGTTGAAAAATGCGGAATCGCCTATCACGGTCACGGTGTATCCGCCGAGCGTGGACGGAACAACAACGCTGCCCTCAACATCGCCGTAATAATCCGTAACAACGGCTGTGCCGTTTTTCACGTCGTATTGCCAAGCGCCGACGGATTTTGCCGAGAATTGCGCGGCGAATGCGGGAACAAGAGAAAGTACCAGCGCAAACGTCAGCAGCACGGAAAGTGTTTTTTTCATTTTTTATACCTCTTTTATTTTCGCCCGCAGACGAAAACTTTTAATTTTCACAGGTATTATACTACCGTTTAATGTTTTTGTCAACATATTTAAATTTTTATCATACGGAAAATCCATATCACGGAATTTATATCTCCGAATCAGCCGCAAAAGCAGTTCTTTATTAAATTGAACCCCATATTTTGCAAGCAAAAGTATATATCACAAAGTTTTATAGAGTTGTAAGTCAAAGCCGACAGTTTTTATCTCGAATCAAACCCCTGTTTCGCGAGCAACAGCAGCGTTATAACATTCGGAAACGCCATAAGCGCGTTGCATATATCTGCGGCGTCCCATGCGGCACGGACGGGAACGAATGCTCCGAAAAATACGAATGCGATGTAAGCAAGGCGATACAGCGTCAGAAAAAGCCCGAAGCGGCGGCGTTTTCCGCAGAGATAGCGCAGGCTTTGTTCGCCGTAAAAGCACCAACCGACAGCCGTTGTAAACGCAAAAAGTATCAGGCATACGCCGAGCATAACGCGCCCGAACGGGGAATTTTCGCCGAACACGGGCGCAAGCCCTTTGGTGAAAGCCGAGGTTACGAGGTCGGCGGCTTCAAGAATTTTTGAGCCGTTCGAAAGCGGCATATCCGCACCCGTGACAAGCACGGCAAGACCGGTCAGCAGGCAGATAACGTGAGTGTCGAAAAACGTGCCGAGCATAGCCACAAGCCCTTGTTCGCGAGGGTCTTTTCCGTCCGAGCAGGCAATGGCTATCGGCGCTGTGCCGACGCCCGATTCGTTTGAAAATATGCCGCGTGAAACGCCGAGACGCACGGTTTGGGAGATACCGTAACCGACCGTACCGCCGACCGCAGCGGACGGGTCAAACGCGCCGACAAAGATACGCCCGACGGCGGCGGGGAGCGCCGAGAGATTGCAGCCGATGACGCACAGTGCAAGCACGATGTACACGCCCGCCATAACAGGCACGGCAACCGTGGAAAACGTGCTGACGCCTTTCAGCCCGCCGAAGATTATGACCGCCGCCAAAAATGCGGAAACAACGGCAAACACGGCAACGGACAGCGGCACGGACGCGCCGAAAACGGAAAAACTTTTTTCTTTGCCGAACGCGCCCGCTATACCGCGAACGCAGAGAGCCATTCCGTTTGACTGAACAAGCGTTCCGAGCCCCGTGACCGCGCCGACGACGCAGACAAGCGCAAAGAACACGGCAAACGCGCGCGGCAGTTTTTTCGCGCGCGGAAAACGACTTGAAAGCCCGCATTCCATATATAAAAAAGGACCGCCGAACGGAACGCCGAACGTATCGGTCTTTCTGTATTTCACGGCAAAAAAGCCCTCGGAGAACTTAACCGCCATGCCGAGCGTGGCGCAAAGGATCATCCAAAAAAGCGCGCCCGCACCGCCGTAAACGACGGCGGCGGTCACTCCGACGATGTTGCCTGTGCCTATCGTGGCGGAAAGCGATGTGCAGAGCGCGGCGAAAGGAGAAACGCCGACGCCCGTCCCTTTGCGAAACACTCCCGCAAACGCCTTTTTGAAGCCCCTGAATTGAATAAAACCCGTCGCGACAGTCAGAAAAACACCCGCAAAAAGAATAAGCGCCGTGAGCGGCACGCCCCACAGCACACGACTGATTTTTTCAAGAATTTCGACCATGCCGCACACTCCGCATATTTTTGTAGATTTATATGCGAATGAACGATGAAATATTATTATTAAACATTATCGACACTCAACTTATTCGGAATTTTATTGTGAAAGACGGAGAATCACCGAGCGAGAATTCCCCGTCATTATATACGCTTAAAATATGTTCCGACCTTATATCAATCTGTTTTTTCCGACAGCCAATCGCGCGCGTTCATTATACTTATTCCGTCATATTGCATTTCGGGGTCATCGTCAAGCGTCAAAACAAATTTCGGATAACGGTCTTTGACGGCGGTCAGCGGACGCAATTCGCGTTTTAGAGTATTTTCGTCACGAACGGTCAGCGCGACCTGATAATACAGCGTCTCTTTCCCTTTTTGAGAAACAAAATCTGTCTCAAACTCGTCGATCTTGCCCACATAAACATCATAGCCGTTGCGCAAAAGTTCAAGATATACCACATTTTCCGAAATTCGAGCAGCATCAACGCGCCGCGAGCCGAGCAGCCGCAATTCCATACAAAGAGAGTATGCGTACTTGTCAAGCGCCGCTTTGGTCACAGCGAAAAGCCCCATGAACGGGAGCGGATTGAGCGGCGCAACTTTTTTCTCTGCCGCTCCGACGTTTTTTCAAAACTATACCCGATAAGGTATAATTCGCACAAATCCAATGCGTTTTATACCCTATCGGGTACGATTTTATATTCAGATAAACTTTTTGTTTATTCTGCGGCAGTTGTCGCCGCTTCTTTTGCGGGTTCGTTCGCGCCGAACGCGGTCGCGGTGTATGACGTAACGCCGAGAATTGTCTCGCCGTCTATTTGAAGCGCGCGCGGGCTGTCAAACTCAACGGTTATGGTCTTGCCTTCAAGCACGGTCACACAGTCCGTGTGTTTGACGTGTTCGCCCTTGAAAATGGACGGGAAGATAGCCAATGTCTTTATCTTGCCCGAACCGTGGAAAAGCATCGTTGAAAGTTTGCCGCCGTTTCTGACCTGCTCGGGGGTCGGCATCATACCGCCGCCGTAAAATCTGCCGTTCATCGTAGGCGCAAGCCATACTTTTTTGAACTCATGACGAACACCGTCAACGGTAACGACCGCGTTTGTCGGTTTGTAGTGGAACAGCAGCCCCTTAATTGCTATTCCCGCATAATTGATGTCTTTCTTTCCCTCGCCGCGCATTTTGTCGCCTACTTCGCAACAATAACCGTCGATACCGTAGCCGATGCCGTTGATAAAGCGGTATGTATTGCCTTTTACGCAGACCGTAGGCAGATTTTTAAGATATTCGGTAATGTCGAACGGTTCGTCGTCCGCAGTTTTGCCGAGGTCGTGCGCAAAGTCGTTGCCAGAGCCGAGCGGACAGTAGAAAACATCGTGTCCGAGGTCGCGGTTGCCGACAAAATTGATAAATCTGTTCAGCGTTCCGTCGCCGCCGCAGACGATGAGTTTATCGTCGGGAGCAAGGGAAAAAAGAGTGCTCTCGTAAACGCTTTCGTCGGTCATATTGCAGAAGACCGCGCCCTCGCCTACAACTTTTGTCAGACCTTTCGCGCTGTCTCCGCACCTGCCGTTGCCCGCAAGCGGGTTAAAAAATACATAAGTGGTTGCCATATCCATATTCCTCTCTTGCCGTCCGCCGAACTCCTTTCGGACCCCGGCGGACGTTTTCATATTCATTTATGGTTTTTCAGAGCCGTGGAACAGAGCATATCCGGAACGGGCAGACGGCCTTCATACGCCGATACCGTCCGCCGTTTCTTACGGGATAAGCGGATTGAACCGCAAAACTCTTATACCCGAAGTGCCGAAAACTTTTTTGCCCCGTTTTATTAGCCGACAGCCGCTGAATTACTTATCAAGGATCTGCATAAACTCTTCGCCCGTGATAGTTTCCTTTTCATAAAGGAACTTGGCAAGCTCGTCGAGTTTTTCGCGGTTTTCGGTGATTATCCGCGTCGCTTTCGCATACTGCTTCTTAACAAGGTCAACTACCTTTTTGTCCACTTCGCGCTGCGTTTCCGCCGAGCAGGAAAGCTGCGTGTCGCCGCCGAGATACTGATTCGTTTCGGTTTCAAGCGCAACCATGCCGAACTCGTCGCTCATACCGTAACGGGTTATCATGGAGCGCGCAAGGTTCGTTGCCTGTTCGATGTCGTTTGATGCACCAGTGGTTATCGAGCCGAAAACGACCTCTTCCGCAACTCTGCCGCCCGTGAGCGTGGCTATCTTGTTCTCCATTTCCTCTTTCGTCCAAAGGTAATGGTTGCCTTCCTCCACCTGCATGGTATAACCGAGCGCGCCCGACGTTCTCGGAACAATGGTTATCTTTTGAACGGGTGCGGACTGCGTCTGCTTTGCCGCCACAAGCGCATGACCTATTTCGTGATACGACACTATGCGTTTTTCGTGGTCCGTGAGTATCGCGTTCTTCTTCTGATAGCCCGCGATAACGACTTCTATGCTCTCTTCGAGGTCGGACTGAGTAACGGTATTTCTGCCGTCGCGAACCGCACGGAGAGCCGCTTCGTTGACGATGTTCGCAAGTTCCGCGCCCGATGCGCCGGAAGCCATACGCGCAACAGCGGAGTAATCTATATTGGGTTCGGTCTTAACTTTTTTGGCGTGAACGCGCAGAATAGCCTCTCTGCCTTTCAGGTCGGGCAGTTCAACGGGAACGCGGCGGTCAAAACGTCCGGGACGCGTCAGCGCGGGGTCGAGAGATTCGGGTCTGTTCGTCGCCGCAAGAATGATAACGCCCGTGTTGCCCTCAAAACCGTCCATTTCCGTCAACAGCTGGTTCAGGGTCTGTTCACGCTCGTCGTTGCCGCCTATGCGCGAATCGCGCTTGCCGCCTATCGCGTCTATCTCATCGATAAATACTATGCACGGAGCCTTTTCTTTTGCCTGGTTGAACAGGTCGCGGACTTTTGAAGCGCCCATACCGACGAACATTTCAACGAACTCCGAACCGCTCATTGAGAAGAACGGAACGTTCGCTTCGCCCGCAACGGCTTTTGCAAGCATTGTTTTACCCGTGCCCGGAGGGCCTACGAGCAATATGCCTTTCGGCATCGACGCGCCTATTTCCGTATATTTTTTCGGGTCGTGAAGATATTCCACTATCTCGGCCAGGTTTTCTTTCGCTTCGTCCTCGCCCGCAACGTCATCAAAGCGTATGCCGCTTGAAGACTTGACATATACCCTTGCATTGCTCTTGCCCATATCGAACATCATCGAGCCTGCGCCGCCGCCCATTTTCTTCATCATCCAGCGGGACAGCAACTGCCCGAGAACGAACAAGATCACAAGGGGAAGCACCCAATAAACGACGAAACTTACAATAGGCGAAGTCTCTTCGATTATCTGCGTCGAAAACTTTGCGCCCGACGCTTCGAGACGGGAAACAAGTTCATCGTCCGTGCCGATATAACCGGTTTTATAAAGGTTGCCCTGCTTGTCGGAAAAAACTATCTTGTTGGACGCAATATCGACCTCGTCAAGTTCTTTCTGCTCCGTCATTTTGATAAACGTGCCGTAATCGACCTCTTTGACCTGCTTTTCCGCTATGCGCGGCATCAGAAGCAGGTTAAAAAGAACGATAACGAGCAGCGCGATGCCGTAATAGAAAAATAACGGCTTGTTCGGTTTTTTTACTTCGTTCATACCGAAAATCCTTTCGTTAAAAACTTTGCGTATCTCACATTATACATTTTTATAGCCAAATCACTTCGCACGTTTTATTGTAACATAAATTTTCGATTTACGCAAGTCTTTCCGAAAAAATGTTTTCGAAAGAAACACAATCGACCGAAAACTCCGAAAAACGCGTTGTCACGAGCAAAGAATACGTGCAGCGGACATATAACAAGACAAAACTTCAAATCACGATTTGTCTGAACCATATAGCAAAGATATTCTTTACTGTGTCAGTTTCAAGTTTCAAATAAACATTAAAAAAGAAAAAAGGTCTCCGGATTTTCGGAGACCGAGGTTTTTCGTGATCCTGTCCGTGTTGTCAGAACAGTTTTATCTCTTCGGGCGGGAGGTGTTTTTCCGCGTAAACGTCGAGGAACCAGCTGAACGCTATGCTGAGAGCTCCCACGATAAAGATTATGTAATGAACCCAATATATATTGCCGTAATGCAGCGTTTTTGTAAAGGGAAAACCGAGAAGTCCGATAACCGCCCAAACGAAAGCGATAACGTGCGTGAACCACTCTTTCGGCATGGTAAAACAAAAAATCGCCGCCACAAGGCATATAAAGAACAGCGCGAACGGAACGAGGAACTCGTTGTTTATCGCGTAGCCGGGAATGACGGAACGCCAATAATCTTTCATTTCATCGAAGTTGAGCCATATATAACCGGAGATGGAGGAAGTCTGACCGTCACCGTAAGAATAGTACGGCAGGAACATCAAAAGCCATTGAATGAGTATCAGACCGCCTGTTCCGTAGGCGAGAAACTGTCTTTTTCTTGCGAGTTTTTCCAACATAACTTTGCTCCTTATCAAGCAATACTGACGATATTATATAACATCGCTCGGCAAAAGTCAAGTTTTGTCATAAAAAAATCGGTTTAGAGGAATCAATACGGTCACATCAATCCGTTTCAACCCGTATGTTCCCCGCCGCGTCGGCAAAGACGGAGATACAAAGAGAAGCGTCCTGTGTGACGTAAGTCTTTGCGCCGAGGGCGTCGAGAGACGCGAGGACGGACGGCGCGGGCGTTTCGGAGCGTTCGGCGGTCGAAGTGCTGATAACCGCGACTTTTGCGCCGACACGCTTCAAAAATGCGTAGGAAGACGCTTTGTCCGAGCCGTGGTGCGCAACTTTGAGAACGTCGGCGGAGATGTCGAGCGGGAGCAGGTCGTTTTCCTCTTCAAACTGCGCGTCGCCCGTAAAAAGTGCGGTCGCTTTGCCGCCGCAGAGTTTCAGCACAAGCGAATTGTTGTTTTCGCCGTCGGCAAGGCGAACGGGTGCGAGCACGTCAAAATACAGCCCGTTTTTACCGACCGAAAAATGTTCTCCGACGGAAAGGCGGGTCACGGCAAATCCGTGCTTTTCGGCGCGTTTGTCAACCTTATCCTTTCCGTCTTCGTCAAAGTCTCCGACGGCGGGGGCACAGACTTTGCCGACGGAAACGTCGCCGTTTTCGAGCAGGTCGTTCAACCCGCCGATATGGTCTTTGTCCGTGTGCGTGATGAACACGGCTTCAAGCGAGGTCACGCCGAACTTGTCAAAAGCGGTCCGCAAAACGGAATAAGAATCCTTTGTCCCCGTGTCTATCAGATAAAAAAGTCCGTCGGCTTCAATCAAAATCGAGTCGGCTTTTCCGACGTTGAGAAAGCGCGCCGTCCAAGCGGCTTTCGGCTCGTCAGGGGAAGAGTTCTCGGTTACGGACGTCGTGGGGTCTGTGTTATCGCGGCAGGCGCAAAAAAGAGTCAGACACGCAAAAATCACGGTAATAGCAGCAAAAAAGCGTTTCATTGCATTTCCCCTATCCGCTCACATACGGTTTTTATGTATTCGTCCCACGACGGCCAGCAATGCGCGCCGCCGGGTTCGGAAAGAGTCACGTCAAAGCCTTTTTCTTTCATCAGAGCGAAAAGTTCGCGGTTATCCGCAAGGCAGAAATCGTCCTTGCCGCAGATAAGTTCGAATTTGGGATAATCGGCGGCGTTTTCCGCTTCCGAAACAAGGCTGAAAACATCGTCTTCCCGTTTCGTTTCATCGCCGAAAACCGCGCGTCTTTCGGCTTCATTCGCAATATATTTTTCCGCATGAAACGCGCCCGAAAGAGGGAACGCCGCACGGAATTTTTCAGGATACAGCAGCGCGAATTTTGCCGCACCGTAGCCGCCCATGGAGTTGCCCGCAACAAAAGTATCCTCTCTGCGGGTCGAAACGCGAAACATATTTTCGATTTTTCGCGGTATCTCCTCAAAAACAAACGTGCGGTAAGCGAGCCCCGAGGCGGTGTTCGCATACCACGAACGGTGTCCCGAAACAAGCACAACGCAAAGGTTTCCGACCGCTTCGGCGTACCGTTCGAGGTTGGTTCGGTGCAGCCAGACGGACGGAGCGTCCGAAAGTCCGTGCAGAAGATAAAGCACGCGCGCGTTTTTGCCGTTTTCGAGTGTCGGCATTATAACGCGGACGTCCATGTATTCGGAAAGCGTGTCCGAGTAAAAATCAACGGTCAAAACAGAGGTCATTTCAGTTCATCCTTTCCGATAAGTCCGTAATCTCCGCTTTTGAGAAGCGAGATGTATTCATCCGTGTTTTCGGGAACGGAGCGAACCCATATTCCCGAAAGTCCGACAACGTCGGGGTCGTGACAGTCCGAGCCGGCGGTCATAATTCCGCCGTGTGCGCGACCGACTTTTTCCGCGAGGTCGTTTTTCGAATCGTGGCGAGGGTGCGCGTTCAGTATCTCGTAGCCGTCAACCGCTTCACCCTCAACGGGCAGACATTCGCCGCGGAACGGGTGCGCCTGAATGAGCAGTCCGCCGCGGGCAAGCGTGCGCCGATGATATTCGCCGACGGTTTCGCGGTCAAGAAGATCTACCGTCCGACGCAGAAAACTTCTGTCCCAGCCGAGCATTATAAACTCGTCGGGACAAGTCGCATCAAAGCAGAGTTCGCTGCCCTTGTACACTCTCATTCCGCGTGTTTTGCCGTATTCGACGGCGTTTTCGTACACGTCCGCCATACGGTCGGCAACGGCGTGTCTGTCTCCCTCTCGCGGCAGCGTGTAACCGACGCGCAGATGGTCGCAGAGCGTTATCGCGGAATATCCTGCGGCGGCATAGCGGTCGATGAGTTCTCGGACGGGAATATTCCCGCACGGGCTGAGTTCCGCCGTGTGGCAATGAGTTTCTATTTTATAAATGTAACCGTTTTGCGGGGATCTGAAAGACATAGAGAAGTCCTTTCGTGCATGAATACAATAGCAACAATCCGTTCGGCCTGCCGCACCGGTAGAGGATGTAAAAAAACTTACGGTTTTTTCGGTTCCTATACGGCTTTACTGAAATATAACATACAATCATTATACCCTTGTGATGTGCCCATCACAACTTTTCGTACAGTTTCTTTCCTTTCGTTGCAATCAGCGCCGTAACCACGGCAAGGAACGAGACCTCGGCGGCGATAACGATAACGGGAGTTACGACAGCCGACGAACCGACGCCGTAAACGGCAAACAAGAATGCGACAGCCAAAAACGGAAGCATGATAAGCGTGGGCAGGAACATTCCGATAACGGCGGCGGCGCCCTGTTTTATTGCCTGCGCTTCGTTTACGAAATCGAGACGCGGAAAACGCAGGTTTGCAAGAAGTCCGAGCACGGCAACGACAAGCGGCAGAATAACGGCGCTGACAATGAGCGCAATCCCCGACACGGCATCAAGTCCGAGTCCGAAAACAAGAACGAGCGTACCGATGAGAGAACTTGGCAAAAGTATGGTAAGGCAAACGCCTATTTTTGCGCCGAACACGCTTTTTGCCGCGATGGGAGAGGAGCGCAATATCCACAGGCTCTTGCCTTCGAGAGAGACCGACGCGGCGGTGGTGCAACCCATGGCAAGCGTAAATACCTGAAACAGCACAAGCGCGGGCACGGCAAAGCCCGAATTTTCTCCCGTCAACATAGCAAGATATGAACTGTCGCTGAAAGTGAAATACACAGAGCCGAATACGAAAAGCAGAGGTCCGATTATCGTGTTGACGACATAGGTCGTTGTTCCGAAATATTTTTTGAGTTCTTTTGCGTAAAGCGCCGCGTCGACGCGGGATGCCTTAATATCTGTTTTTTCAAGTTTTCTGCGCTTGCCGCCGCCCTGTCTGCGTCTGCGTATAATCGGGAAATACGCAAAGGCGAGAAGCCCGACGACAACGGCGCATATACCGACGCTTGCAGCGACGTAGAGCAGCAGCGAAACAAAGTTGCCGCCGACGGCGTTGTCCAGCAATGCAAGCGGGAAATATATCTTTTTCATCGCATTGGTAACGGCGGGGTTTATCATCAGTTGCGTCATACCGTCGCCGCCGTAGAAGAACCACATATAAAGCCCGACAAGTCCGAGCGAAAGGAGCGTTGAAACAACTTTGCCCAGCACGTTGTTCTCGGGGATAAGCGATACGAAAAACGCGAGAATGACGGACACCGCAAGCGGTATCATCGGCAGCAGAAGCAGATTAAGTATCATCGAAAGCACGGTGCAGAACATTATGTCCACGTTGCCCAACGCGAAAACGACAATGTAGGACGGAAGCACGAAAACCGTCGAATAATAAAGCAGGGACACATACTGTCCGACAAGCTTTGACCAAAGCACCTGCGAGGGTGTGACGGGCAGGGACATAAGAAAATCAAAATCGCGGCACTTGAAAACGTGCGTTGCCAGCCCCATCGTGCCGAGGAACAGCGTCATTGCCGAGCCGAGGATATTCGCAACGGTTACAGCCCCGTAAACGGAAATATCGCTTTCGCCGTCAACCGCAGCAACGACCATGCCCGCATAGACCGCGCCCATGGAAAGAATTATAAGAACGCCTATCAGCCCGTACATAACAAGCGTGGTCGCGGCGGAGGCGACTTTGGCTTTTTTCTTGCGTCCCGCAGAAGCCGCAAGGAACGTCTGCTGAACGGACAGGCGCATAAGTATCAGAAATCTTTTCATTTTTCGGTCAACTCCATAAATACGTCTTCGAGGGACGATGTGCCTTTAACCTCGTCGATATCGCCGACGGCAACAAGTTCGCCGCCCTTGATAACGGCAATTCTGTTGCAGAGTTTTTCGGCGACTTCGAGGACATGAGTCGAAAAGAGAACCGCACCGCCATTTGCACACATTTCTCTCATATAATTTTTGAAAACAAGCGCGGCTTTGGGGTCAAGACCGACAAACGGCTCGTCGCAGATAAGCAGTTTGGGTTCGTGCAGCAGGCTGCCGATTATCGCAAGTTTCTGCTTCATGCCGTGCGAATACGCCGCAACGGAAGAGTTCAGGTCGCCCGCTATCTCAAATTCCTCCGCATAGCGTGTGATACGCTCCGAACGGACGGATTTCGGCACTTCGAAAATGTCGCCGATGAAGTTCAGATATTTTATACCGGACATAAACTCGTAAATATCCGGATTATCGGGCAGATACGCAACCTTTTTCTTGCACGTCAACGGGTCTTTTTTGATGTCCGTGCCGTCTATTTTGATAGTACCCTCATCAAATTCGAGAATGCCCGCGCACGCTTTTATTGTCGTTGTCTTTCCCGCGCCGTTATGACCGATAAAGCCGAAAATATCGCCGCCGCGAACCTCGAACGAAAGATTTGTCACGGCATTTTTCTTGCCGTCGTAACTCTTGGTGAAGTTGCTGATTGAAAGCATATTTTCCTCCTTGCGAAAACTTTTTTCGCAAATTTTATTGTGTTTTTTCTCTTTTCGGACATACTCTGTCCCACGTTCGCCGCCGTGTCGCGGAATGCGCGCACTCACGCCGAAAAACCAATCAAAAACAGATGTTTTCTTTTCGCTTTTCATAATACACCCGCGCCGCCGCATTGTCAATACACGCGCGGCAGATTTTACAAAACAGTAGTAAATCAAAGAAGCTGCGCCATATAAAGCGGCAGATGTATTATCCCGTCCTTGACACACACGTCCTTATCGTAAAGAATATACGACTTACCGATTTTTTGCGAGAAACGGCGGCGGAATTTGTCAAGAGATATATGGCTTCTGTAATTTCCCGATTTGACTTCGATGGGAGCTATCCTGTTTTTCTGAGTAATAAGAAAATCTATTTCCATATGATTTTCTCTTTCGCGGCTGTCGCTTCTCGAATAAAAATACAGACGATGTCCTCCCGCGCGGAGCATTTGCGCAACGACGTTTTCGGTTATCATACCCTCATTGATGTTCAGTTTGTCGAAAAGCACCGAGCGATAGAGGTCGTTTTCGGTATATTTTCCGCTCATAAACGCTTGCGTCACAAGCAGACCCGTATCTGCCATATAGCATTTTTGCGTCGAATGGTCGGAACTCAACGCAAGTCCGACGCTCGGGTCGGTCGCATTAAAGCAGGCGTTGACTATCATTGCCTCGTTCAGCCACACAAACGAATCTTCGTAGGAACGGAAACGCGCCGTTTTTCCGAGAGATGAAATTTTATATTTTTTTTCTTTTTTGGCAAGTTGTTCGGGTATTCCGTCAAACACGGCAAATACTTTATCCTCATACCCTGCCGCGAATTTCGAAACGTCCTCCCGATACAGATTCAGAATCCGCCTTTTTACCGTGTCGGCTGCGGCAAAATCCCCCCCGTCGAGATACGCAAGAACCGCTTGCGGCATACCGCCGACAAGCATATACCGACGGAAATCATTCAGAACTTTTCGGTGAACCGCCTGACCGAGCGGGGTCAAAGACTCAAAGCACCGCCGTATAAGCGGATATGTCGCTTCGTCCCCGAGCGCCCAAAGAAACTCTTCAAAATCAAGCGGGAACATTTCGAGATGTTCTTCTTCCGAGGGAATTATAATATCCTGCACGTTCTTTTTAAGACGAATCAGAGAGCCTGTTTCAACATAATCGTAACGTCCGTCCGCAACAAGATATTTTATCAGTTGACGAGCTTTAGGAAATTGCTGAATCTCATCAAAGACAATAAGAGATTTTCTTTTATAAAGTCTTGTCGAATAAAGAGACGCAAGTTTTGCGAAAAACATATCAAGGTCTGCGCTGTCGTTTTCAAAAATATCAAGAACGCCTTGCGGTGCATTTCCGAAATCAATTATGACATGGCTTTTATACTCTTCCCTTGCAAATTTTTCAACAATAAAACTTTTTCCTACGCGGCGGGCGCCGTCTATCATAACTGCGGTCTTGCCGTTTGACTTTTGTTTCCATTCGAGCAATTCATCATATATTTTTCTTTTAAGCATCACAGTCATCTCCATCACATCGAATATTTTGTTCCGTTTCAAGCATATTATAACACACCAATCACGAAAATGCAAGTATCAAAACAAGTTTTTTGCACGAAAATGCAACTTCGTAAGTTCAAATTCTGCACGAAAATGCAACCTCACACGCTCGATTTTTGCACGAAAATGCAACCTCGCACATCGGATTTTTGCACGAAAATGCAACCTCGCGAACGCGAATATTGCACGAAAAAGCAGGTTCGCGGAGTTTTGAGCCGTCAAAAACGCGTTTTAATTTTTCGGTTTTTCGCGGCGCGGCGCTTTTACGGTTTCCAATTTTCACAAAAACGCTCGAAATATATCTTTACATTTCCGCACACGTATGATATAATATATAATAATAAATTATTGTCAAATACACGCGCGTCTGCGCACCGTGCGCGGGCGCGAAGACATAAGAGAGGAATATCACGATGAAAAACAAGGTTCTTGCATTCGATTTCGGCGCTTCGAGCGGCAGAGCGATTCTTGCGACATACGAGGACGGCAAACTGACGCTTGAAGAAATGCACAGATTTTCAAACGACCCCGTTATGGTTCACGGCACGTTTTATTGGGACGTATTAAGACTGTTCCATGAGATAAAACAGGGTATTCTCAAATGCGTAAATTCGGGCAACGGGGACATAACCTCGATAGGCATAGACACATGGGGTGTCGATTTCGGACTGCTTGACAAGGACGGCAAACTGCTTGAAAACCCCGTTCATTACAGAGACGAGAGAACAAAGGGCATTATGCAGAAAGTTTTCGAAGTCATTCCGCAGGATGAGCTTTACGACAAAACGGGCATACAGTTCCTGGACATCAACACGCTTTATCATCTCTATTCGCTCAAACTGAACCGTCCCGACGTGCTCGAAAGAGCGGAGACGCTTCTGTTCATGCCCGACCTTTTCGCATATCTGCTGACAGGAGAAAAGAACGTTGAATATACCATTGCTTCCACCAGCCAGTTGCTTAATGCGAAAGAGAGAAACTGGGACTTTGACATGATCGACCGTCTCGGTCTCAAACGCAGTCTGTTCGGAAAGATAACTCCTCCGGGCAACGTTATCGGCAAACTTTCGAAAGACATTGCCGACGAACTCGGCATAGCGCAGGTAGACGTTATCGCGGTAGGCTCGCACGACACGGCGTCCGCCGTTGCTTCCGCGCCCATCGAAAAGGGCGAAAAGGGCTGCTACGTTTCGTGCGGCACGTGGTCGCTGCTCGGCGCGGAGACAAAAGAGCCGCTGATAAACGAAAAAACGTTTGAAGAGAACTTCACAAACGAGGGCGGCGTGGAGAATACAATACGCTTCCTCAAAAACATTTCGGGGCTTTGGATATTGCAGGAAACGCGCCGTCAATGGATAAGAGAGGGCGACAACATTTCGTTCAAGGACATCGACAAAATGCTGCTCACCGAAAAGAGCGCGAACGTTTACATAGACCCCGATTACGCGCCGTTCGGCAAACCGGGAAATATGCCCTCAAAGATAGACGAGTTCCTCAAAAAGACCGGTCAGGCACTGCCGCAGTCCAAGGGTCAGTATGCGCTCTGCATTCTGGAAAGCCTTGCGATGACTTACAGATACTATATCGAATCGCTTGAAAAACTGCTCGGCGAAAAGACCGAGGTCGTTCACCTCATCGGCGGCGGCGTAAAGGACGTCAACCTTTGCCGCTTCACCGCAAACGTTACGGGCAAAAAGATAACGGCGGGTCCCGTTGAAGCCACGGCGATAGGCAACATCGCGGTTCAGCTTATCGCGCAGGGCACGATTAAGGACGTTGCGCAGGCAAGACACGAGTTCTGCTCCGACGATCTGAAAATATACGAGCCTGAGGACAGCGCGGCTTGGGACGCAAAATATCAAGATTATCTCAAATACAAGTGGGCTTTGCAGGACTGATATAAGCCCGAAAAGAGTGACGGAAATGTACGAAGAAATCAGAAACGAGGCGCGGCGGGCGGCTGAACTGCTCGTCGCCGCCGCAAAACTCAAAAAAGGCGACCTTTGCGTGGTGGGCTGCTCGTCCAGCGAGATAGTGGGTCAGCGCATAGGCAAAGGTTCGGTCTTTGAAGTGGGACAGGCGGTCTTTGAAGAGATATACGGCGTGCTGAAAAAGAACGGCATATATCTGGGCTGTCAATGCTGCGAACACCTGAACAGAGCCGTGGTGGTAGAGGGCGAGTACGCGCAGAGCCACGGTCTTGAAGAGGTCAACGTTGTGCCGCAGCCGAAAGCGGGCGGCTCATGGGCGACCGCGGGTTACAAATCGTTTGAACACCCCGTCGTGGTCGAAGAGGTCAAAGCCGACGCGGGTATGGACATCGGGGACACGCTGATAGGTATGCACTTGAAGCGCGTTGCCGTTCCCGTGCGTCTCGACGTCAAAAAGATAGGCGAAGCAAACGTTGTTTACGCCCGCACGCGCCCGAAGTTCATCGGCGGTTGCAGAGCGGTTTACGACGAGGAGAAAATGTGATATGCCACCGGGAATTGAGATCGAACGGAAATATCTGATAAAGATGCCCGACGAAGCGTTCCTTGCAACGATAGAGGGCGCAACGGTCACGGATATAACGCAGACATATCTTGTGCCGATAATCCCGACTTTTACGGAAAGGGTCAGAAAAGCCGAAAGAAACGGCAACGTGGTATACACGTATACTCTCAAATTCGGACATTCCCGCAGTATGAGGCACGAACAGGAAGAGGCGTTGGACGAAAAGAAATACCTCTCCATGCTGAAAAAAGCAGACAAAAATCTGACGCCGATAAAAAAGCGACGTTGGAAAATCCCGATGAAAAACGGACTTTTCGCGGAGATAGACATTTATCCGTTCTGGAAAAAGCAGGCGATATGCGAGGTCGAAACGGAGACCGAAGACGAATATTATACCCTGCCAGCTTTTATAGAGGTCATACGCGAAGTTACGGAAGACAAGAGTTACACAAACAGATCCATGGCATTTTTTGTGCCGTTTGAGGATAAAGACCTGTGAGCAAATCCAAAAAGATAAACAAAGAGGATATCGCCGCCGCGCAGGCGAAAAAAAAGCAGAGAAAAATTATTCTGCGGGTTTTGGGGGCGGCGGTCCTGCTTGCCGTTGCTGTGACGGCGGTTATATATTTTGTGCCGAAGAAAAACGGCGTGTTCGGTTTTGAGCAGACAAAGACATATTTCGAGGTTCGCGGTTTTCTCAAAGACGTAATCGCGGAAGACCTCGATTCCGCGGTTGAAAAAGTCTGGTTTTTCGACAACGAGGAAAACTGGGAAAACGGCACCGAACTTTCGGCGGAAGAGGCTCAAAACGTTTGGAAAAAGCGTGTCGCGGCACAGAAAAACGGCGAATACGCAAATTATATCGAGGATTTTTCCGACCTGAAAGTTTATAAAAAGGACGGCGTTTTTTACGCCTCGGTAAAATTGCATACAAGAGAACGCGGCGTTGCGTCTTACAGGACAACGACTTTGCGTTTTGCAAACGGAAAAATATATACCGTTGCCGACTATTCGACGGAGCAGCTCAATCCTCTCGAAAAGGCGCTTTCGGGGTATCTCGGCGAGTAAAAAGTTTTTGTATCGAACGGAGCTTGCCTGTCTGACCTGTGTTGCGAGCCGACAGTCAAAAAAAACGGTTTCACCGCAAAGACGTCGGAGAGTTTTTGTTATGTTACATGATATAATGCGCGCATTCCGTCCGCTCCCCAAACTGAAAACGGAGCGGCTCCTACTCCGCCGTCCGTATCTTTACGACACGGACGATATATTCTTTTGTATGTCCGACCCGAGTATATCCCGTTTCGAAACGTGGGAAACGCACCGTTCGAACGCGGAGACCGCAGAGTTTTTGAACGGGCTTATTCTGAAATACGAAAAAGGCTCCTGCACTTCATGGATAATCGAGCGCAAAAGCGACGGGCGGGCAATAGGCATGATAAACCTGCACGACATTGCGTCGCTGAGCCGCCGCGCCGAAATGGGCTATTGGATAGCAAGCGATTGCAGGCGCAGAGGTTACGCTTTTGAAGCGGCGTTTGCCGTTATGGATTTCGGATTCAACAAAGTCGGTCTGAACCGCATCGTGGGCAAATGTGCGGCGGACAACGAACCGTCGGCGGCGCTGATGAAAAAACTCGGCATGGTGTACGAGGGCTGCCACCGCGAGGAGATATGGCTCAAAAACCGCTATGCGGACATAAAGATATTCGCAATGCTGAAAGAAGATTGGTAAGCGCGGTCTGCGCAGCCCAAACGCAGGGACACAGCCTGAAACAGGCTCTTTGCCGATATTTTGCAAAGCGTTATAAATAAGAGGATAACTCATGGATAATTTTGAAACGCCGGAGCAGCGGCTTCGGAAAATTCAGAACGAACTGAATACGGCAAAAGCGCAGACTTTCCCCGCAGATGCCGAAAAAGCGGCGGAAAATGCGGAATCGGAGACGGACGCAGCGGAAATCCCCGTACCCGACGGCGAAAGCGAAAATGCGGAACCAATGGTGAGAGATGCGGACGCGGAAAGCGGCGAAAAAAGAAGCGACGGGACCGACAGCGAAGTCCCCGCACCGCAAAAACCGCAGAAGTTCACATCGCCGAAGAATGAAAACAGACACAGAAACGGCGTTTCCGCTGTTCTGATAACGTTGACGACGATAAGCGCGGCGATAGCGATTTTCAGCACCTGCGTGGCGATGGTAGCGCTCCGAAAAGCGGAGAACCAGCCGAAGGCGAGCGTTGAGATAAAACAGTCCAGCGATGAGCCGAAGCACGAAGAACCGACCGAAAGCGACGGGTCGTCAAAAGCGGCAATACAGAAGATACTGCCGAGCGTTGTTGAGATAATGACGAAGAAAACAAGCGGCAGCGGCGGCGGAAGCGGAGTTATAATGACTTCCGACGGATATATTCTGACAAACGCGCACGTCATAGACAGCGCACGGGCGGTCGAGGTGAGAGACAACGAGGATAACTACTACCACGCGACCGTGGTCGGTTACGACTCGGAAAGCGACGTCGGAGTTATCAAGATAGAGGGAACGTTCACCCCCGCCGAGTTCGCCAACTCGGAAACGGTCGAGGTCGGAGATACTGTCATCGCGATAGGCACGCCTTACGATTCCGCGCTTTTCCAGACTGCCACAAAGGGCATGGTCAGCGCGATACGCAATTCGGTCGAGTTCAAAAATCTCGGCATAACGGCGGACGTTATCCAGCACGACGCCACGATAAATTCGGGCAACAGCGGCGGACCGCTTATAAATTTGAGCGGTCAGGTCATAGGACTGAACAGCCTGCAAATCGCGGGCGAGTTCAAAAATCTCGGCTTTGCACTCCGCATAAACGGCGTGCTGAATTACGCAAAACAGATAATAGAAAACGGCAAAATAGAAAAACCGATGCTCGGCGTGACCGTTAAAGCAAATGCCGACGGCGGGCTTTGGGTCGGCGCGGTGGTCAAGAGCGGCGCGGCTGAACAGGCGGGCGTACTTGAAAACGACATTATCAGAGCCATCGACGACGTTGAAGTGAACGACACGGACGACCTTTCCGCATATCTTAAAACAAAGCGCGTCGGCGACACGGTCGAACTGACGGTTGAGCGCGGCGGCAAGGAAATCAAGCTGAAAGCCGTGCTGAAATCGTCGAAGTGACATCGGCTGCCAAAAGAAGAGAGCCGCAGACCTTTCATATTAAAAGGAATATAACAATTATGGAAACAAGAGTAGCCGTTATGGCGATTATAGTCATCGCAAAAAGACCGAGCGCAGCGAGCAGTTTTTGCGATTAGCCATGTGCGGTTCGTTCGAATGAACGAACTATCGCACGGCGTATAAAAGTCGGTACAAAACGTTTGCTCGGCTTTTCGCCCTGCGAAAAACGGCGCAAACTCCGCGAAGCGGAAAGAAAAAGGCTATGCACGTTTCGGGAAGTACCCTGTTTGCGAGGCAAACACTTTCTGCATTTGGCAATATATATATTTTATATTCACATAATTATATAAGTCAAAAGAACGAGCCGCAAGCCTTTCATCTTAAAACAAAAGCCGCCAATACAAAAAGGAATATAACAATTATGGAAACAAGAGTAGCCGTTATGGCGATAATTGTGGAAGATACCTCTGCGGTAGAAAAACTCAATGCGGAACTCCACGAATACGGTAAATATATAATCGGAAGAATGGGTCTTCCCTACAAGGCAAAAAACATCAACATCGTTTCGATAGCGCTCGACGCGCCGCAGGACGCAATATCCGCGCTTGCGGGCAAACTCGGCAACGTCAAAGGATTAAGCGTCAAAACGGCTTATTCCAACGTAACGGGCAATGACTGACGCAAAACAACTCATCGACAGACTTGACCGCGAACATACGCTCACCGTCGATGAATACGAATACCTTATAACGGCGCAGACTGACGAACTTGCCGAATATGCGGCATCGCTTGCGGATAAACGGCGACGCGAAATATATAAAAACGAGGTCTTTGTCAGAGGTCTTATCGAGATAGGCAATCTGTGCAAAAACGACTGCTTTTATTGCGGTATACGCCGCTCGAACAAGGCGTGCGACCGCTACCGACTGACAAAAGAAGAGATTTTGGACTGCTGCAAGACGGGTTACGAACTCGGATTCCGCACATTTGTTTTGCAGGGCGGCGAGGGCGTTTTCGGACTTGAAGAGATACTGCAAACCGTTCGCGAGATAAGAGCGGGATTTCCCGACTGCGCGATAACGCTTTCTCTCGGCGAATATCCGACCGAGGCTTATGCGGCGATGAAAGCGGCGGGCGCGGACAGGTATCTTTTGCGGCACGAGACTGCGGACAAGGAACATTACGAAAAACTGCACCCCGCGAATATGTCGTTCGACAACCGTATGCGGTGTCTGAAAGACTTGAAAACGCTCGGTTTTCAGGTCGGGTGCGGGTTTATGGTCGGTTCGCCTTATCAGACGGCGAAAACGCTTGCAAAAGACCTGAAATTCGTTGAGACGTTCAGTCCCGATATGTGCGGCATAGGACCGTTCATTCCGCAAAAGGACACTCCTTTCGGCACGTTTACCGCAGGAACGGCGGCGCAAACGGTATATCTTCTGTCGCTGATACGTCTGATAAAACCGAACATTTTGCTGCCGTCCACCACGGCGCTCGGCACGGTTGACCCGAAAGGGCGCGAAAAAGGAATACAGGCGGGCGCAAATGTGGTCATGCCCAACCTTTCCCCCGTTTCGGTGCGCAAAAAGTACGCACTTTACGACGACAAGATATGCACGGGCGACGAATCGGCGCAATGCCGTGCGTGCCTTGCGGGACGCATGAGGTCGATAGGCTTTGAAGTCGTCACGGCAAGAGGGGATATAAAATCGTAAACCTCTGATTTCACATGAAATATCGCTCCGCGATATGATATCTTTGCACAGCATGTATTACGGCAGGGATATACAAAACAAATTATTGTAAAAAATTAAATATACATATATTATATCTGTCTGACGGAAAGGGCTTTGACCCTGACCGCAAGAAAGGAAGTATCACATAACCTAAACCGTAACGAGAAAAATTGAGGCTATCCCATCGCAAAAAGCCGAGCGAAGCGAGCAGTTTTTGCGATTAGCCATGTGCGGTTTGCGCGAATGCGCGAACTATCGCACGGCGTATTAAAATCAGAAAAAAAGGTTTGCTCGGCTTTTCGCCCCGCGAAAAACGACGCAAACTCCGCGCAGCGGAAAGAAAAAGGCTATGCACGTTTCGGGAAGTACCCTGTTTGCCCAGCAAACACTTTCCGCACTACGCAACTCGAATCAAAAAGCACTACAAGAACAATCGCCGCATCTGCCGGTGCGACGTCATTATAGATATATTATGTAAAAGCATTAAAAGAAAGGATCTTTCCCATGGAAACAATAGCACAGTTTTTCCAGGACATCAACCCGTGGGGAGCGACCGGAGCGATAGGTACGTTCTGGGCAATAGTTCCTCCCATTGTCGCGATAGCGCTTGCGCTGATAACAAAGGAAGTTTACATCTCCCTTTTCGTCGGCGTTGCGGTAGGCGCGCTTCTTTACAATCCCGCCAAGATATTTGAGACTATCTTCGGCATTATGGGAGACAGCATAGGCGGCAACGTCAATATATGTATCTTCCTTGTATTTTTAGGCATAATCGTTGCGCTTGTCACCAAGTCCGGTGCGTCAAAGGCATACGGCAATTGGGCGGCGCGGGCGATAAAATCCAAGCGCGGCGCGCTTTATGCAACGTCGGGGCTCGGAGTGCTTATCTTTGTTGACGACTATTTCAACTGCCTTACCGTCGGCACGGTTATGTCCCCCGTTACGGACAGACACAAGATCTCCCGCGCAAAACTTGCGTACATCATCGACGCAACGGCGGCTCCCGTATGTATAATCGCACCCATTTCAAGCTGGGCGGCGGCGGTAAGTTCTTCTCTTCCCGATGGCACGGACGTTGACGGTTTCAGTCTGTTTTTGCACACCATTCCGTTCAACTTCTATGCGCTGCTTACCATTCTGATGATAGTTCTGATGATAGCGCTGAACTTCGATTTCGGGCCGATGAAAAAAGCGGAAATTGCGCAGAATCCCCCGCTCAAAGTGCTTGACGAGACCGAGACCGCAGAGAAAAAGACAAAGGGCAAGGTTATCGACCTTATCCTTCCCATCGCGGTGCTCATTGTTACCTGCATTGCGGCAATGCTTTACACAGGCGGCATTTTTGACAAGACAAAATCTTACACGGCGGAAGCGGGAACTTCTTACACGATTTCCGACGACGCACCCATTTCCGTATACGTAAGCATTCCCGAACAGGGCGAAAACACGTCCGAAAGCACTTATGCGGACATCAAGGGTCTGTTCGCAAACGGTCTTACCGCGAAAGGCGCAATGGATCTCGGCACGCTTTCTTCCGATATGCTGGAAGACGGTAAAATAACGGGCGAAGACGGCGCAACCGTAACGCTTCCCGCAGATTTCGAGATAGCGGACACCGACGCATACATCAACGCGATGATAGCTTACTACGAAACGCAGGGCTACACGGGTCTGACAAAAGAGAAGCTCGGCGTTGTTGATGGCACGGTGATCTCCGTCAAACTGACGGCTGACGCGGAAGCCACGATAGCAAAAGGTACGGCTGTAACCGTGGGCAAAGCGGACATTTCGACATGGGAACTGCTCACGTCCTCTTTCGGCGACTGCAACTCTTCCCTTTCGCTCGTTCTCGGTTCTATCATAACCATACTTTTCATCTTCGTTCTTTATATGTCCCGCCGCATTCTCACCTACAAGCAGTTTGCGGACAGCATAGTTGACGGCTTCAAAGCCATGGTTCCCGCCATTGCCATCCTTGCGCTTGCGTGGACGCTCGGCGGAATCTGCAACAACGGCTACCTCAACGCGGGTCAGTTCGTAAAGACCGTTGTTGAAACTTACAGCATTCCCATATCCATTCTTCCCGCGATATTCTTCCTTATCTCCGTAGGTCTTGCGTTCGCAACGGGAACTTCGTGGGGTACGTTCGGAATACTTATCCCGATAATCTTCACCGTTCTTAACGGCACGATAGACTTCTCAACCGACCACGGCTTTGAGCAGCTCGCGTTCGTTATCTCCGCGGTTCTTGCGGGTGCTGTATGCGGCGACCACATCTCGCCCATTTCGGACACGACGATACTTTCCTCCACAGGTGCGCGTTGCAACCACCTCGAACACGTTTCGACGCAGATCCCGTATGCCATGGTCGTTGCGGGTTCGTGCCTTGTGGGCTACGTTCTCGGCGGCGTGCTGGACAACGGATATATCGGTCTTGCCATCGGCGCGGCGGTACTGCTTGTTGCCATTGCGGTTCTCTACTTCTGCAACAGAAGCAAACAGCCCGTGCTTGTAACGGCTGACGGTGCGGCAGTGGACACACAGAGCGACGCAGAAACGGCAGACACAGTTACTGCCGAAGTTGCTGCGGAAACCGAGACCGTAACGACCGAAACGGCTGCCGCCACGGAAGAAGCTCCCGCGCCCGAAACGGAGACCGAAACGGTTGAGACCGTTGAGGAAACCGTACAGGAAAGCGACGAGCAGTAAACAGAATATTACAAACCAAATCCCGCCCCTGCACAGCAGGAGCGGGATTTTTTGTATAAGATAGCCTTAATCTTCAGGCATATCGTCTGACACAGCCTAACCTAATCGCGCAAACAACCTATCGGAACAACATAAACGCCATCGGGACGTTTATATCCGTATTGAGTGCCAGTTATCACAATCTTCAAATCAGGCGCACGGAGCAAACATTGTTTTTCCGTTTTGTTGTACTCTTCAACAAGTTTTTCTATCTCGTTAAGATGTTTTGCACCTTCATCTATTTCGGAACTGCCGAGTTTGAACTCTATAAGCGCATATTTGCCATCCCTCAAATGAAGAACGCAATCCGCTTCAAGCCCATAGCGGTCTCTGTAATACGAAACGCGCCCACCCAACGCATTTGAGTAGATTTTCAAATCGCGTATGCAGAGCGTCTCAAAAATAAATCCGAACGTTTTCAGATCAAGATTAAAATAGTCGGGTTCCACACCGAGAGCCGAAACCACAAGCGACGGGTCAACAAATTCGCGTTTATTGCCAGACTGTATGGAACTTTTTGACCTTATGGCGGGACACCAAGCCTCAATGTCTTGTATTACAAACAGTTTTTTCAGCGCCGCGACATATTCGTAAAACGTAGTTTCTCCTATATCGGTATTCGCCCTTATATCCCGCAAAATCGAGGTATTGACGGCGGTTGTCGAAATATTTCTTGCATAAGAGCGCAAAAGAAGCGTCGTCACCGTTTCATCGCGCGTTTTTCCGTCTATGTTTGAAATATCTTCCCTGCACAGTCCATCAAAATAACTTTGAGCGACAAGCAATTTCGATTTATCACTGTTTTTGAAAAGTGCGGACGGCCAACCGCCGCGGCAAGCGGCGAATATAAGTTCGTCAATGGAAAGTTCCGTTTGGCAGCCGTCATCCAACGCTTTTTCATCGCGAAACAGCGCAGACAAAGAAATACTGCCGTTTGATTCGCCTGTTTCAAAAAGGCTCATCGGATACATATTCAGAGTGTCAATTCGCCCCGTTCCGGTATGCATTATCGAAGTCTTGTCTATCGAATTTGAACCCGTAAGAATATAAAGTCCCGATTCGTTTCTTCTGTCTACGGAAACTCTGACGGCATCCCAAAGATTCGGCGCTATCTGCCATTCGTCGATAAGTCTCGGATTTTCGCCTATCAAAAGATTGGACGGTTTTATCTTTGCCGTTTCCAAATACATTTCCCTTTTATCGGGATCTTGCATTTCTATATAACTTTTCGCAAACTGTTTTGCCGTTGTGGTTTTTCCGCACCATTTCGGTCCGATAATGTGCACCGCACCGAAAGTTTCAAGTTTCAGTTTGAGATTTTCGTCGCAAGTACGCTTAATATAGCCGTTCGACATTCAAAATCAACACCTTTCAAAAGTATTATAACCTTTTTTTTTGAAAAAGTCAATAGGCGGCGAAGACATTTGGGGTATTTCGACGAAGGATTTTGGGGTATTTCGGCGAATAATTTTGAGGCATTTCGGCGAAGACATTTGCGGTACAAAATAAACTGCGACCCGAATCGCACGAAAATTCAACTTCTTCTCCGACGAAAATATGCGGCTTGAACAGAAAACAGACGGCTGAAACACAGCCCGAGTTTTCGGCATCAGCCGACGCACGCAATTGATGTCTATGTTTTAGAAATGCGCGGCGAGAACGCAAATAAAAGTCCCCCGGGCAGACATTTTCCGTCTGCTCGGGGGTTTTATGTATTTAAAAAAAATGTCGGTTCCGTTTTCGGCAGAATATACCTTGTTCAGGTCAAACATCATCAACCTGATTTTTTATCTTCATATTTATATACCCTTTTGTTTACCCTTACGCTCTTTGACAAGTCCGACATAATAAAGGACGAGAAAGACCGCGACGGCGGCGGCGTAAATAAACGAGGGCACGGTCTGCCACGTAAAATCAACGCCGAAAAGGATAACCCGGAACAGGTAGTAAAAGAACATAACAAAGTCCGCAAGCACAGGCACGGCGATAACGGCAGGCAGCCACGCGGAGCGCATTTTGACGCCCTTTGCGCCGAAGAAATACAGCAGCAGCAAAACCGCAGAAGCGAGCAGCAGAGGAAAACTGCCTGTCATACCGAGCAGTAAAAACATGGTGGCTACAAAGTTCGCGCCCGGAATAAAGAATGTTGTGCTGACAAAAGAAAGCATAACGAGCGAGCCGACGGAAGCGACTATCGCCCACCATGAAAGATATCGGAGAATGTTGTCTGTTTTGGACATGATATATCCCCTTTCATTATCTGTGAAACACATTTGTGCATAGGCTGCAAAAAACCTATCTGTTTGGGCGTGCAATAAGCGCTGCGCGGTTAACCTATGCTGAGACCGCCGAAATACTTGTTGTATTCTTCATCGGTCAGATACAGCGTGCTTTTCAGGTTTGCAAGCACCTGCGCAATGCGGCTGCCGCCGTAACTGAGACCGCCCAGCCCCTCGATTGAACCGCTGTCGCTTACGGTGCGGCGAAGCACATCGACTTCGTATTTCCAGTTGTCGAACGAAAGGGACCACCGTTCGCAATGGCGCTGCATTTCGGGAAGAGATTCTTCATAAAGGGCGTTTATCTTTGCAAGCACAGTATCTGCGGAAAGCGCCGACGAAAACAGTTCGGACATACGCGAAAGATACAAAGCGCGGCAGTCGGGATTTTTCAGCAGATTTCGGATAAGAGTGTTGCTGATAAAGTGATATCCGCTTTCGACTGTGCGCGCAACGGAATCTCCGAGTTCACGGAACGCGTAATCCTGGTCGTAGAATATCCACCGCCACTTGCCGTCCGAGCCCTCGGCATCGCTCTTGTAATACTTGATATTGTGCAGGTCGTAGTTGCCGCTGTAAGCCTGAAAAATCTTGAAATCTATGTAATTCTGAATATCTATCCGAGAGCAGACGTAATCATAATTTTCTTTGAGCGTCATGTCGTGCGTCTCTACAAAATATATCAGCGACGCATAGCCTTCGTCAGTATCGCCCATAATGACTTCACCGTTGCGGTAAAGCATGGTGAAAGAATCGGGACCGTAATTCTCATGCTGCGCAAGGAAGTTCTCGTCAACTTTTTCACGGATATAGTAAACGCCCCAATACTGTCCGTTCAGATAAAGCACGCAGGCGCGGTATGCCTGTGAAAGCAAGGTGCTGGAACTGTCCGTGACAAGCGAGGTAAACAGTTCGTCGCGAAAGCGTGAACGGTAACTGTCCTGCGAACCGCAGCGCAAAACAAGCGCGTCAAAAACCGACATATCCGAATACTGCTCAAACATTTTGTAATGCAGTTCGGACGTTCCGTATTTCTTCTTAAATTTTATCTGAAACGGCTTCTGGTCGTATGCTCTGCCGTAGTTGCCGAACATTTTTATGCCGCAGTCAAGCGAAAACCCGTCTTCCCCGTCCGCAAAAAACGCTACATGCGCGTCGCGCTCCCAGTCCTGCCAGAAGTTTGCGCCTTTATGCGGAAACTCGTATGTGTAACCCGGACCGTCGGCGTAAATGCCCGTGTAATAATCAAAAAGGTCGTCGGGGTCTGCCGAAAGACTGATAACGGGCAGCGTGTGATTTTCGTTGACGATGTAACTCAACGTCACCACCGCGGACGGCAGTTTTCCTTTTTCGTAAGCCACCGCCTTGACAACGGTAGTCTTGTCCAGCGTCAGTTCGCCGAGGTACTGCGTGCTTGTATATGTCGGCTCGGTGCAGTCGGTCGTATAGTAAACCGTCGCGTCGCCGAAAGCGGACAACGCGACTTTGACGTTCGCTACATTGTTGTAAACGCCCTCCGCCGTGTCGGTAAAGGGTGCTGACGAAACCTGTCTTATACCCATACCGTTGACATAGCCGGGCGTGGGCTGGCTCAAATTGTAGAAGCCGTTGCCGAGACTTGAACGGCCGAACGAATAACCTGCCCTGATATTTGAGAAGTATACGCTGTCAACGACCGTGTCATTCTTTGAAAGGAACAGTTCTTCGCCGTCGTTGTCTATCTTGAAATTCGCATGGATATAACTCGACGTCGAAAGCGTTTCGTCGCCCGAACACATAACAAGAGCGTATTCGCCGGGGCGAAGCGTCCGCTGCGGCAGCGTGAACGCGCCGAGATCGGAGAGTTCTTTTGAAAGAGTATATCCGGAAAGGACTATGTCCGCGTCGGAAGCGTTGTAAAGTTCTATCCAGTCGTAATATCTGCCGCCGTTATGCGCGCAGTATTTCTCGTTGCCGACCATGACCTCGTTGATAATAAGCCCGCTCGGCATTTTCAGCGTTTCGGCATATTTTTCATAGCCGTCAACCGTATTTGCAAAGCCGGGAGTCTGCCACGGCGTTGCGGTAAAGTTGCCGTTTTCGTCGTCGGCGTAGGACTCATTCGTCTCAACGCCCGAATATTCCACATGGTCAACTATCCCGCCGTCGGGACGCGCAAGCACCACGGTTCCGCTCTTTGAAGACAGCACAAAATCGGCGTGTATCTCGTCGCCCTTTTCAACGTCTCTGCCCGAGCAGAAAACATATATGTAACCTCCCGCTTCGACCGTCACATCGGGAAACGACCATGCGTAAGGCTCTTCCGAACTGTCGGAAAGTTTGTAGCCTTTCAGATTGACTTCCGTATCCGACGTGTTGTGAAGCTCTATCCAGTCGGACGTCTCACCGAAAGAATCGGTAAGCCCGATATGGTTTTTCGGAGCTATTTCGCTTATCTTTATCGGGTCGCCGTCCACATAAAGCGACGCAAGGTAATTTGCCCTGCCCTCTTCCGTGTTCGGGAAAAGCGGAGTCGGGTCGCCGCCGATCTCAAAGGAAGAACCCTCTTTGACGCGGTACATCGTCTTGCCTCTGTCCAACGTCTCGGTTTTAAGAGCATCTATCGTTTTGCCCGAAGACGCCAAAAGCGTCAGTTCCTCGCCGCCCTTTTTGGAAAGACGGAACGTGGCGTAAACTTCGCCCACTCTGCCCGAGTCTCCCGCTCTGCCCGCGCAGAACACAAGCGCGTACCCTTTTGCGGGGATCACCGTTCCGCTCGGTATCGTCCACACCGCAGCGGCGGAATCAAGCCCGAAACCGAAGCCCGAAACGTCAACAGCTTCGTCGGTCGGGTTGCAAAGTTCTATCCAATCGTAAAATTCACCGTCGGGCGCGGGCACGCTCGAAGAATTCGAAGTCATTATTTCGCTGATGTAAACGCGGCTGCCGGTAACGGTCTTTCTCGTCATAACAGATGCGCACAGCGTAAAAATCACACACACCGCAATAAATGCGGCAAACGCGCCGATTATCGGGACAAAACGCTTTTTGACGTTTTCGTCCGCACCGCCCGCGTTGAGTTCACTGCCCGAAAACGCGGGGAACGTTTTTGATTTATTCTTATCTCCCGAACCGCTTTCTTGATTAGCGGGCTTTCTGTTTTGAGCCGTTTTTTCGACTGCGGTCGGAGCATGGTTTCGCCTATTCTTTACGGGGCTGTCCGTTTTCTTTGCCGTGGGTCTGTCCTCCGAGGGTCTTTCGATGGGTTTTTCCGCTCTCTGCGCAGGCTTATCCGCAACAGGCTTTTCCGCTCTCTGAACGGATCTTACGGCAGTTTCGGACTGCCGCACGGCTATGCGGCGGCGGGTCGGACGTAATTCTTCTTCGTCCTCGTCGTCGTATTCGTCGTCCTCCGCGGCTTCCGCCGCTTCGCGCTCGGCACGTCTTTTCGCAAGGCGTTCACGCAGAGACAAAGAGGGCTTTTCGTCCTCTTTGTCTTCATCTGTTTCCTCTTCTGCGGCTTTTTGCGCGGCTCTGCTTTTGGCGAAACGTTCACGGAAAGACGGACGCGGCGCGCGGTCTTTCTCCTCGTGCTCTTCATATTCATCGTCTTCGTCAAATGCCGCCTGCTCCGCAGCGTTTGAGGCTTCCGTCTCCGCTCTTCTTTTTGCGAGGCGTTCGCGAAAAGACAGCTTTTCCTCGGGATAGTCGTCGTCTCCGTCGTCAGCTTCGAAATCGGAATAGCCGTAACCGTCGGAAGTCGGCGTTTCGTCCTCCTCCTCCGCAAGAGGAAAGTCTTCTATGGGGGTTTCCGCGGGACGGAATGAAAATTTGGGTTTGTTATCTTGTGTGGCGTGGTTCTTGTTTTCGTTTTCCAATGCGATGTCCTCAGAGTAAAAATATGTTGCGTTCGCCGCGTTGCGGCAACTTTCGTTTGATCCTTTTCTGTGCCGAAAGCCTTATCAGACGTTCTGCGTTATGACGGGCAGAGCCGCCATGCGGAGTTCCGTTGCGCCGTAAGGTATAAAACGGAGCATCTCCTTTTTGTCGGAAGCCGCGACGGCAAGCGGTTTTCTGACAGCCGCGCCGTCTTTTATGCCCCACTGTATGCGTTTGCCGCAGCAGAACATTTCGACTGCGGGCGTAGCCGACGAGAACGGGAACGATGTCAGCGGCTTATCCTCAAACGTGACGGATTTCGAAAATCTGTCCTTGTCCTCGGCAAGCACGGCAAAGTTCCAGCCGCCGCTTGCGGAAAGTTCGTATTCGCTGTAAGGATAAGTGTTGCCCTCGGTATAAGCCTTGTCCGCCGCTACGGGCACGACATAGTAAAGCGCGCCGCGGCTGACGATATAAAGGTCGTCGGGCAGTCTGTTCAATCTGAATTTGTCGTTCGTGTCAAGGCTGAAAACGGTCGAGTCCGTCCATGTGCCTTTGAACGTGTAAAACTCGCTCTTGCGCGGCATAAGCATCTCCGAGCCCGAGCCTATTTTCATATTTTCCGTCCAACCGGGAATGCGGACGCCCAGCGTAAACGTGACGGGCGAAGAAACCGTAACGGTTATTTTTGAAGTGTTGCGGAACGGATATTCGCCGCCGACCTCAACTTTTACGTTCGCGCCGTCTATCGTTGTTTCAAGCGTTGCGGGCGCAAGCGAAGAAATATATATGCCGTTTTCGTGTTTGAGAAACCAAACGCCGCAAAATGCGGCATATCCTTTGCAGAATGCTGCGACGGAGCATTTTTTGCCGTTTCCGAGCCCGAACAATCCCGCTCTTTTGTCTGCGGTCGAAAACGGGTGTTCGCCGTCCGCGACGCACTGTATCTGATTGACGAGCTGCACGCGCTGTTTTGCCCACATATCCGCGGAAAACGCGGCGGGATAAGCGTTGTACGCCAAGCGTTCGAGCCTGTCCGCGATGGCCACCGAACCCGACGTTTTGAGCAGCGCGGCAAGCGCCGACATATATTCGCAGAGTGCGTCCGTGTCAAGTCCTCTCGATGCGCTTTTGCCTCCGAGACGGCTGTCGCCCGTTATCATGCCTATCGCCGAGCCGTGGAAACGCTCAAGCGTGTATATCATCTCAAACGCGCGGTCAACGTAACTTTCGTCGCCGTAAAAATCGGCAAGCGCGGCGGCGGTCTTGACCGCCTGAATATTGTTGTGTATGTCAGTTAAAAACGACGCGGGCAGGTCGGAAGCGGCGACGTGGGCATATTCCCAGCCATCGAAAAATCCGAGCCAGTCAAAGCCCATGCACGCAAGTTTTTTTGCAAGCCGACGCAGGGAGCGGTCTTCCGTTTTTTCTGTCTCCCTCGCTATCGGACGGAGCGCGTCCGCCCAGCAAAGCGACGCTTTCTCGGAAAGAACGTGCGTGTCCGTATAAACATCGAGTTCTTTGAGCGCGGCAAGTATATATCCGTCAACCTCGCCGTTGCCGCTCGCCTCCGCATAATCACAGAGTGCGTTCAGCAGAACAAAAAGAGACGCGATGTCGAATTTTTCGTTCTTACCTTTCGGAATGAACCCGTTTTTGTTGTTTTCAAGCAGTTTTTTGATATAAAGTCCCGCGCGCTCCTGCATTTCGATGTCGGAGATGAGCCACGCCGTGGGCACAAAGCCCGAAAGCCAAAGCGGAAGACTGTCATAATCGCCGCTGTTGCCGCCGAGCCAGCGGGATTCTTTCACCTCAGGCAAAATGCGGTCAAGATTGCCCAAAAGCCCGTCCGCCTGCAAGCGCAGGTTTGCCGCCTGCCAGCCGCATGGAGTCACCTGCGACGCGGAATAAGACGTTGTGATTATTCTTTCGGAGATCATATTTTCTGCTCCTTATATTTCGGTTTCGGAAAAACGCGAAACGCTTTATCCGAAATACTTGTCAAATTCTTCCTGTGAAAGCCCGAACCATGCTTTTATCTCGGGCAGCATGAACGCTTTTCTGTCCTTTATATACGTTCTGACCTTTTCGACTTCTTTTCCCCAGCCCGCATACGATTTGTCCCAGCGTTCGCATTCGCGCTTCATGTCGGGTTCTATCTTATCCACTATGCTTTGCAGGTGCGCCAGAGCGACTTCTTCGCTGAACGTATTTTTAATATGGTAGGACATTCGCTCCAAAAACAGCGTTCGGAAGTCGGGATTGTCAAGCAGGTTGCCGATAAGCGCGTTTATCTTTGCAAAGCCGTATTCCGCCTGCCCGCGTTTGCGCAGGTAAAAATCAAGCGGTGTGTCGTAATAAAAGCCCCAGTCGAGGTCGTAGTATATCCAGTGCCAGCGCGTGTCGTCGCTTGCGGTGTTGCGGAACCACTTTGCGTTGCCGTTGTCCTGGTTGCCCGAATAGTATTCGCCTATCGTAAAATCTATAAGGCTGACAAAATCTATCCGTTCTTCCGCATATTTGTAGTTTTCCGCGTTGCGCATATCGTGCGTTTCCACAAATTCGCGCAGTTCCTGAAATTCCTCCCGCGAACCGTAAATCACAGCCTCGCTGCCCACAAGCAGGTCGGTGTTCTCCTCGGCGGCGTTCAGATGTTTGGCAACGTAATCCGAATTGACCTTTTCGCGGAAATAGTAGATGCCGAAATACTCGCCGTTGACATAGAGGTTGCAGGGCTTATAAGCCTGAACGTAAAGGTTTTCGGAATGACTTTTGAGCAGGCTTGTGAAAAACTCGTCGCGCAGCATCGCGTAAGCGTAATCCTGCGAACCCGCACGAAGCACCAGCGCCTTAAAACTTTTTACCGTGTCAAGTTCGTCAAAAACGGAATACACAAGTTCGCTTTGACCGTACATATCCCTGAATTTGAGTTGGAACGACTTTTTATCGTCCGCGCGCGAATACGCGCCGAAAATGCGTATGCCGCAGTCTATCGAAAAGCCGTCGCCGTTCTCAAAAAACTCCGCCGTGCATTCTTTTTCCCACGGTTTCCAGAAGTTCGCGCCCAGATACGGAAATTCGGACGAAGCGTTGTAGCCCGTCGCATAAATTCCGCTTTCGTTGCTGTAAAGGTCGTCCCTGTCCACGCAAAGAGTCATAACGGGCAGCGTGTTGTTCTCACCCACAATGTAAGTCGCAGCCGCCGCCGTTGACCTTATTTTTCCCGCGGAGTACGAGACTGCGCGAACGGACTTCGTCTCCGCAAGTTCAAAAGGGGCTGTATATTTTTTGGAATAAACGGTCGGGTCGGAGCCGTCAAGCGTGTAATAAATATCGCCCTCGCCAGATATCGTGACCGTCACAGCCGCATCGTAAACGCCCGATTTCGTTTCTATCACGGGCTCGGAAGCAACCGCGTAACAAAGGCTGTCGCCGTCCGTATATCTCGGTGACGGTGCGGTATTCGTCCAAAAGCCCGCTCTGTCGGATGCGCGGGTCAGGCTCTGACCTATCTTCGTGCCTTTGAGACACACGCCGTCACAGAGTTCGCCGTTTTTGAACAGATATACCTGTTCGTCGCCGTTTATCTTGAAATTCGCGTGATAATATTCGCTGTTCGAAAGGCGTTCGCTGCCCGAACAGATAATAACGAACGATTCGCCCGCGCCGAGTTTTTTCTCGGGCAGCCGCCACATATCCGTCGTTGCCGCGTCGTTCGAAAGGCAGTAATCTGAAAGTTCGATTTCGGAGGACGATGTGTTTTTCAGCTCGACCCAATCGTAATATCTGCCGCCGTTCTGCGGAATATATCCTCCGTTTTTCGGATTTTTGGACATCGCTTCGTATATCACAAGCCCGTCCTTGCCCTTGTCAAGCAATTTGCCGACGCTCGCAAAGCCGTTTTCGTCGTTCTCAAAACCGGGGGTCGGAGAAAACGTTTCGGCATAAGCGCCGCCGCCGTCTCTGGAATACGACGCATCGGGGGACAGCGTTTTTATCTCGACCGAATCAATTATTCTGCCCTGTATATCGGAGACCGTGACGCAGATATTGCTCGTTTTCAGCGTAAAATTCGTGTGAAGTTCTCCCGTTGTTTCGGAAATATCCTTGCCCGAGCAGTAAACAAGAAGCGTTTCGCCCGCGCCGAGAGTGACGGCGGGAAGCTGCCATTCATAAGGTGCGGAAAGGCTCGAACCGAGCGAATAATAGTTCAGGTTCACGGCGGAAGAAGAGATGTTTTTCAGTTCTATCCAATCGTTTCTGTCGCTGTCTTCGTCCGTTATGCCCACGGTGTTTTTGCATTGAACTTCGTTTATGACTATCGTTTTTGTTCCGTCCGTGTTTTTGCGGGACGCCTCAAGCGCCGCATAGCCCTCGTCTGTGTTCGGCTGTCCCGGCGTGGGCTTGCCGCTGACCGTCCACGCGCCCGCGTCGTAAGACGTTCTCTCCATAACGGAATTGGACGTCATTTTTTCGGTGGTGACGGAATCGAGCGAAGTGCCGTCCGCGTTTTTGAGCACAAGCGTTTCGCCGCCCGCCTTGGAAAGGTTGAACGGCGCACACATATATTCGGAAAGATACGAATTGTTGCAGTAGACAAGCAAATACCCGCCCGCTTCTATCTCCGTGCCGTCGGGAAAAACAAGCGAATCGTTTGATTTGGACGATTTCTGCAAAACGAGCGCGTAGCCCGAAACGTTGACTTTTTTTGCGGAATTGTTATACAGTTCCACCCAGTCCGCGGAAGAACCGTCGGGCGCAAGCAGCGTGCCCTTGTTCGAGGTCATCACCTCGTTGATATAAACTTTTCCGATACCGGAGTCGGAACTCGTCTTACCCGACATAAAATAATTTACAAGGCAGACGCCGCCGATAAGGCAGAGCATACCGACGAAAAGCATAAATATGGGAAAAACATGGCGCTTAGCCGAAAGGCGCGTATCGTTCGCCTTGATTTTTTTCTTTTTTGCCAAAAATATCCTCCTCCCGAAGTGTATCGAAACGGAATAACTGTCAAAAATACGGATTGAGGCGACTTGCGTCAAAACCGTTTCAGGGTTTTGCAAAAAAACGACCGAGCCGCCCGTCTCATTTTATAAAAAGAGAGGTAACAAAACAATGCCGCAGATTTCTTGCAGCGCACACACCTGTGTGCATAACGCGGAAAGCAAATGCTGTTTGCAGGACGTTCGCGTCGGAGGTTCCGATGCAAAAAAGGCGTGCCAAACCTGTTGTGACAGTTTCCGCGAAAAGACCGAGGGCTTTGCCAACGCCGCCTGCGCTTCATGCGCCTGCTCGGACAGTCACGTTGACTGCGCCGCCGACAGATGTATATTCAACGTCGAGGGCGTTTGCGAATCGGACAGAATAAACGTCGAGGGCGTCGGAGCGTGCAACTGCAACGACACCGAGTGCAAGACCTTCAAAAAGTAAGCAAATAAAACCGCACGGTCGGATCTTTCGGGGTTCGGCCGTGTTTGCTTTTCCGCAAAGTCCGTCCGCCGAAGAGGAATGCCGCCAGAACAATACTATCCGATTATATAATATATTGTATATTATCTTCTTGTAAGTATAACATTTTTTTACCGACAAGGCAAGAGGAATGTGTGAAAAAAACGTAAAATATAGACGCACAACGTCGTTTTGTGACGATTTTTGTGTCTTGAAGTATTTTTTTTCGCCGCCGATTCGAATTTCTTTTGGTAATCATTGCATAAACTGAGTGAGCTTTTTTGGTAAAAACGCCGTTTATTTTTTTTCGCATTTTTTGCCTTGCGATATAAGAAAAAGTATGATATAATACAGTGAACGGTCGTATTAAAAACGACTCGAAAAATGTCAAAAAACAGGTTCTCCGACGCTCTGCCTTATGTCGGAGGGACGCTGAAAAAATTATTATTTTTCAAGGCAGAGAAAAGAGGACACTATGCTCGCACAAAGACCGCCGATGGGCTGGAACTCGTGGAACACTTTCGGAGAAAACATTTCCGAAGAACTCATTATGGGCATCGCAGACGCGATAGTTGAAAAGGGACTGCGCGACGCAGGATACGAATACATCGTTATCGACGACTGCTGGTCGCTTCGCGAAAGAGGCGAAGACGGCAGACTTGTCGCAGACCCGAAAAAATTCCCCCACGGTATGAAATACCTCGCGGACTACATTCACTCCAAAGGCATGAAATTCGGAATGTATTCCTGCGCCGGAACTCTGACCTGCGCGGGTTATCCGTCAAGCTTTGACCACGAATATCTCGATGCGCAGACCTTTGCGGATTTCGGCATCGACTTCCTTAAATACGACTTCTGCTACAAGCCCGAGACGTCCGACGGACCTCTGCTTTATTACAGAATGGGTATGGCGCTCAAAGCCACCGGCAGAGAGATTCTCTTTTCCGCCTGCAACTGGGGCAGCGACAACGTATGGCAGTGGATTCGCTCCACCGGCGCGCATATGTACAGATCTACAGGCGACATCGTTGACCGTCCGAACTCGTTCCGCGACATCGCGTTCAGCCAGATTCCCATGCTCAGTCAGTCTGCGCCCGGCTGCTATAACGACACGGATATGCTTATCTGCGGTATGTACAACAAGGGCAACGTCGGCTTCGGCGGCTGCAATCAGGAACAGTATGATATGCACTTCGCTCTTTGGTGCATGATGGCGTCCCCGCTTATGATAGGCTGCGACATCAGAAACTGCGACGAGCACACGCTCGAACTCCTCAAAAACAAGGCTCTTATCGCCCTTGACCAGGACGAGGAAGCAAGACCGCCGTACACGCCGAACAGAAAGATCGAAGAAGTTCTTCTCCTGTTCAGACACCTTTCCGGCGGCGAATATGCGCTTGGCGTATTCAACTTTGCCGAGGGTTCCGCACGCAAGTACATCAATCTTTTCGAACTCGGTCTTACCGCAAACTGCGGCTACGGTCTTGAACTCACCGGCATGCTCGACGACGAAAAGATAACCGTTAAAGACAACTTCTACCTCGACCTGCCCGCAACGAGCTGCAAGGTTTACAGAGTAAAGCTTATAAAACTGTAAACCATGGCGACCTGCAAAAACTGCGGCAAGGAACTCGAAAACGACGAGATAGGCATATACAAACGTATGGTCAATCGCGGCGCAACGGAGTTTTTGTGCATAAAATGCCTTGCGGAATATTTCAAAATAAGCGAAGACCTTGTTCGCGAAAAGATAGAGCATTTCCGCAATATGGGCTGTACCCTGTTCGCGCAAAAGCCAAAGGATACGCCCGATAAAAAACAGGTATAAAAATTGCAGCCTTTCGCGGAGCGAAAACCGTTCCGTGAAAGGCTCTTTTTTCGGGCACAGTCGGCATACTCCGTCCGCCGGAATAAAATCAACGCATATTTTATGTAAAATTTTCCGCAAACCGCTTGACTTTTTTGCATTTTTAAGTATATAATGAAAGCAGATAAAGGAGGTAGGAAATATGAACAGACTTAATCTTGTACACAACATTGACATCGCGGATCTGATGAAGACCGTTGACGCCTGCAAGGGCGATGTTTTCCTCGAAACGGACGAGGGCGACGTGCTGAATCTTAAATCAAAGTTTTGCCAGATAATGGGCATAGCAAATATCCTCAAAGGCGGCATTGTCGAGGGCGCATACATTCGCTGCCCGAACCCCGACGACGAGGCTCTTATGTTCCGTCTGAACCTCTACCACGAGGTACCGAAAAAGGACGAAGATAAATAATCTCCGACCGTGCGGTTTTTCATAATCGCATAGCCTTTTTCATGTAAATATATCCGTGTTGCAGCGGACTTTTTCCGAACTTTGCGCAATTTGATAAAAAACATATACAAATACGACATTTGTTTTTAACCGCTTGACACCGTGTTTTTATTATGATATAATCATTCTGTTTGAACCGGCGGATTGAGGCGGCGCAACTTAAAAGTAATATCAATCGTTCGGGTACACTTGTCAAAAAGCAGGTGTGCCTGTACTTTTTTTGCGTCTTAACGCCTTATTTCACAGGCAAACAAAAACTCATACCGAGAAAGGAATTTGTTTTATGAAAAACAAAGACACTGGCAAAAACGTTTCATTTTGGGACAGAAAATTCCAATACACCAAAATGGGTTCGTCGCCCAAAACCGAAATCATCGCGGGTCTGACCACATTTCTTGCGATGGCATACATTCTTATTGTCAACGCGGGAATGTTTGCAACACTCGGCGTGGTATCGTTCGATGCCATGTATGTTACAACCGCACTTTCCGCAATCATCGGAACGGTGCTGATGGGACTTCTGTCCAATCTGCCGCTTGCGCAGGCGCCCGGTATGGGAATCAACGCATTCTTCGTATACACGGTTTGCCTGACGCTCGGTTTTTCTTACGCAAACGCGCTTGTATTCGTGCTCATCGACGGTCTTGTGTTCGTTCTGTTGACCGCCACGGGACTGAGAAAGATAATTTTTGACGCCGTCCCGCCCGTTGTTAAGGCGGCTATTCCCGCGGGGATCGGCTTGTTTATCGCGTTTTTGGGACTTCAAGACGCGAAGATAGTTATTCCCAGCGCGTCAACAGGCGTTACGCTCGCATCGTTCAATCTTCTCGGCGACGCAAGCTGGGCGTCCGTTATGCCGCTTCTCGTCGCAGTTTTCTCGCTGCTGCTCATTGCGGTTCTTTCTTACAAAAAGATCAGGGGCGCTATCCTTTACGGAATCCTCGGCGGAACGGCTCTTTATTACGTTCTCGGCTTTACGGTCAACGGTTTCTACACCGGTTTCGCGGAAAACTTCTCGTTCAACCCGCTCAAACCGTTCGCTTCATTCGCAACAGAGTCTTTCGGCAAAGTATTCACGGAAGGATTTGACTTCTCCGCATACCTTAACACGGACGGTCACACCGTCGGCGGTCTTGTGATACTCTTCATCACCACCTCTCTTGCTTTCTGTATGGTGGACATGTTCGACACGCTCGGAACGCTGTACGGCGCTTGCCGCGGCGGCAACCTGCTTGTTAAAAACGACAGGGGCGAACTTGAAGTTCCGAACATGAACAAGGCGATGATGGCGGACGCGCTTGCGACCTGCACCGGTTCCGTTCTCGGAACGTCCACCGTTACGACGTTCGTTGAATCCTCCGCTGGTGTTGCGGCAGGCGGAAAAACGGGTATCACCCCGCTTGTAACTTCGGGCGCTTTCGCGGTCGCTCTGTTCTTTGCGCCTATCGCAAAACTCATTCCCGCCTACGCTTACGGCGCGGCTCTGATATATGTCGGCGTGCTGATGATGGGCAGCGTTAAGGACATTGATTGGAAAGATGTTTCCGTCTCCGTTCCCGCGTTTCTCACAATAGCAATGATACCTTTCTCATACAACATATCTTACGGTATCGCGTTCGGTTTGATTTCATACGTTGTTATCAAACTTTTCTCCGGCAAAGTAAAAGAGATAAAGGCTGGCACTTGGGTCATCACATTGCTTTTCCTTGCAATGTTCTTCTTGACCCACTAATATAATTTGACTAAAAATACGGGCAGTAAAGAACTTGCGTTCTTTACTGCCCGATTTTTTATAAAAGCAAAAATGCCGATATTTATATTGTTATGCGGTGCAATCATTCACCCCATTTTGCGGCAAACAGATTCGACGACCCCGCAAAGCCGTTGTAATCGTAAAAGCCTACCGCCATGCGGGTATAAATGCTGTCAAGAAGATTTTCGCGGTGACCTTTTTTTGACTGCATCCACAGGTGCAGAACCATAAATTCGCCGCTGTTTTCCGTGCCCGCGCCCGCGCAGTTTTCACCCTCTGCGCGAAAATCGCCCTGTTTGTAATCGGTATTTTCATATATTGCGGTAAAGCAATCTCTTCCGTCAGGTCTTTTGTGCGGTCCCGCGCCGTAACCGTCTATCCACCAGCGAACATATTCTTCGGAGCGGATAACGCTCGGTTTATACAGTTTTTCGTCCCATTGCAGGGGCTTGCTGCCGTATCTGACACGTTCGTAATTCACGTTTTCGAATATTTCAAGCGCCTTGTCCCTGCCCCCGATAACAAGCGTATCGGACTTTTTGGCGACGTAATAAAATACCGCCATAGCGTCCGAAATATCAACGTCAAGGTCGTCCGTCACTTCCGCATAAGGCAGGCGGTCTTCCGCAAGAAATTCTTTTTTGGCAACATGATAAAACAGCAGCATTGCGTCCGTTATATCCACCCTGCCGCTGCCGTCAACGTCACCCACATATTCGGCATTTTTGTCGGTTATTCTGAACTCGCCGAGGGCATCGCAGCCCACTTCAAAACCGCCGTTGCAGAGGGTCGAATAAAGGTCGATGACATCGCGGTTTTCGTCAACTCTGCGGAATCTTGCGCCGTCAGCGTTTATCGATTCAGGGACGGGCAGGAACACCCGTACCGCGCCCTGCGGCTTTACTTCAACGCCGTTTTTGACAAATGAGATCTCATAAAAAACGGACGCTTCGTTTTGTTTCAACACGCTTACTTTCAACTTCGCGCCCGCGCCGACCTCCGCAAAGACTCGCACGCCCGTTGCGGTGTCGTAATACTCCGAATAAGCGACAAACGGAATGCCGTTCGCCTTTGCATAATTTTCCGCAGAAGAGCCGCGCACGCCGAACATCGCTTTCAGACTGAAATCCCCGCCAAAAGCATTTTTGCCGATATCGGTCACGCTGTTCGGAACGGTCACTTCGCTGATATGCTGACAGTTCGCAAAAGCCTCCGCACCGACAGAAACAACTCCCTGCGGCAGATTCACAAAAGGTATCGCCCAGCATTGATAAAATGCCCCGTCGCCTATCGTTTTAAGCCCGCTCGGAAGCGTAAGCGATTTAAGCGAACAGTTGTAAAACGCTTCTTTGCCTATCTCCGCAACGCCGTTCGGAATGTTCACATCCGTCAGCCCGTCGCACAGATAAAAAGCGCTTCCGCCTATCTTTGTCAAGCCCGACGGCAGCGCAACGTTTTTGAGCGATTTGCACCGCGAAAACATACTGTCCGAAAGTTCCGTGAGTTTTGTTGCGGACAGATCGGCGCGTTCAAGGTTTGTGCAGTTGCCGAACACATATCGCCCGAGCGTTTTCAACCCTTGCGGAAGCGTTACCGAGGTCAAAGAGGAGCAGTTTGAAAATGCGCTGCACCCAATATTTTCGAGCACCGACGGAAAATTGATGTTTTTCAACGCCGAGCAAAACGAAAAGGCTTCATCACCGACGGAGACAAGACTTTCGGGAAGCGTCAGCGACATCAGCGACGAACACCGGAAAAACGCTCCCTCTCCGAGAGCGACAATACCGTTCGGCAGAGACACCTCCGTAACGGAAGAACACTCCGCAAACGCATCGTTTCCTATCTCCGTTATTCCCTCGGCAACAACAACTTTTTTGATACTCGAGCAGAACAGAAACGCCCTTTCGCCGACGGCAGCAACTTTGTGTCCGTCGATTTCAGCGGGAATCGTGACCGTCTCGCCGGGTTCTTCTACCGTTCCCATTATAACGGCTTTGTCGTCCTCTTCTCTTAAATAATACTGCCAGCAGCCGTCCCCCGACGTGAATATCTCCGACTCGTCCCACGCCGCGGCGGAGAAAACCGAAAATGCGGGAAAAAGCGAAAGAAATACCGTCAGCGCCAACAGCGCCGCAACCGCTTTTTTCATACAAAACTCCCCTGTAATTTGTTCTATGACATAATGATACCACCGAACGCGGGTTTTGTCAACAATGCGATAAAAACATGTGTGGTTGAGTATTCAATAAATTCGTCGTTGCTGATTTTGTCCCTGTCTTTGCATCACAAACGCAAAACGGACGGCAAGGTTCTTTCCCCGCTGTCCGCTTATATTTTTCTTATATTTAATACTGCCAATCGCCCACAAAGAAGTTCGACGTGTAGTACCAGCCGTTCGAATGCTCGCATACCGCCACCGCCATTGCGGTATAGGACTCTGTCAAAATATTAGCCCTATGTCCCGGCGAATTCATCCAAATCTCCGAAACAAAATATGCCCCGCTCGCTTTCCACGATGCGCCCGCGCAGTTCTCGCCCCAGTATTGGAAACTGTATGCGTTATAGTCCGAGTTCTCAAAAATTGCAGTAAAGCAATCTCTTCCGTCGGGTCTTTTGTGCGGTCCCGCGCCGTCACCGTCAGCCTGATATCTTGCATACTCATGCGCTCTTATCATGCTTGCCGCATAAAGATTTTCATCCCATGAAAGCGGCGCCAAACCGTTCGCCGCACGCTCGGAATTTATCGTCTCAAAAATTTCAAGCGAAACATCGCGATTTTCTATAACAAGCGTATCGGACCTTTTGGCAACATAATAAAATATCGCCATCGCGTCCGAAATATCAACGGACGTATCGCCCGTGACCTCAACATAAGGCAGTCTGTCGCCCGGTAACTCCGCTTTTTTCGCCACATGATAAAAAACAAGCATCGCGTCCGTTATATCAACGCTTTTATTGCCGTCAGCATCGCCGCAATACGCACCTTTCAGATTGACGGGATCAACCTTCGAGTCCTCAATATTCACTTCGGCGGCAAATCCCGCAACGGATACGGAAAAAACCATAACAAGTGCGATAATCGCAGAAAGAACCTTTTTCATATAATTCATATACCCCCATTTTTCGGCAAACGCAAAAGCCTTTTTTGCCGAATATCTTCCCTCGGCGGCAACCCGCCGAACACATTCCAATATATGTTACCACTCCCCGCCGCGCTTGTCAACTCCGTTTCCGCATTTGACAAATTTATTCCTCATTTGCGTAAAACTCTGTCGCAAAAACCGCCGTCATGCGTTGCATGGCGACGGTCACAGACAGATTATATATTTTCTGTTTGTTTTTGCCATTTATTCTTGTTTGTGCAAAAGAAATGCGGGAACAACAACAAAAATCTCAACAGCACTCTATCGTTCAGAATACTGACAGACAGCCCCCTTTATTTTTGAGTTCAATCAAAAAATCCTCGAACGCCTGCGGCGAATACGCTGTTTTTACAACTGAAACATCCCGATTTTTCTCATATACGAGTATTATATCACAAAGCATTTCAAAAAACAGGCATTTTTTTAATTGCTTTCTGCAAAACACAAAAAGTATTTCAAAAATCAGGACGTTTTTTATGCTTGTAATAATAAACAACGGGGGCTGTAAGAAACTTGCGCCTCTTACAGCCCCATTATAATTGAATTATATTTACCGCACGCCTTTTCTCTTTGCATTCGTTGTTTTTGTTTCGCGCTGAATACACGAACAAAGACCGTCCAAAGCGCAGAATGATAAAACGCGGGCAATAAATCTCCTTTTCATTTCCTTTTTTCTTTTATCCCGAGGAGAAGCCGAAACTTCTCCCCAGGGGGTGTTTTTTACTCCGAAATGCTTTCGGACACTGCAATTTACTATCAATACTGTTTGCCTATATAATACTCGGATTCTTTTTTTCGGCTTTCCTCAAACGCTTGGTAATCTTCTTCATCTCAAAAAAATTTAAAATAATCGTGAACTGAAGCATAAGGCGTAGATTTCCCTATATCTTGCATTACTTTGATATAACATTTTATAAGATTGGAAACATACACCGCCGAATGCTCAGGTTGGGACTTGTCATCTTCTAAAACCTCAATAATCAAATCATCAATATGAAAGGAAATATCACCAAGAATAAATTCTAATTCTTCAGATTCAATAGCCATATTTATTATCATATACCTCCCCGCAAATCTCACATCTACGCTCCCCACCGGAATCGACAAAAACAAAACATGCAGCCGCCGCAAGTTCTGGTATCAAAGCATCATCTGCCACACCAAAACCTAAAACATCATCAAGTGCCAAGGCTCCTGCGCCTAATAGACATCCACATGCAACAAGATAATCTCCAAAGCCTGGACCTACATTTACAAAGTGGTTTCTTACGCCACCACCAGGATATGCATGACTATGTTCGCCATGTCTAGGTTGAACTACCCAGCCTTCACCACCATGCATTTTATTATTTGGGATCCAAATATCACCATTTTTTGCTAGCCACCCATATTTACTACTATTTGGAACTTTTACCCACCGTGGGCCACCTTTTGGAGGTTTATAATCAGGATGATCTGGCGGTACTTTTTTGTCTATTATAGCACCACCAGCAGAATTGCTGTTTTTTTGCTTGGTTTATATGGTATTCGTTCAGGATTTCCAATTGATTCTTGGAAAATAATTGCACCCTCTGTTTGAGATTCAACAAAAACTCTTTGGCTGGCTCTTCCCGACGGGTCGGTATACGAAATCGGATTATTCAAACAATATGCGTACATATTGTTTCCGAGAAGTCCCTGACCTGTGGAAGTCAAGCCGTCGGCGTTGATAAAGCGACCGATTGCGGCGTCGTAATATCTTGTTTGGAGATAGTACAGTCCCGATTCGTTGTCGTAGTAGTAACCGCGATAGCGGAACGGGTTTGCCGTGCCGACGCGATACCAGCTGTTCGTCTGGTCGAGCATCTTCGTGACATTGCCCCACGCGTCATAAGTATATTCGACAAGCAAACGGAAGTAATGCGAAGACGAACCGTCTTCCGTGCCCCAGATTTCAATTATATCGTCTTGAAGATTCTTCTTGTAATAATAATTGTAACCGAGGTAATTCATGCCGACGGGGCTTCCCGACGCGTCATAGAAGAAATAAGGGGAATAGCACTGTTATGTACCGGCAAGCATCGCCTTTAATCACCCAAACACAGACCTGTCAGGAATATTCATGAAACCTTTAAGGGCTTGGGATTATCCCAGCAGCCTGCCTTTTGTCCCCAAAAGGCGATGCTTGCCGGTATTGTGAATAACTAAATAAGTTTACTTAGCTGTTCCTTAAAAATAATCATCTCCGCTTCCTTAAATGGTGAATCCGGATGGGTTTCATAAGTGGATACAACCCATTCTAAAAGAGTTGGTTCCTTGGGAAATAATTCTAATGCACGGCGAATAAACATCTGTATAACAGGGTGAATATCATAAAAAAAGGGGTCTATATACATCAAGAAATCGCACAAAAGCAAAGTGTTTTTGACAGAATAATCTCTTGATAACAAGTAAAGTAGATAACAAAACTTATCTGTACTACTAACCTTAGCAAAGTCTTTTTCTAGATTATCTATAGTATAATCATATTCTTTCGTTTTGAGAATTTCATATACTGAATGATAATCTCGTTCTTTCCATAAACGAATCAATTTTCTCACAGTACACCTCCTTACGGCGTTCCAATTCCATTCCACACCCATGCATCGCCAATGTAGTAGTAACCGCGATAGCGGAACGGGTTTGCGGTGCCGACGCGATACCAACCGTCGGTCGTGTCATTCATTTGGAGAATGTTGCCCCACGCGTCATAGGTATATTCGACAAGCCGACGGAATGTGTGGTTGTCGGTTCCGTCTTCCGTGCCCCGGATCTCAATTATATCGCCTTGAAGATTCTTCTTGTAAAAATAATTGTTTCCGAGGTAGTTCATTCCGACGGAGCTTCCCGATGCGTCATAGAAGAAGTAAATATAATCGAGGCTGTCGCCGTTCGTCACTTCCTGCGCGATTATATTCGTCCCGTCAAGCAGGTAATGCGTCTTTATTCCGCCGAAATTTTTCATCACGCGGATTCCGTCTTCATTATACGTATATCGCGTCGTTGAATTGAATGAAGCAAGCCGTCTGCCGTTCCATGAAAGGGAAATTCCGTCGCGATAGGAAAGCGTGTTTCTGTTCGCGTCGTAAAACAGATATTCTCAATTACATTGAAGTTCCGTAAGTTTTAATTATTGCAAATCTTTTTTTTAAAAACTTACTAAATTTCTGATTATCTTTTCATAAGTTGGTAAATGCCGATATATCCCGTATTTTAGGGCTTTATCGGTATTTTCTTTTCGGAAGATACCTTGCATAAGCTGGCATTTACCAGCATGAAAATGCAACCAAAAGTAGTAAATGAGTAGTAAATATAAGCTCCGATATTAACAAGCCAGTCTTTCCAGTTCTGCTTTTGCAGATTGAAATGTACCGTGTGCATAATAGCCAAGTGTCATGGTTATGTTAGCGTGTCCCATAAGATATTGCAGGGTGTTTGGGTTCATTCCTCTGTTTGCCATATTCGTACAGTAAGTATGTCGGAATGAATGTGGTGTGATGTTCGGTAACTTGTCCGTGTGATACTTGTTATACTTCTTAATTAGTCCTCGCACCATGCCCTCATAGTTTCCTGCAACTTTAGGTAAGCCCTCACGGTTCAAGAATAGGAAATTGCTATAACCACCTACAATCAACGGTTGTGCCTTTCCTCTGTTCTTTAGTATTCTTTGGATTGCTTGATAAGCCCGTTCTGTCAATGGAAGTTCCCGTTTTCCGTTTTTGGTCTTTGGTGTTTCAATATAGTAGCCCATTTCGCTATCTTTCAATAACTGGTGGTCTATATTGAGTATTCTGTTCTGCATATCAATATGCGTCGTCAGTCCGCAAAATTCAGAAATACGAAGTCCCGTTTCCAGCAGAAGCACAACCTCATCATAATACTTGCTGTAAATCTTATCCTTTTCCATAAAGGCAAGCAGGCGTTCTTCCTGCTCTGGTGTAAGGATAACTTTCTGCTCCGTATCATCTTCCAGAACATCACTTAGCTTAAATTCAAACGGGTTCTTTCTGATACAGTCGTCTTGTATCGCCATGTAAAATGACGCTTTCAAGGAACGTTTATAGTTATCAATCGTTTTATAGG
>ERZ772812.290-NODE-290-length-50062-cov-3.960266_pt1 | contig 50062 bp, 26 predicted proteins | sample MGYA00511343_ERZ772812 | MGnify/ENA primary metagenome ERZ772812 (study PRJEB29015, sample SAMEA2737706) | human gut metagenome | biome: human gut; feature: human-associated habitat; material: faeces | place: China | collected 2012 ...
TCCTGTTCCCCGTTTTCGGCGGCGAAATGGCGGCGGCAAAAATCCAGACAGTCAAGGGGTTAAGAGTGGAGATTTTTTCGCGCCCTTTGCGAAAAAATACTACTCGTCCCTTGACGGTCTGAATAGTCGGAACGGACGTAAAACGCTGATTGCTTGCGGCGGGGAAATGTGCTATACTTGGGGTAGCAAACTAACCGACAAATCGGAAGTTGTATAGGAGAAATAAATGGTAGAATTAAGAGCGATTACCGAAGATAATTTTCAACAATGCTTAAATTTACACGCAAGTGTTCAAGACAGCAGCTTTGTAGATACCGTTACGTATTCTTTGGCGGAGGCATGGGTCTATTATCAAGACGCAAGACCGTTTGCCATTTATAACGATGGCACAATGATAGGGTTTGTTTCAATGTATGTCGGAGAAGAAAACTATCAAATTATCAATTTTTTAATTGATGACGCGTTTCAAAGAAAAGGATTGGGAACAAAGGGGGCAAAGCTCTGTATTGAATACTTGCAAAATAAATTTACGGCACACAGAATCTCTGCTCCTGTAAAGCTGGAACATGTTGCTGCTCAAGAGTTTTGGAAAAAGCAGGGTTTTTGCCTTTCCGATACTATTGAAGATGGATACGTTTTTATGAGAAACTCTCTGACTTAAATATTGATCAAATAGACAAGTTCTAGTTTGTAGGGCAAACGAAAAACTTAAAACATGGGCGGCGGGGTAGTCTTTAATTATCCTCGCCGCCCTGTCTGTTACCGTTCCATATCCTGCGCTCTTTGGGGCGCGTGTTCCCGCTGTTCCTGCCGCAAGATACTGTAAACGCTCTTTCGGATTTTCTCGGCTTCTTTCACTTCCTCTTTCAGTTCAAGATACCGTTGGTTGAGCGTTTTCCACTGGTTGGTCAGCTTGGCATACTCCGTTTTCCATGCCTTTACGGGGATTGTAGTCTTGCCGTTCATCACTCCTTTGAGATAGTCTTTCACCGTCGTAAACCAAAGTCTGTAACTCATCATTGACAAACCTACAGGACCAAAAACAAATTTGCGCTTAACTCTTGACACTACCTCCTGCTGGCAGCCTGCCAAGAACGTCAACGGATCCACTACGGGGCAATCGCCTACCAGTCGGTTTGCCTGGTTAATAATTTTCATAATATTTCTATATATTCATCATGCTATTATTACAAACTTTTTATTGAATTTTGGCTTATATATTACAATGCTCTTATTGTGAAATTTTCTTCCGTTCTATCACTTGGCATAAAGAACTGTCAATCTCCAAGCCATAGAAAAAGCGGCCCCTGTCGGAGCCGCTGAATGAGAGTGAGAACAAAACGAACCTGTTTACTGTGGCAAGGACAAGAGCTTCAGATACTTAGGTTGTTCTTCAGCCGGGATCTCTATAATATCCATCGCCTCGCTGGCGGTCACCTTGAGCTTCCTCATCATGCTGCGAATATTTTGCAAGCGCTCCCGGTCAGTGCCTTCTTCAATGCCCCGCTCAATGCCCTGCGCAAGTCCCTGCTTACGGCCTTCCTCAATAAATCCTTGGCTCAGATTACACATTTCAGACACCGTCCTTTCCATGCTGTGTATATCAGAAAATTCATACTCGTCTTCTAAAATCTGTATGACCTGTCTCGGCGTGCATCTGCCTCCAAACAGTACCTCCAGCATCCGCAGAAGCCCTCCGTAGTTTTCTCCCTCCGGCTTCCCCAGACAGATCATGGTCACATTCATCAAATCATAGTTCTTTACCGGTTCCTTCACATGACCCACCAGGTGCCGCTCCTGGAGGGTGTAGCTGGTAATCGTATTTTCCCTCTCCTTAGGTGGGTGGGAGCAGATCCAAATGGAGTATACCTTCTGGATTTCTCCGTAGTGAGATTGGGTGAAGACGGACCCATATTGGGCCGACAGCATCCGCCCACAGTAGTAAATGGCCCGTTTCACCAGGGGATACCCGGGGTGATACTTGCTTTGGGCTTCGATGTTGATGATGAGGCCGATTGTTCCGTCCTTGCCTGGCGCCACAGCGGAAAACCGCACATCATAGACCACACGCTCTTCTGTGGTGGTGCTGCTCTCGGTGGACATGCCCTGAATCTTCGGCGGGTTCGTCTCATCCGGGTGGACGCCCACCTGGCCCACCTCTGGGTCGTGTTCGATATAGCCTATGATCTCCGGAATGGTACAGTCCTTGTATTCCGGTACACAGGTCTTCATAATGTGCGCCAGCACTTCTTTATAGGCCAGCATATCCTTAAACACTGCATCCTGGCTGGTACTTCCGTCCATTCGGCCAATGCTTCCGGCCATTTGCGTTTCCATGGGCATCTCCCTCCTTTTCATGGTAACATTCTTCATTCATATTATACCTGTTTCTGGCTACCCTGTCAAGGCGTTTGCAGTAGATTCAGACACAAGGTCGATACACAGGAAAGGATACACCCGGTTTGAATGAACCAGTTGGGTCATCGTTCTTGCGCATTCTTTTTGGGGGTAGCAGACCCTTTCCGAAGCTGCTGAATTCGCGTGCACAGGTTTTCATTTTCAAGATGTAAACTTTCGCATCTTTGGGACAAATCATGGTTTTCAAATGAGAGTGCCAATGATTGTAGCTCGACCGGCATTGCTATTCCTCACTTTTATATCTCCTTCCAGCAGTGCAGGCAGAAGCTCCGTCAAGCGGATATAGCGTTTGATCTGCGTGGCGCTTTCTCCAACCTGCGCAGATACTTCCTGGTTTGACCTGGCTCCACCTGACTTCGGGCCCAATGGGTCCGAAGTTAAATCGGATCTGTGTCCCTGCCGGTTTGTGGGGTATCGCTGTTCCTCATCCGCCTGACAAAGCTCAGCATTTGAAATCGCAAAGTCACTTGCCAGTAGCACGTGATGAGTGCCTATGGCAGTTTGCACTTGCCCCAGGGGAAGGCAGGGCGATTCCACGCCAGTGATGGGTGAGTAATTTGTGCCCCAAAAAAGTAAATGCTGTTGCCCTGACGATGCGGGGTTCTTGGGTGACAAATGCTGGGGAATATGGTATAATAGCTCAAACATCATTTTGCGTATGGGAGGGGAGGCTGTGTGAAGCGGATCAAGGCGGTTTTGGGCAAGAAATGGACATATCTGTTGCTATTGGTTGCGCTTGGTTGGATCTTTTGGCTGTGGATTCTCCCTTACCGGTACACTGCCATGGCTCTTTGGGGCATTGCAGGGACGGTGGGGGTTTATGACCTTCTGGCCCGCCTGGGGCGCAAACATCCTGCCCCTGCCAGGCGCATGAGGCGGCTGTTTACCGGTTGCCTTTGTCTGATCCTGGCGCTTATGACTGTAACGGGAGGACTGGTACTCTCCGGCGCAGGGGGAGCTGAAGACCCGGCGTGCGCCTATGTAGTGGTGCTGGGCGCAGGGGTCAATGGAACCCAACCCTCCCCCTCTTTGGAAGAGCGTTTGGAGGCGGCTTTGGCGTATCTTCAGACGTATCCGGAGGCACAGTGTGTGGTTTCCGGAGGGCAGGGCGGCGGAGAGAATATCACCGAGGCTTTGTGTATGTACACCTGGCTCACAGACCGGGGCATCCCACCGGAGCGGATTTGGCAGGAGGAGCGAGCTTCCTCCACCCAGGAAAATCTTCGGTTCTCTCTGGAGCTCATCCAGGAGAAAACCGGCAGCCGCCCCCAGGAGCTGGCGGTGGTTTCCAGTGAGTACCACCTGTACCGTGCCTCCTGCATGGCCCAGGAGGAGGGGGTGGAATGCCTGGGCGTCCCCGCAGCGACCTACCCTCTGGTTTTGCGGCTACACTATGGATTCCGGGAGATTTTTGGCGTTTGGTATTTCCTGCTGTTTGGCAGATCACAACATGGAAGGAGAACATGACATGGATAAGCAATACGCAAGCTATGCTGCCCAGCAAGCGGCGGCACTTCTGGGGGTAGACAGCCCCACCGGCTTTACAGACCGGGCGGCAGCCTGGGTTTTGGAGGCTTTCCAGGGCCTGGGTTTTGAAGCACGGCTGACCACCAAGGGCGGTGTGCTCATTGACCTGGGGGGCCAGAATGTGGATGACGCCCTGCTGCTGGAAGCCCATACCGATACCCTGGGGGCCATGGTGGCGGAGGTGAAAAGCTCCGGTCGCCTGCGCCTCACCCCGCTGGGGGGCATGAACGCCAACAATGCCGAGGCGGAAAACGTCCGAGTCTACACCAGGCAGGGGAAGGTACTGGAGGGTACCTGCCAGCTGTGCAACGCCTCGGTTCACGTCAACGGGGACTACTCCAGCGCCAAGCGGTGCTTTGACACCGTGGAGGTGGTGCTGGACGCGAAGGCTGACAGTCGGGAGGAGACGATAGCCCTGGGGGTCCAGGTGGGTGATATCGTGTGCTTCGAGCCCCGTACCCGCATCACAGAGACCGGCTATATCAAGAGTCGCTTCCTGGACGACAAGCTGTCTGTGGGCATTTTGCTGGGCCTGGCCAAGTACCTGCATGACAAGGGCGTGACCCCTGAACGCCGGGTTTACGTCCATGTGACCGTTTATGAAGAAGTGGGCCATGGCGGCGCAGCTTCGGTGCCGGCAGGGGTGACGGAGGCCATTTCCGTGGACATGGGCTGTGTGGGTGACGGCCTGACCTGCACGGAGCGGCAGGTCTCCATCTGCGCCAAAGACTCCGGCGGCCCCTACTCCTATCAGGTGGTGGGCAAACTGATTGAGGCCGCCAAGGCAGAAGGAGCCGATTACGCTGTGGATGTGTATCCTCATTATGGCAGCGACGTGGAAGCCACTTTGGGCGCCGGCTGTGACATTCGCCACGGCCTCATCGGAGCTGGGGTTTACGCCTCTCATGGCTATGAGCGGAGCCATGTGGACGGTGTGTACAATACCCTGAAGGTTCTGAAGGGCTACCTGCATATTTGAGGAGGGGCATATGAAATTTTCTGAACTACCTTATCATAGGCCGGATCTGGAGACGCTCCGGAAGGAACTGACGGCGGTTTTGGAGCGGTTCCAAGCTGCTCCGGACTCCGCTACGGCGGAGGCGGCCTATCTGGAAATGGACCGGGTGTTTGGCAGGTATTTGACCCAGCAGGTGATTGCCAGTATTCGCCGGGACATCGATACCCGGGACCCCTTCTATGAGGGGGAGAAGGCCTGGTACAACCAGGTGGGACCGGAGCTGCAGCCCCTGCGCAAGGCCTGGGTCCGAGCCACACTGGACAGTCCCTTCCGTAGCCAGTTGGAGAAAGTCTATGGGGCCACCTCATTTTTGAACAATGAACTGAGCCTCAAAACTTTTGCCCCAGAGATCATACCGGATCTGCAGCTGGAGAACCAGCTGGTCTCGGCCTATACCCGTCTCTTGGCCTCGGCGCAAATCCCCTTTGAAGGCGGCGTATATACCCTGGCCCAGTTGGCTCCCTTTAAAGAGGATGCCGATGACGCCCGCCGCCTGGCGGCCTGGGAGGCGGAGGGCCGGTGGTACCGGGACCATAGCGAAGAGCTGGACAGCCTGTTCGACCGGCTGGTCCAGGTTAGGGACAAGATGGGCAAAGCCCTGGGCTTTGGCGGCTACACCGGTCTTGGCTACTGCCGGATGCAGCGGAGCTGCTACGGAGAAGAGGAGGTGGCCCGGTTCCGGGAGGCGGTGCGGAAATATCTGGTCCCCGTGGCGGAGGAGATTTACCGCACCCAGGCCAAACGGCTGGGGAAGGAATACCCCATGAACTTTGCTGATAACGCGCTCACCTTCCGCTCCGGCAATCCCCGTCCTGTAGGAAATCCGGAGGAGATTTTGGAGATGGGCTCCACCTTCTACCGGGAGCTGAGCCCAGAGACCGAGGAGTTCTGGAATGCCATGCGAGAGATGGAGCTGATGGATGTGCTGGCTCGCACCGGCAAGGCTGGGGGTGGCTACTGCACCCAGCTTCCGGATTACCACATGCCCTTCATCTTTGCCAGCTTCAACGGCACTTCCCACGATGTGAAGGTGATTACCCATGAGGCAGGCCATGCCTTTGCGGCATATATGAACCGGTTCCGGAGCCCAGCGGACACCTGCCTACCAAGCTTAGAGGGCTGTGAGGTCCACTCTATGTCCATGGAGTTTTTCTCTTGGCCCTGGGCGGAGGGCTTTTTCGGTGGCGATGCCAGAAAGTTCCGCTATTCCCATCTGGCAAACGCCCTGACATTCATTCCCTATGGTGCCATGGTGGACCACTTCCAGCACCGGATTTACGCAGAACCCAACCTGACGCCTCAGCAGCGGCATGAGGTTTGGCGGGAGCTGTTGGGCCAGTATATGCCTTGGGTCAAGCTGGGGGAGATTCCCTTCTACGGCGAGGCCATGGGTTGGCAGCGGCAGAGCCATATTTACAAGACACCTTTCTATTATATTGACTATTGCCTGGCGCAAACCGTTGCTCTGGAGTTTTGGGCTAGGATTCAAAGAGACCCCCAGATGGCATTTGAAACCTACCTGAGCTATACCCGTCTGGGAGGCAGCCAGCCCTTTACAGAGCTGCTCCAGTCTGCCGGACTGGAGAGCCCCTTCCAGGACAGCTGCCTGCGGTCCATCTGCCAGGAGGCCTACCGGTTCCTGGAAGCGTACGACCTCACCGGGATTGCATAACCCGTTTCCCTTTCTTTTTTAGCGTCGCCGTGGTATGGTATGGGGGACAAGCCCACAGTCCTGCGGCCATGGGAGGTATGCGATGGACGATATGGCATATATGGAGCAGGCCTTGGCATTGGCCCGGGAGGCGGCTTTGGAGGGAGAGGTCCCCGTGGGCTGTGTCATCGCTTTGGGGGACCGGGTGGTGGGCCGGGGCAGGAACCGGAGAGAGCGGTCCAGAAATGCCCTGAGCCATGGGGAGCTGGAAGCCATTGATCAGGCTTGCAAAACCCTGGGCGGCTGGCGGCTGTGGCAGTGCACGTTGTATGTCACTCTGGAGCCCTGCCCCATGTGTGCTGGGGCGATTGTGAACGCCCGGATTCCCCGGGTGGTCTTCGGAGCACGGGATCCCAAGGCTGGGGCATGTGGCTCTGTGTGTAATTTATTTGCAGAGCGTTTCAATCACCATCCGGCGGTTACAGCTGGGGTGCTGGAGGAGCCCTGCGCCCAGGTACTCCGGGACTTTTTCCGGGACCTTAGGGCGGAGCTGCCCAACAGAAGAAAGTGGAAAAGGCCGGAATAGAAAAAGAGGCTGCTGCAAAGGAAGCTTTGCGGCAGCCATTTTTCCACCTGGACAGGGGAGGAACGTCTATGGAAAATTGGAACAAGCGGGTGAAACGGACTTGCGTTGGGGTGCTGCTCCTGGCTATCCTCTTGCGCCTGGGCGGCAGCGGTCCCATGGCGGCCCCAGAGGCGGAGAGCGCCGCTGCCTTTTTTTTATACCTGCAGACTGGGCGCGTGGCCCGGCCTGGAGAGGAGATGGTGTCGCCTGCGGTTACCATCCCCAAGGAAACACAGCCTACCACTGTATTTACCTTCCCCACAGCTCCCTTAGAAGGGGGGCCCCTGTCCTTTGAGGCAAGCGAAGCGGAGAGCATCGAGATCAAAAATGGAGGAACCTATGAGCCGGATCTGGGGTCGCTGCTGGAGGCGCCGGTGAATCTGGATTTCTCCGGGGAGGACCCCCGGGTTTTGATCATCCACACCCATGCCACCGAAAGCTATACCATAGAGCCTGGCTGGGAGTACACAGCCTCCTCCGACTACCGGACCTTGGACCCGGAGTACAACATGATTCGGGTAGGGGAGGCAATGACCCGCATTTTGGAAGAAGCGGGCATCCCGGTCATCCACGACACCACATTGAACGATTATCCATCCTATAACGGCTCCTACGACCGGACGAGGGAGAATATAGAACGCTATTTGGAGCAGTACCCCTCCATACAAATGGTCATCGACGTGCACCGGGATGCAGTGGAACTGTTGGAAGGAGGACAGATGGCCACTTCCGCCACCGTCAATGGAAAGCCCTCAGCCCAGGTGATGCTGGTCATGGGCACCGACGAGGGCGGGCTCACCCATCCGAACTGGCAGGATAACCTGTCCTGGGCCCTGAAGCTCCAGGTGGAGATGGAGCGGCAATACCCAGGCCTCACCCGCCCCATGTCCCTGCGCCCGGAGCGCTATAATCAGCATGCCACTCCGGGCTCTGTACTGGTGGAGATTGGCACCGCCGGGGATACTCTCCAAAGAGCTATCCTGGCCAGTGAGGCCTTTGCTCACACCTTAGTCACGCTGATCCAAGGCCTGGGCCTCCGGTAGCGCACATTCCGTCTGCTAAATTTTTTCGGGAGCGGCGGGAAATTGTGACAAAAAACGGTTGCAATCTCCCGCTGCCTCTGCTATAATACATCTGTCGCGCGGGTATAGTTCATCGGTAGAATGCGACCTTCCCAAGGTTGATAGGTGGGTTCGACTCCCATTACCCGCTCCACCAAAACCGTCCAGATTTTACGGTCTGGGCGGCTTTCTTTTGTATTTTTTCGGATTTCCAGGGAACTCCGAACTTATTGCCATATCATATTTGCAATCATTTTGCAGCGTTGGCAACTCAAAAGGCGGTAGTGTCAAGAGTTATGCGCAAATTTGTTTTTGGCCACTGGTAGAAATCTATTACAGGGGGCGGCTTAACCGCCCCTTGGTTACATTTCAGCAGGCAGGACGCAATGGATCAAGGGCGGCGGTACGCCGCTTGCCTTGCCCTTGACGCCTTGCGGCATGGTGCTATTACACGGCCAAGGTTTCCCCCTCCACCACGTCGTCGCGGACTGCATGTCGTTCGCGACGACTTTTTTTCAAGAAATCACCTCTTACTCATTCCATCGTTCCTCCTCTCCAAATGCGATCTGCGGGGCTCGCATTTGGCGTTTGGGCGCAGATCTGGAGGTAGCTGCATCTGTACTATTTACAATTGACAAAAATCGGCAATCCTCGAAAAAAGATTGTCGATTTTTCTTATTCACCATTCACTAATATCGGGGCCGATTTTTAGCGGGCAATTTGGAAAAACCTGGAAAAATGTTGAAATTTGCCAGAATTTGTCCTATAATGTGCAGGTCAGGTTTCTTCCTTCTACCAGTGAAACGGGTGAGTCTATGCAGCGACAATATTTGAATCAAAATGTATACGAAGCTTTGCAGAGCCGCTTGCATTTTATATTTCAGGAATTTCAGAACATTTTTGTCTCTTTTTCCGGTGGGAAAGACAGCGGACTGCTTTTGAACCTGGTGCTGGACTTTCGAAAGAAGTATTACCCCAACCGGCGCATTGGGGTATTTCACCAGGACTTTGAAGCTCAGTATAGCGTCACCACGGAGTATATTGAACGCACCTTTGCCCGCATTGAAAAGGAGGTGGAGCCATACTGGGTTTGTCTTCCCATGGCTACCCGGACGGCTCTGAGTAACTATGAGATGTACTGGTATCCTTGGGACGATGAAAAGGAGGAGGCTTGGGTTCGCCCCATGCCAAAGCATCCCTATGTGATCAACCTGCGCAATAACCCCATCACCACCTACCGCTATAAGATGCACCAGGAAGATCTGGCCCGGCAGTTTTGCCGGTGGTACCGCATGCGCCATGGGAATAAAAAGACCGTGTGCCTTCTGGGGATTCGGGCCGATGAATCCCTCCAGCGCTACCGGGGCTTTCTTAACCGGAAATGTGGCTACCAAAACACCTGCTGGATCAGCAGCCAATTCAAAAATGTGTGGACCGCATCTCCCATGTACGACTGGACCACCAGCGATGTGTGGCACGCCAATGCTGTGTTTCACTATGATTACAACCGCCTCTACGACCTCTATCATATGGCGGGGCTCCGACCCTCCCAAATGCGGGTGGCCTCCCCCTTCAACGACTACGCCAAGGAGAGTCTGAATCTCTATCGGGTCATTGACCCTCAGATTTGGGTCAAACTGGTGGGGCGCGTGCAGGGCGCAAATTTTGCCGCCATTTACGGCAAAAGCAAGGCCCTTGGCTACCGAAACATCACCCTGCCCAAGGGGCACACCTGGGAGTCCTACACCCGTTTCCTCCTGGCCACGCTGCCCGCCCGCCTTCGGAAAAGCTATATGGAGAAATTCCAAACCTCCATCCACTTCTGGCACACCGTGGGCGGTGGTCTGGAGGAGCAAACCATCCAGGAGCTGGAAGAACACGGCTACGACATCCGCCGCAACGGCGTGTCCAACTACACTCTCATGAAGCATTCCCGGATCATTTTCCTGGGAAAGATCCCGGATCACACCGACGACATCAAATCCACCAAAGACATTCCCAGCTGGAAGCGTATGTGCTTTTGCATCCTGAAAAATGACCATCTCTGCCGTACCATGGGCTTTGGTCTGACCCGGGAGCAGCAGCGCATGGTGAACAGCCTGAAAGAGAAATATGGAAGGTTAGGTGACCGCTCATGGCGTTTCTAAGCCCGGTATACCGGGTGCGCGCTGTTCCCATCGAAAAAATTGAACCCAATACATACAATCCCAATTCCGTGGCGCCGCCGGAGCTACAGCTCCTGTATGACAGCATCCGGGAGGACGGCTACACTATGCCTATCGTCTGCTACCACGACCAAGGGCGGGATATCTACATCATCATTGACGGGTTCCATCGCTACCGGGTGATGCTGGACTATCCGGATATCTACCAGCGGGAAGAGGGCAAGCTCCCTGTCTCCGTGGTGGACAAGCCCCTGGACTGCCGGATGGCCAGCACCATCCGCCACAACCGGGCCCGAGGCAGCCACAACGTAGATCTGATGAGCAACATCATCCAGGAGCTCCACGAGCTGGGCCGCTCCGACGCCTGGATCTCCAAGCACCTGGGGATGGACCGGGATGAAATCCTGCGCCTGAAGCAGCTCACAGGCCTCACCGCCCTGTTCCGGGACGTCAAATTCAGCCGGGCCTGGCAGGCTGTGTCGGACGGCCTAAAGGATGAGCCAGAAGAGGAAGAAGAGCCAGCCCTCTCATTCTAAACGGAGCATAACCCAGCGGCTTTACAGCACCATCCCCACGTCATTCACCCCGCCGTACAGCCTTGACCTTGGCTGTACGGCATTTTTTTATAACAGACGCCCGAAGGCCGGAGCCTTCGGGCGTCTTTGGTAGGAAAGGAATGCGTCAGGAAACGCTTACGGCTGCTCTGTCACAGCAGGAGCAATACCAAGGCCATTGATGTCAATGCCATCGCCCAACGTGTCGATGGAAGTGACGTTGCCCTGGAGGTCGAAGCTGTACAGGCGGTTGGCAGCGTCCGTGACATAGAACAGTTCTCTGCTGCTGTCGTAGGCCATCTCACTCTTGTAGGCATTGGTATTCACAGCCAGATTGGAGATCACCACTTCAGGCGTACCGGTCAGAGCATGGGTGACTTCATCTGTCGTAATTTTGTACAGGTTGCAGCCATAGTAGTAGCCCTTGCCCAGGAAGTAGACGTCATTGCCTACTGCCACCACAGCATGGGTGGTGGGGATATCTCTCAGGGTGCTGATGTCCCGGTACCCCGCAGCCCAGTTCAGGCCGCTGGGATCCAGCTTGGACACGTCGAACTGGAAGACATAGAAGCCGGAAGTCACGTAAATCATGTGATTGACCGGGTCATAGGACAGGTCATTGCCCATGCTAAAGGTGTTCAGTTTACCGTAGCTTACAGATTGCTTGGACACCATGTCATAGCGGTACAAGAGAGGCAGACCGCCGTCATCCAGAAGATACCACAGGTTGTCGCCATCCACGTCAAGGCCCGAGATGCTTGTGCCGCCAGAGAATTCCGCGATGATCTCGGCCGTCGCGCCGGGTAGCTCAGGATTGAACCTGATCAGCGCGTCCTTCTGAGCAGACACGGTGTAGCCCACAGACTGGGGGCCCGTCACATCCACCACTGTGACCTTGCAGGATTTGCTGATGGCCGGGTTCTCCACGCTGGTCACGGTAATATCCACAATACCTGTAGCAACGCCGGTAATGGTACCGTTTTCATCCACCGTGGCAATGGTAGGATCGGAAGAGGACCAAGTGACTGCCTGATTGGTGGCATTGGAGGGGCGAACTCTTGCTGTCAGGGTGATGGTGCCGTCCACAGCTACCCGTGCAGCTTCCTTGTTCAGCAGGATTCCGGTGACACCGCTCTCAGGCAGCTCACTCTCCTCGGGGATGGCACACAACACGCCCAGATATAGGTCGCCCACCTTGGTTGCGGCCCGGTCCCGGGCAATTGCAGGTTTACCCAAGTTGAGCACCAGATCGTTCTCCAGATCAATCATGAACATGCCGGAGTTTTTGCCATAGTAGTCAGTCTTGCACGTAGCGTTGAGATACAGACGACCCGTTGTGAAATCAAAAGTCATCTGTGCATTGTACCGCGGAGAGCCATAGTAGTTGGAACCCGTATACACCCAAGCGCCGGGGAGCGCCTTGATCAGCGTACAGGCGCCGTTGGTTTTGTCAATGGTGTACAGGTTGGCATCCTTTACATAGGAGTCGCTGCCTGCTGCGTACAGGGTTCCCTGATCATCGATGGCCAGAGCAAAGACCTTCTGATCCAGCTGGTGGAGCTTGGTCACCGCGCCGGTATCCAAATCAATGGAGGCCAGATAGCCCATCTCAGAACCCACCGGGAGGACCAAGCTATACATCGTTGCGGTGGTGTAGTCGTAGGCCATAGCAGTAACCTGCTCAGTTGCGTAGCCAGAATCGTCCACAGCCAATCCTTCCGCAACACCCTCGTTGAGGATGGCATAGTCCAGACGCTGGGCGGCATCGACGCGGATGAACTGCAGGTTCACGTTGTAGCCGTAGAAATAGCCATCATAATAGGTGCCAGTGTAGATGTCGTAGTTGCCAATGGCTCTCTCCTTCAGCTCGGAGGCTTGCACTGCATAGTCGTACATATCCAGCCAGTAGGAGTAGTACCCACTGCCGCCTTTGTCATCGGCCACAAACGCCGTAAGCTGGCCGGCAGCTGCGTAGACGGTAACCTCCACGGTATCGGTGAAGGGACCGCCCTGCTCCGGGCTCTTATTGCTGATGGACACCGTAACAGTGGCAGTGCCAACGCCCTGGAAGGTCAGCTTGCCAAACCGGTCCACTGTAACAACGCTTTCGTCCGAGGTGCTCCAGGTTCTGGCCTGCACCGTGGGACGCAGGGGCGTGGTAACCGTGTTCAGCTGCAGCGTGCCGCCCACCAGCCCGGTAACCGCATCGCCGTTGGTGATCTCAATGCCCTCCACGGGAATCTGCTTGGTCTCAGGCTCGTTGGTGGGGATGGTGAACATAGCCGTCTGCTCCACACCGTTCTTGCTGCTCACATCGCCGATATCCACAATGGTAGCCTCCAGCTGTCCGCTCCACTGATTGGTACCAAGGCGGACCAGATAGAGAGGAGACAGGCCGGTGTTCATACAGGGGTTCCAATAAATGTTGCCGGTGTCGTGGTCGTAGGTCATGCCGGCGTAATACCAGCCGTCGGCGCCGGAGGAGCCAATCCTTGTGGTGCGCATGGTGTCGCAGTCCACCGTATACAGGTTACCGGACATATCCGCCACAATGATGAGTCCATCGGCTGTGACACACATAGCAGGCGTAATGGCAGGACCGCCGATATCGCCGGAGTAGGTACCCAGCAGATCCACAGCGCCGGTATCCAGGTCAATGATGCCCAGGCCACCGTTGGTGTAATCCACACAGTACATGCGGCCGGTGTTGTAATCAAAGCCCAGGTTGCCAAGCTCTACGCCGATGGTGCCGCCAATCTTCTCTGGCTCACCAATCACCGTCTCAGCAGGGGTAGCGCCCTTAGTAACCTTGCTGCGGTACAGGACGGATGCAGCGCCAACGCTGCCATTCTCATCGGCCAGCATATCAGTGTTGACCGTGTAGACGTAGCCGTTGTAGTATGTGCCGCCCTGCCAGAGCGCCAGACTTTCCGCCGGCGTTCCGTCCATACCGGTGGTTGTCACATACTGCTTGGCAACCTGTGTTACCTGGCCGGGCATTTTGTCAGAATAGGTGACCCAGGACTGGTTGTTATCCGCATTGCTGTAGTCCATGATCACATAGCCGTAAATGCCGTCGTTGGAGCCGACCACCTGCAGCTGGCAGGTTGCGGTGCGGTCCACCCATTCGCCGTTTTCACCGCTCCACTGATCCCAAACCTGGGCAGTGGCGCTGATCTCCACATTGCCTTCGCCTACAGCGGTGACATAGCCGTAAGGATTCACTGTCGCCACCGACTCATCGGAGGAAGCCCAGGTCACCTTGGCTGCAGCGGCATTCCAGGGTGTCCAGTTGATATCCAGCCGCCTCACCTGGCCCTGGGCCATGGTCAGGCTGGAGGGAGATACATTGAATTCAGTGGGGTCTACACCCATGGTGAACAGATCGGACTCCTGGTCTGTCGGAACAAAGAGGCAGGTCTGGCCGCTGGGCCCGTAGGTACCAACCTCCGTGCACGCACCAGTGGCCAAGTCCACAATGTAGGTCATGCAGACATTGATATACCGGTTGCCGTTGGCAGTCTGGCTGTGGGCATACCAGTACATGTTGCCGGTGTTGTGATCGTAGCCCATGGACTGGATGACATTGCAGCCAGAGTAATTCAGCTCGTTGACAAAATCCGTGGTAGCCACGTAGGTACACACACCGTCAACGCCCACGGTGTAGAGCTTGCCTTGGGTATCGATGCCATACAGGCCGCCATCGGTGGTGCAGCCCAACGTCAGCAGCTCTGCGCCATCCTGCGTTCCTGTGATGGGAGCGATCGGGTCCACAAAGACCTGAGCATTCCATTTTGACATCCAGATCTGGAACAGGGTGTTTTGGCCGTCGTCCTTGCCGTCGCCATCCTTGTCACCCTCATATTGCCAACCAACGGCAAACAGGGTATCGGTGCCGGTGTGGCTCTGGTAAGGATCCAGGGTCTCAGCATACTGGCCGGAGTAATCCAGCGCCATATCATACAGGACCCACACGCCCTGGTCGCCGATCTTCTTGCCGTTCTGAGAAACCAGGGTGCTGGCGTTCCAGTAGGTGCTGGTGGGCGTCACCAGCATCAGGTCGCCGGTGACGGCGCTCTGGGCCAAGAGGTAGCCATTGACATACTCCGCAGAATAGTAGCGGTTGGTAGAGTCAAAGGTCTCGTTCTTCGGGTCGGACAGGTCCGCTCTGTTGGCGCTGAACCAGCCGCCTTCCACCACGGCAGCATCGAAGGTCTCGCAGCCATACAGCCGGTCCTTGCTCAGCTGCTTCAGAGCAGGCGCCATATCAGAGTACTCGCCCAGGTCCAGCACCGCATCAAACTCGGTCTCGTTGCAGGCATAGTCCGCCAGCACAATGGTGAAATCGGTGCCAAAGCCAGTGATGTCATACTCGGCAGTGTAGGGCTGGCCGGGGACATTATCCACCTCGTACTTGCCCATGATAATGCCATCCGGGTTCACAAAGATCACGGCGGCAAGGTTCTGGTTATCCTGGAGGGTCAGAGACAGCAGAATCTTACCGTTCTCGATCCTCAGGCTATCCTGCAGGTCATAGGCGTTGACAATCTGCGGCTTCTCGTTGTCCAGCGTCACCTGGAAAGAGAAGGAATCGTCCACCTCGTCATCGCCGTCATCCAGCCAAGCCTTGATCTCATAGGTGACCTTGGTGCCGTCCGGCAGCTTGTTGCCCTCGGCGTCCATGCCATTCCAGACCTCGTTCTCACTGGCCAAGACGTAGAAGGGAATGACCTGCCCGTAGTTGGCGTTGTAGTAGGACTTTGTAAGCTGATCGCCACTGATGTCAAAGTAAACCTCACCGGTGGCATTGTCTGTAACCGTAAAGCTCATCTTCTTGGCATTCCGAAGCATACCAAAGTCAATCTCAGCCAGGGGGTTGGCATAGGAGAACGCATTGTACTCATCGCCGGATCTGCCGTTCCGCAGATAGGGATTGGTGCCCAGCTGCGTGTTGTTGGTGAAGATCAGGCGCTCATACAGACTGGCGTCGTTGCCCGGCTCGTCAAAGACAGGCGCATCCGACCAATCGCCATAGAATCCAACGAAGGGCATTTCCAGATCCACACCGCCCTCATCGGCACTGTTCACATAGAGGAAGCCCTCCACATACATACCATTGGGGAAGGAATCCTCCATGTACTGCTTATCAGCCTCTGTCAGCTCAATGCGAGCCACCAGGGACATGGTCTCCCCGGCAGGAACCGTCACGGTTGTAACGGCCTCCTCGCCAGCAACCTTGGCCAGCAGGTCCACCGGGACCTCCAGCTCTGCGCAATACGCCGTGATGAGGTCCACATCGGCCTTGTCTGTCTTGCCGTCGCCGTTCACATCGGTATAAGCATAATGGACGTTGGCCTCATCCAGCGCCTCCGCGCCGCTCACATGGCGCAGCAGCACACGGGCATCCGCCGTGGTGATCTTGCCATCGTCATTGAAGTCATACTTCAGAACGTTCGATTCCTGGTTACGATAGACGGTCACATTCCCATCCAAGGCATAGGGAGCATTGGCAATGAATGCACCGGCATACAGGGTCTCCGTGAGGACCGAAGCATCAAAGGTATAAGTCAGGTCCTTGTCAGAAGACATGTTGTTAATCTCAAAGCCGAACTCATATGTGCCGGTTCTGGCGTCGTCGTCGCCAAATTCACCCTTGGGGCGGCCCTCCACCGCATCGCGGCTGCTCAGATAGCCATCCGAGGTGGTGGCCTTCACCAGATCCACAAGGCCTGCACCTTGGGCTCTGGGAGAATACTCCAGCTCGCCCTCCATCACCGGGTTGGCAGTGCTCATCATGAGATTTGCCGCCACCTGGCGCAGCTCAGCTTCCTCATAGTCGTAGTGCTCCCGCAGATACTGCATCAGCACAGCCATGGCGCCGGTTACCTGAGGAGTGGCCATGGAGGTACCGCTCATTTCGCCGTAGTAGGAGCCGGCCAGGGAAGGATCTCTCGTGGAGTAGATGCCGCCGCCCACACCTGCAATCTCAGGCTTCAGCTTCAGGTCAGGGGTGACGCCCCAGGAGGAGAAGGAGCTGATGGTCTTCTCCAGCTTCACATGGATCAGGTCACCTTCGCACACGGTCATGGAACCGGTGGCCATCTCCTTCAGGTATTGGCCGTCAGACATGGAGATGGAAACACAAGGGATGTTGTCGCCGCCGTCATTGATTTGCATCAAAATCTGGCCAGGCATGTTGTTGTAAACCACGCAGGCAATGGCGCCAGCCGCCTGGGCAGCAGCCTGCTTCTCAGGGAAGGAAGACTGTCCGCGGGAGACCAAAGCGACCTTGCCGGTCACGTCCAGATTGGCATAATCAGAAGTCTCGCCAATGCCGGGCACAGCCACAAACTCCAGGGTCTGGCCCTTAAAATTATTGAAGAATTTCGTGGACGTGCTGGCCGCCGTATCATAGTAGCCGATCTCCCGGCCGTTCACAGTGAAATACAGCAGATCCGTGCCGTCATTGTCCACGGAGGCCACGGAAATCGCAGGCTCATACGTACTGGGGGTACCAGCCAGGCCGATATCAGGGTTTCCGGCCTTGGACATGTTGAGGCCGGTGAGGTTCATGTAGGCGTTATTGGTATCGTTACCGGCTGCAATCAGGACCTCAATGTCGGTATCCACGAACTGCTTCAGGACCTCGTTCATGCCATCGGTAGAGGTGGTAAAGCCGGCAGCTGCACCCAAAGACAGGTTCACAGAGTCCACATCCAACCGGACGCAGTCTTCCAGAGCCGCCATAATCGTGTCCCAACCGGCGCCGCCCTTGTTGCTGAACACCTGCATCACCACGAGCTGGGCATCGGGAGCAACGCCAATCACAGAGTTGGAATCCGTCTTGTTGGCAGCCGCAATACCGGCAACGTGGGTGCCATGGTCATGCTGCGCCGTGGCATGGGATACATCGAAGCTCATGGTAAAGTAGTTGAAAATAAAGGGGAGCTTGCTGTTATAATAGGACATGTTGCCTGAGGTGGTCTTGCTGGCGTTCAGCGTATCCCAAATTTCATTGACGCCCGCCTTGGTCAGGGAAGTCTCAGTCAGCTTGTCCTCGGACAGGGCGCCAAAGCTGGGATGATCCACCACAATGCCCGTATCCAGAATGGCAATTTTCATACCCTTGCCGGTATAACCAGTCTTATTCAGCACGTCAGCGCCGATCATGGTGGTGGCGTTGCTGGTCATAGGCTGGTAGGCGTCGCCAGTGTCCAGCGCATAATCCTCCGGCAGCTGGAAGGTGGGGGCCACATACACGTAGTCCACACCGGGCATAGCCTCCAGAGCTTCCTTGTTGCCATACTCGGTGGTCACAGAAACGCCGGTGGTGGCAACGGTGTAAGTAAAGCCGATCTCAAAATTCTCGTCAGAGGCAAAGCGCTTTGTCATCTGGGTCTTCAGAGAATCCAGCGAAGCCGTCTGCTCGGCCTCATAACGAGTCACGCTAGCCGTCCGCGCGGCGATATCGTCTGTGGAGAAGCCGGCAGCCAGCAAGGACTGCTCCTTCATCACGACGATGAAGTTCACCACATCCGTATCCTCGGGAGTCTTCGTCTGGCCGGCCTCGGTCAGGGAAAAGCGTCCGGAAGCGTCATGGACGATCTTCGGCTCATTTTCCAGGGTATCGCTGCCGGCTTCCACGGTGGAGGGGTCCAGCATGCCGGACTGCGCCTCAACCCCGGTGTCCACAGGCAGCTCCAGAGGGCCGCCCTCATAGCTGGGCGCTTCCGCATCCGGGCTTACAAAGCCGCTGCCTGCGGCGGTAGCCATGGGGACGCCAGTCAAAATCATGGCCAGCACCAGCAGCCAAGATAGGAACCGTTTCTTCATCTTATCCGCACCTGCCTTTCTTAAGCCAGATCAGCGGTTTCAAACCGCATGATCACAGTTGCGATCTGAGCCCGGGTGGACGCCGCCTTGGGGGCCAGCTTACCATCCAAGCCGTCGACGATGCCATTGGTCACAGCCCAGGTCATAGGTTCCACTGCAAAGTTCCCGATGCTGCCTGCATCCGGATACTGATCCAGGCTGCCCACTGCATCCGTCTTCAGGCCCTTCCGCTGTGCATATCGGTACAGGAAGGTCACCAGCTGTTCCCGGGTCACGTCGGTGTTGGGGGCAAACAGCGTGTCGGTCACGCCCTCGGTAATCTCATTCTCATAGGCCCAAGCCACTGCATCGCTATAGAACCGACCTTCGGCCACATCCGTAAAGGGCGTGCTGGCCTCCACCGCGGGAGTTCCGGCCATACGGTACAGCACCGTCACCAGCTCGCCCCGGGTCAGGTTGTGATTGGGGTGGAACAGGGTTTCGCTCACGCCATTCATTAGCTTCTCGCGCACCACATGGTCCACGCCCTCGTGGTACCAGCGGCTGGTGTCCACATCGGCAAACACTCTGGAGGGGCAGTGGTCCTCATTGGCGGGCAGAACTTCCCGTTCCGTTTCACCGCAGACGGTGCAGGTCCGGGTCCGCTCCCCATCCTGGAAGCACTCCGGCTCCCGGGTGACGGTCCAGTCGGACCAGGTGTGACCCTTGGCAATCGCCTCGCCCTTTTCCAGAACCTCGCCGCAAACGGAACAGACCAGGTCGCCGGTGTAGCCATCTTCCGTGCAGGTGGCTTCCTTGGCATTTACGGTCTCACCCTTATGGCCAAGAGGCTGGGTGATCTCGCTGATGTACGTGTAGTCACAACGCTTACATGTGTTTTCTGTATAGCCATAGCCTGTGCACGTAGCCGGCACAGTCTTTGCCTCGCAGTCGTGACCCAGAGCATCCACAAAGGAATCCTGATAGCTGTGGCCGCAGACGGTGCAGGTATGGGTGGTGTAGCCCATATGGGTGCAGTCCGGCTTCGTGACCTCATCCTGATAGGTGTGCTCCTTCTTGGGGATGGACTCCGTGTAGGTCTTGCCACAGGAGCAGGTGAAGGTCATGACGCCTTCCTCGGTGCAGGTAGGTTCCTTCGTCACCTTCTGGGTATACTCGTGGCCCAAGGCATCGGTGTAGTCAGCCACGTAGCTGTGGTGACATCTGGTGCAGGTATAGGTGGAGTAGCCCATCTTATCATGGGTAGGTGCCGTCACCTGCTTCTCGTAGTTGTGCCCCAGGGCTTCTACGATGCTGTCCACATAGCTGTGCTGGCACCGGGAGCAGGTATGGAGCGTGTAACCGGCAGTCTCGCAGGTGGGAGCTACCACCTGCTCGGTGTACGCATGGCCCAGCTCCAGGATCAGCTTGGTTTCCTTTTCATGGCAGACCGTGCATTCCCGCTCCTGGACACCGTTGCTGGTGCAGGTGGCTTCCTCCAGGGTCTTCCACTCGCCCCACGTATGGGAGCCGGTTGCGGCAATGGCCCGAGTCTCCTTCTCACCGCACAGAGTGCAGGTCCGGGTCTCCTCACCGGCCTCGGTGCAAGTGGCAGCCTTGGTCACAGCCCATTCGCCCCACTGATGGCCGGTGGCAGGAACCGTCCGCTTTTCCACCTCACCGCAGTTGAGGCAGGTCCGGGACTCCTCCCCCGCTTCGGTGCAGGTTGCAGCCTTAATCACCTTCCACTGGCTCCAGTTGTGGCCGCCCACCTCCACAACCGTCCGGGCTTCCAGAGTATAGCCCTCAGCACCGGTGACATAGCTGCCTTCCTCCACCACCATCACGGAGGAAGCGCCTTCGGCAATGGCTTGGAAGGATAGACAGATCGCCGTGCCTACCATCGCCGGCTCCTCACCGGCAAAGGCAACCACCAGCTTGCCCGCCTCGTTGCTATTGACCTGAAGGCTCAGGTCCGTGTTGTCCCGCCAGGCCTCTCCTCCCTTGGCAGATAAAAATTGCAGTTTCTGGCTGTCGTACCGAATGGTAAGCTTTCCATCGGCCAGGACAGCGTCCACCGTCGTATCCACACAGACGGTAACTCTGCCGTTCAGCACAGGTTCCTTCTCGTCCCCATGCAGAACCAGCAAAGGTGTCCTCTCAGCCGCATAGCCAGTCAGGGCCAGAGAGAAGACCATGACCACAGCCAGCAAGAGGGAGACGAAGCGCGTTGAACTGTTTCTCATTTTCACTGTTTCCTCCTTTTTGTTATAAAGACTGTGTATCCGAAACCGGTACACGATCACACTGCACAGGGGGAGCCGGGCAATTTGCACCGCCTGTGCAGTTGGATCCTGGAGTAGAGACGCGCCGGGGCACGGGGAGACTGCTATTGCCGCAGTAAAGCGCGTCTTCTTCCTGCAATTTTTGCAGGTACATCTGGGTATACAATAGCATAGGACAGTGAAAAAAGCAAGTCCTATTTTGCATTTTATTCAAGAAAACTGTCACAGCACAAATCCAGCAGTGGAACATATCGCCCTCCATCTGCTGCACCCCAAAAAGTCAAAAAAACAAGCTGCAGAACCATTCCGCAGCTTGCCATTTAAAAATCAGCGATCTTTTGTCGAATTTCCTCTTGGGTCAACGTGCAAATCCGCCGGTTTGCAATCTGGTAGACCCGGTTGCAGATGTTCAAAACGCTGGGGCGGTGGGTGGTGACGATGACGGTTTTATGCGCCTGTGCCTGGAGGACGTTTCGCAGGACCTTCCGCTCTGTGGCCACATCCAGCGCGCTGGTGGCCTCGTCCAGCAGCAGCACCGGCGCATCGGCCAGCAATGCCCTGGCAATGGACAGCCGTTGCACCTGGCCGGAGGACAGGCTGCCGCCCCCCTCCTTCAGCTTGGTGTCCAGGCCCTGGGGCAGCTTCCGGACAAACTCCCCGGCGCAGGCCAGGTCCAGCACCCGCCACAGGTCTTCCTCCCCAGCTTCCTGGGCCATCACCCGCAGGTTCTCCGCCACAGTCCCTGCAAACATGGTGTTTCCCTGGGGCACATAGGCAAAAAACGGCCGGGTGGAGGCCGACGCCGTGAGGCTCTGGCCCGTTCTCTGCCCTGTGACCGCCACATACCCCGCCTGCGGCCGCACAATGCCCAAAAGCAAGCGGAGCATGGTAGTCTTTCCCTCTCCTGAAGGGCCCACCAGGGCCACAATCTCACCGGGATCGGCATAGAAGTTGGCGCCGTCCAGGACTACGTCCCCATCCTGGTAGCGAAAGACCAGATCCCGGGTTTCCACCCGGATGCCATCAGCCCGGTTTTCCTCCAGGAGCTCCCAGGCCTCCTTGTCCTGAGACCGGTCCTCCCGGGGCAGCTCCGTCACCGCCATGATGCGGCCCGCCGCCGTGGCGGCGGAAATGGCGCTGGGCACCAGCTTCACCAGGGCGCCAAAGCTGGCAGACAGGCTACCTGCCATTTGCAGAAACAGGATCATGGTGCCATATGTAATGTAGTTGCCCCAGAGCCGGTACACGCCCCACCCGAAGCAGGCAACAGACACCGCCGTCCCCACCAGGGACATGAGGGCAGAGGCAGCCACAGAGAACTTGTTGTATGCCAGCTTCACCTGGCGGTAATCCTCCTGAACCTGACGGAGCTTCCGGCTGTACAGACCGCCCAGGCCAAAGGATTTGATCACTTGGATGTTCTGAAAGGACTCCTCATGGAACATCATCACCTGAGAGCTGACCTCCCGGACCTGCCGGCTGTATTGGCGCATCCGGCCCATGAGGGTGCGGGACACCACCAGGGTCACCGGCGCGCTGAGGAGGGCCAACCCCGCCAGGGTGGGATCGTAATATAAAATGATTCCCAGCGCCCCCAGGAACTGCACCAGCCGGGTCACCAAGTCCGGCAGCCAACCCAAGACGCTGCTGGAGACGCTGGCCACGTCATTGTCCATGCGGTTCAGAAGATCGCCGGAGTGGTATTGGGACATGGCCTGCCAATCCGCCTCCATGATCTTGTCGTAGACCTCCGCCCGGATCTCCTGATCCACCTTCACCTCAATTTTGGCGGAAATACGGCCAGTCCAGGCATTTATACCAATCCGGGCCAACTGCATAGACACGTAAAACACCGCCGCCGGCGCCAAAGCGCCGGTGTGGAAGCCGGTGACCACGTCTACAATGTTCTTGCTGAGAACACTGGCCATCAGGCTCATACCGGTGCCCAGAACGCCTAAAAAGATATACCAAGTCACGGCAGACCGGTACCGCTTCCCGTAGCCATAAATCCATGCCAGCTCGCTCAGCACCTGGCGCAGCTTTCCCTCTTTGATTTTCTGCCAGATCCGTTTCAAGCGGGCCATGCCGTTCCATTCCTTTCTTCCTGCCGTCAGACCGGACGCAGACCGGCAAACAGGTCAGCGCCGTACTCTCCTGCCGCAATGAGGGCCCGGAAGGCCTCTGCCACCTGGGGCTTGTCCTCCCGATAGGTGACGCCGAACCACCGGTCCGCCGTGGGAAGGACCCGCACGGAAATCTTCCCCTCCTGCAGCAGCTGATCCACAAAAATGGGGATCAGGAATTCCGTCTTGTCCAGCTCCTCTTCCCCACGGCGGAAGAAGTCCCGAAAGCCCCGGTCCAGCTCCTGCAAAAACTCCGGCGTCATACCCCACATGTTCATAGACACAAAGCAATCCGGGTCCAGGGGCCGCAGGCTGCCATCCGGCTCCTGAACTGCCGCGCCGTGGGGCTGCTTTACCACATTCCGGGTCTCTATCACTCGCTGCAGATATCCGTCCTGGCCCACATGGCAGATGCCCCTGGTTACGCCCCCGTGCTCACTGAGGGTGTTGCGCAGAATAAAGCCGGCCATGCAAAATGCGCCTGGTTTCCGGGGATCATAGTGCTGAAGGAAGGCGTACAGGCGGCCGAAGGCCTCTTTTCCGTAATAATCGTCTGCATTGATTACAGCAAAGGGCTCATGGAGTACCTCCCGGCAGGCCAAAAGCGCCTGTCCGGTTCCCCAAGGCTTTCTCCGCCCAGTCGGAACCTTCGCGCCCTTTGGCACATCCTCCAGCTCCTGGAAGGCATAGGCCACCTCTACCCCCAGCCGGCGGCAAATCGCCTCGATCCGGTCCCCAATTACCTGGCGGAAGTCCGCCTCGATGTCCCGGCGGATGATGAATACGATCTTGTCAAACCCCGCCGCAATTGCATCGTGAATGGAGTAATCCATAATAATTTCGCCCATAGGGCCAACAGGCTCCAGCTGCTTGATGCCGCCGCCATACCGGGCTCCGATTCCCGCAGCCAAAATAACCAGTGCAGTTTTCATGCTGATCCCCTCCCAAATTTGTTTAGAAAAACGCCGCGCTGCCTGAGGAAAGGGACTTGCTGCCGCGCGGCTCAGGCCGGAAGTCCAGCCTTTTATGGAATCAGTATATCATGTTTTCCCCCATATTTCCACCCCCATTCTAGCCTCTTTCAGGGTGCTCGCCACCCATCTTTGCACTGGCACAGAAGCTCCCCTGGCTTCCCGCGGAGACAAAGGCGTACAGCTAGGGCGATGCTGTCTATGCCATGGTTGTCCATAGGGGCGGACCAGCGTGTCCCCCGGAGCGCCCAAAACGCTCCCTATCAATTTGGCCCCGGGAAAGCCCCGGGGCCAAACCTTGCTGCAGCCGCAGCGCAGCGCTTATTTCAGGAACAGGCTGTTGACTACCAGTCCTGTGCCGATCTCGCAGACCGGCGTGGCGCAGGCAGTGCCCAAACCGATGGTGCACAGCACAGACTCATGCCGGGCCCCGTCGTAGTACTCGGTGCGCAGATCGCGAATCGCATATACTGTACCCGTGAGCATGTCCTTCACAAAGCTGCGACCGCCAACAAAATCGCCCCAGTATTTGGCAAAAATCGCCTGCTGCACAGGAGATCGATTCCCTTCCAAGTCAATGCTGGTGAGCATACCTGTGGTAAAGCCATCCACAAAGTACAGCTTCCCATCGTGGAACAGGAGGTTCGTGGGACGAGACTCCGAGTCCTTCATGATCTGCTCCTTGATCGCACCAGTGGCAGGATCCACCTCGGCAATGATGGCTTTGAAGGAGTCCAAAATCGGGGAGATGTTGTAGGCCTCCATCGTGGCGTACAGCTTGCCCGTTTCCGGATCATAGGTCATATCCACCACGCTGTAAGGCGCATCTACATAATAGACCAGGTCTGCTCCCAGCTTATCCTGGGCCTCCAGGCTCTCGGTGAGGCCGTGGATGCCGATGCCCACCTGGGTCCGCTGGAAGGTCTCTGTGTCCACGGTGTAGAAGTACCCGTCTGCGTCGTAGGAGTACAGGGTCTCACCGGCCAGGATCGAAGCCGTGATCTTGGCCTCGCCCTCTGCGTCCTCCCGCAGGGTGGTCACCTCCCCTGTGTTTTCGTCAAAGCTGATCCACCGGGTATTCAGCTCGTCGTAGCCGTAAAACTTCCGCTCATGGTCCAAAACCGTGACGGTGCAGGAGTCAGAAGCCCCCTCAGCCGTGCTTGCGGTGATGGTCACCGTGCCGGTGGACACCGGCGTCACCACGCCGTCGGACACTGTGGCGACTGTCTCATCGCTGGAGGTCCAGGTAAGGCTCCCCTCCACCTGGGCCACGCTCACCGGCAGAAGGGTGGCATGCAGCGTCAAAGGCTTGCCCACTGCCGCAACCATCACCTCCGGCAGTCGGACGCCGGTAGCCTGCAGTGTGGCAGGTGTTGCCGGCTCTTCCGCTGGGATGCTGAAGAGGGAGGTTACCTCAATGCCCACACCCTTTTGTTCGCCGCTGGCGGCGTCAATGGTGCCCAGCGAGACAGCATATCCGGTCTCCCGGTCCAGGCGCATCAGCTTGCTGCCAAAGCCGTTGGTCCGTGCCCAGTAAATGGTGTCGTTGTTGTAATCATAATGCATGCTCTGATACATGGAGCCGGACATGTTGGTGCTGCTCCGATATGTGGCCTCAGCCGTGTCTTTATTGAGCTGATACATATTACCGGCGGCATCCACCGCGTACAGAATGCCCCCGTTGTCACAGGCCAGGGCGACCATCTCATAGCCGGTATCGCCCACCACCGTAAACAGGCCGGTCTTCAGATCCATCTGCGCCAAGGCGCCGGTGTTCCGGTCATCTGACAACACAGCAAACATGGTACCGGTGGTATAATCGAAGGCCATGTCCCGCACGAAGCAGTCCACCTGTGCCAGTACCTCATAGGAGAAGTTGCCAGGGTCTACCTTCAGGGTGTAGTAGAGGTAATCCTTATTGCTCTGGCCGCTGGCGTAGATACTTCCGTCATAGTAAGCGCCGGCGTAAATGCCAATGTCGCTGGCCGCAGACAGGAGCTTCCCTTCACCGGGACGCAGGATGGGAATTTCGCCCCAGCGTTCAATGGAGAAGCCATTCATGCCATCGCCAAAGTCATACAGCATAAAGCCATACAGACTGCCCAGATCCGGATTAACCACCACCTGGGCCGTCAAAGGCTCCAGGCCCTCCACGGTGACCGTGAGAACCGTCTCGCCGGCACAGACGCCGGTAATCAGGCCGTTTTCATCTACTGTGGCAACCGTCTCATCTGCCATGGTATAGGTGGGGTGGCAGGTGGCATTCCAGGGCTCCTGCGTCAGCTGTACCTGCACCGTCTCATGCTCCGCCAGTTCAACCCGCTCCGGGATGGAAACCCGGCTGGGCGCCACCACCGGAGTCTCCGGCTCCGGATTCAAAAGGATCAAAAGGCCGGTATTCTCCGCTGTCCGGCTCTGGCCGCCCACAGCGCCAGTGGTGATGATCCGCAGGTCCTCCCAGGTGCTGAGGTCAATCCAGTGAATGAGATTCTTCTCATCGGCCCACAGCAGACCGTTGTTTTCCTGAGAGTACACCAGAGAGCCGTAATCCGTCCGGTCTGCCAGGCCTTCTCCCAGGGATGTCTCGCCCACAAAGTCCAGACTGTCTCCCGACAGTTTCCCCTTCACCAGAGTTGCCTCCCAGGTCTCCTGGCTTTCAGTGATAAAGTAGAAATTCCCTTCGTAGTCAATGGCCATGCCGCCCTTGGGGGCGCCGAACTGACTGCTCAGCTTCTGTACCTTGGCAGTCTCGCCGCTGGCAGGGTTCACCCGAAGGAGGAAGTACTCCGTTTCCCAGGTGGAGGTGTTTTCCTCTTCAGTCAGACCATACAGGAAGCCATCGGCATAGTTTACAGCCATAGCCAGGATTTTGCCCTGGGTCTCGCCCACTGCCGTTCCGGTAAAATCTGTGGGGTTCAAGCGGTAAAGGGTGCTGTTGTAAATGGTGTTATAGTCCTCGTCATAGCTCTCTTCACAGTCGAAGGCATAGACAAAGCCCTTCATGTAAGCGGCAGCCGTGATGGGGCCGGTCTCCGCCGTACCGGACAGCGCCAGGCCGTTCTGAGGCTGGCCCGCCGCCAGGTGGACCCACTGGCTTCCCTTGTTGTTGTACAGGTATGCCTCTCCTGTGACGGCGTTGACGTGCACCTGGCAGGAAACCGTCAGGTCGCCAGCCTGGGCAGTGACCGTGGCGCTCCCCACGCCAGTCGCCTTCACAATGCCATCGGATACTGTGGCAACCTCCGGATTGTCCGAGGTCCAGGTCACGTTCTCCATGTCTGCATAGTAAGGCTTCGGCAGACAGGTGAGGCCGGCGGTCTGATTCATGGTCAAATACAGTTCCGTCTTGGACAGGAGCAGTGCCGTAGCCGCTTCATTCTCAGGCAGCAGGGCCCGACCGCAGTCATAGGGCTTAAACAGGCCGGTGAGCTCCGCGTTGTCCTCAGGCTTCACCATAGACAGCAGGCTGCCATCTTCCTTGCTTACTTCGAAGAAATAGCCCTGGCCAACCTGGCCCTGGTAACCGGCCCAATAGAGCTTGTCGGTCTCATGATCCACCGTCATGCTCTGGGCATAGGCGGGGTAGTAGCTGCTCTTTTGCGCCATGCCAGTGGCCGTGACGGTCTCCGCATCCACAGTATAGAGGCGGCCCTCACTGATATCCACCGCAAACAGCTGACCCTCGTTATCGCAGGCCAAGGTCAGCAGCTGGGTATCTTCATGGTCTACCCCCTCAATCACGCCCAGATCCGTCACCTTACCGGTGAGATAGTCCACCGTCATCAGGTGGCCCCCCTCGTTCTCCTTCAGCTCGTCTGTAAGAACATAGAGGGTATCCGTGCTGTAGTCAAAGGCCATGTCCAGGGCGGAATAGGTCTTGCCAAAGTAGCCGCTGCCGATTTTCAGATCGCCCAGCTTCGTTCTGACCCAGGAGCCGGCCTTCATGGTGAAAATCTGGCTGTTGACATCAATGCCGATGATGTAGCCGTCCACATATTCCGCAGCCGCCACAGCCGGATCGCCGCTGTCATACTGGGAGGTATGCTGGAGCATTTCACTGGCATCTTCAAAGGAGTACCAACCATTGAGTCCATCTGTTGTGTACAGGTACCCGCCAATCACAGGGGAGCTGTACCGCCGGTAGGCATAGAAGGAATCAAAGCTTACGTTGTTTGCGCCTGCAAAGGAGATCTCATAGTAGGACTCGTTGCAGCCATAGTCGCAAACCGCAATGCGGAAGGTGGCGTCGTACTTGCTCACATCGATGGACACCAAGGTCTTCTCGCCGGGCTTCACATCCACAGGGATGTACTCGTAAGCCACACCAGCCACCGTCATGGGCACCACGGCGGCGATGTCGTAGTTGTCGGAGACGTAGAACTCCAACCGGCGTCCATCGGTATAGGGATTGTACAGATAGGCAATCTCATCGGTATAGAGCTTGGGGGCTTCCGTGTCAATGATCACCGGAACCTCAACGCGATCATCCAGATCCGCCTCATCGGCAATTCCGTCATCCAGCTCGCCATCATCCAGGAAGGCATCGATGGTAAGCGTCACCCGGTCGTTGTTCGCCACTGCGTAGCTGCCATCCGGATTTTTGAAGTCGTAAGGAGCGCAGGCATTGCTGTAGGCCAAGGGCATGCAGATGCCATACCCATTCATGTAGAAGCTCTTACGGGCATAGGGGTACCACTCATAGAACAGCTGATTTCCCGCTTCATCGGTCCAGGTAAAGTCCACCAGCTCCGCTGCCCGCATCATACCCAGATAGATTTCATTGATCATATCCAGATACCCATCGCCGTTGGGAGACAGCACATTGTGGGCCGGATCATAGGCCTCCGCCACATAGGGATTCAGTCCCAGATTGGAATAGCTGGAACCATAGTTGGTAAAAAGCACATTGGGATACCGGTTGCACAGCACATCCTGGCCCTCATAGTACCAGCCAATGTCAAAGACCTTGGAATCGCTCCAGTTGCCGTAGAAGCCCATGAAGGGAAGGCTCAGGTCCACCCCGTCCTCGCTCTGGGCATACAGCCGGACAAATCCGTCCACGTAAATGCCATTTTCGTAATACTCGTCCATGTAGGCCTTGTCCGCATCGGTCAAGGTCACCGTAACATGTACCGTAGCCGTGCCGTTGGCAGGCACCTTCACCACATCCAAGGCGGTAAAGCCGGCAGAGACCTTCTCAAAGAGGATCTGCACATCTGCCGTGTCCAAAATGCCGTCTCCACTCAGGTCCAGATCCCGGCGCACCGTCTCGCTCAGCTCTTCCAGGCCGTTGACACCGTCCAGAAGGACCTGAACGTCGGTCATATCCACTGCGCCGTCGCCGTTCACATCATAGAGCTTCGGCAGCTGTCCGTTTTCCGCGCTGAAGACCACAGAAGCGCCCAAGGCTCTGGAGGTCTCGCCCATAAAGGTATAACCGGGGTAATCTAGATTCACCTGATCCGTCAAAGCGACGCCGTCCAAGGTGTACACCTGCTCCCGGTCCGACAGGTTATTCACCTGGAAGGAGAAGCGGTACACACCGGTCCGGTTGTCGTCGTCACCCATGGAGATCTTGGGCGTCTGCTCCACGCCGTTCCCGGCAGTGAGGTAGGCGGGGCTGACAATGGCGTTGTACACGTTGGCAGAGCCCGCGCCTTGCTTCCGGGGGGAGTACAGAACGCCAGAGGGCTCTTCCACCGGCACAGCAGTGCTCATGATCAGGGCCTCGGCAACGGTATGAGTTTGGCTATCTGTGAGATCATACGTATCCCGCAGGTACTCCAGCACCAGGGCGCTCATACCGGCAATGTGGGGAGAAGCCATTGAGGTGCCGCTGAGGGTACCATACGTGCCGTCAGTCAACGTAGAATAGATGTTTCCGCCAGGCGCAGTCACATCGGGGGAAAGCTGTAAGTCCGGGGTGACGCCCCAGGAGGAGAAATCGCTCATGGTGCCGCCCAGGGGATTGGGGGTCTCCGTCATAACGCCGGCGGGCATGACCTCCAGGGTCCCCACGCCGTCTGTGGCATTGGCCGCCAGGATTTCTCCGCTGGCCTTGGTGATAAACGCATTGGGCACCACACCGGCGTCCAGCATGTTAATCAGGCTGCCGTCTACATTGTCATAAACCAAGCATGCAACCGCGCCGGCATTGGCAGCGTTCTGCTGCTTCACCGTAAAGTCCAGGGAACCGCGGGAAACCACCGCCACCCGTCCGGCAACATCCAGGCCCTGGTAATCCTCCTCCGTGCCGTAGCCCGGAACCATCACATACTCCAGGGATTTTCCGGACAGGGAGGTAAGGGGAATCTGGCCAGCATCGGAGAAGACGACTTTCTCTTCCCCAACCACCAGGTAGTTGAGCATCAGCCGGGTGTTCTCCAGACTGGCCACGCAGGTGGCGCCGATGTAAGTACCGGGAGAGGAGACGATACCATTGTCCGGGTCCTCGGTCAGGTTCAGGTTGGTGCCGAAGCCGTTGTAGGCGGCGGCAGAGGCGCTGTTGCCGGCGGCAATGGCCACCACCACATCGCTCTCCAGAATCTTTCCGTAAATTTTGTTGACCGTTTCCGACTCGTCCGTGAAACCACCGGGAGAGCCCAGGGACAGGTTGACCACATCCGCATTCAACCGGATGGCATCCTCCACAGCTGCCAAAACATCATCGTTATAAGCGCCGCCGTTCACGCCAAAGACCTTCAGCACCAGAATCTGGGCGTCGGGGGCCACGCCAACCACAGGCGTGCCCTCCGTGGCATTGGCGGCTGCAATACCGGCCACGTGGGTACCGTGGTCGCCCTGGTTGTCATGGTCATGGGTCACATCCAGGCCAGAATCCACGTAGTTGAAGGCATAGGGAATCTTCTCGCTGCGGTACAGCTTATCCGCCGTCAGTTTCACGGCGCTGCTGGAAGCATAGCGGGTATAGGCGTTCAGGGATTCCAGCACCCCGCTGATTTCCTCCTTGGTCAGAGAATCCTCTGTGAGCTCCGGAGATGCCGCAAAGGAGGGATGGTCCAGATCCAGGCCCGTATCAATGACGGCAATCCGCATTCCCTGGCCGGTATAGCCCAGCGTCTCCCAAGTCATCGCAGAGCCAAAGGTCTCCTTGGTGGCGTACATGCTGGGGTCACTCACGTCGGCTCCGCCGGCGGTCATGTCCACGGGCACATCATACTTCTGCGCCACGAAGGCATCGTACACCCCATCCAGCTTCCGGATGCTTTCCAGAGCACCGTAGGGGACTTCCAAGGCCAGGCCGCTGAAGGCCACATTATAGTGATAGCGCACAGCAAGGGGCACGTCCGGCTCCGAAACCGTGGCCGCCTTTCCAGCCAGCCCCGTCATCTCACCCTGGGCGCTCACCACCGCCTGGCTGATTTTCTCAACCATGGCATCCTGGGTCGCCGTCATCGCTTCCACCTGGCGGGCCACCTTGGCCCCATTGGCGGCAATCTGGTCTGTGGTAAAGCCCTGATCCAGCAGCGCCTCTTCCTCCAGAACCACGATCACGCGGACCGTCTCGTCCTCGTCGTAAAGCGCTTCGTGCATCTGCTGGCCAGCCTGGTCCCGCTTCAGGTCCACGCCGGGATTTTCAATTTCTTTTGCCGTCACCTCAGGCGTAGCTGCCTGCTCCGCCTGTGCTTCCTGAGGAAGCGCTTCCGGCAAAGCCTCCGCCTGCAGCCGGTCTTCTCCCGTGATGGGAGTCGCAGTTGCCTGTTCGCCGTCTGTCGCCAAAACTTGCGCTGGAAGCAGGGTGGCAATCATGCACAAAACCAACAGGAGGGAAAGTACACGGTTCATTCGTTTCATATCCGGCTCCTCCTTCTTTTACAGCTGCCCATAGCGGCAGAAGATTACAGCCGCCTGGGCGCGGGTAGCGCTGCCTCTGGGAAGCAGATAGCTCCCGGGGTAGCCTTCCAATATTTCCTCTTTCACGGCCCAGGCCACAGCGGCTTCCGCCCAGCCTGCCACCTTCCCGGCATCCACAAACTGGCTAAGGTCCGCCTGCCCGGTCACATCCTGTCCCGTTGCCTTTGCATACCGGTACAGCATGGTCACCAGCTCCTGACGGCTGATGGCTTGGTGCGGCGCAAATTGGGTCTGGCTTACACCATTGGTCACGCCTTGCTCCACAGCCCATGCCACAGCCGCTCCATAATATCGGGCCGTGTCCACATCCGTAAACGCCGTCTCCAGACTCTCCACAGCCGGGCTTCCCGCGAAGCGGTACAGCACTGTCACAAACATAGCCCGGTCCATCTTACCCTCAGGGACGAATTTCGTCCCGGTGACGCCCTGGAACAAGCCTCCGTGGTAGGCCTTCAGAATTTCCTCTTTGGCCCAGTGGTTCTCGATGTCCTGGAAGGGGTTGTATTCCAGAGACACGGTGTCTCCTTCTACCGTTCGTTTCTCCTCCCCGGCATAAACCTCACCGGCCTCTGCCGCGAAGGTCCCATCCTGGGTCACCTGGAAAGTCAACTCCACCATGGGAGTCTTCTCTGCCGTGAGGTTGCTGCCGACCCAAGCCAGGCAAACCTCCCCTGCCGTCTCCCCGTTTACGCTGGAGGCTCCGAAGCTCCCCAGAACCCGGGAACCGGTCAAGGTGGACACCTTGGGATCATAGGTGGCAGTGAGACGGCCATTGGTCACCCCTTCGCCGCCTTCCAGGTAGACTGTCACAACCGCGTTCCCTGCCCGGTACTCTGCGGTCATAGTCAACCGGGCTCCGGCTGTCCTTTCGCTTCCGGTCCCTGCCGCCCATACGCCAGTGGTCATGGTAAGCACTAGGACCAGGGCCAGAAGCAGTGCTCTGATTCTTGTTTTCACGTTGCTCTTCCTTTCTGTTTTGATTTTGGGTACATATAAGCCAGCGCCGCTTGCTGCTAATGCAGTAAAGCACATGGGTACAGCAAGCTCATCCCGCCGGGGCAAGATGAGATCCGGCGCTTCCTTCTGCTTCAGTATATCATAGAACGCAGCTCAAAGAAAGCCGACTACTTTGGGAAAATTATCCCACAAAGTAGCCGACTTCCCCTCTTAAGCAAGGTTATCTTAGGAAAACTTGCGCACCAACTCATATGCCTGACGGTACTGCCGGTTTGCGGCGTACCACTCCTCCAGCCAAGGCACATGAAACCGGACAAACCCGATGGAAAACTGCTGCTCCATGCTTCTCACGCAGCTGTGAAGCGCTTTTCCATACTCAGGCTCTTGGAGATAGCCCTTGTGGTCCAGCCGGAACCGGATGAGGCCGCACATCTGCTCAAAAATCTCCCGCGCCTGAGGCGGATCGCAGGGCAGATCCCCCAGAGGCGCCTCCAGGGCCCGGTCCAAAGCCACCCGGGCCAGCTTCTCCTGCCCCAGGCGCTCATAGCAGATGGCCAGCTTGTGGAAATACAGAGCCTCATTCCAGGGGTGCTCCAGCAAATGGCGCAGGGCCTCTTGGGTGAGCCCCATTTGCAGCTCCGTGGTGGCCTGATTATAGGCAATCTCCACCAGAGTCACCCGTCTGCCCAGACTACGCGCCATCCGTCTGGCCGCCTCATAATGTTCCAGGGTCTGATCCAGCTGGTTCAGAGTGCTGTAGCAGTTCCCCAGGAACAGGTGGCACAGCATCATCACAGGCAGGCTGCCCTCCCCGCCCGCTCCGCCCCCTGGAAAAAGCAGGCCACCGCATAGCTATAATCTCCCCGCCAGTACGCATGCTTTCCCGCCTGCAGGAAGAAATAACTCCGCTCTGCAATCCGCAGCAGATCCTGAAACTGTCCCTTCAGGCACAGATGCAAGTTCTGCTGCCTGGCATCCATTGCAGAGACAAATTCCTCTACCTCCTCCTGTACCTGCCCGGTGGCCGCCCAGGACAGGAGCAGCCAATCCAGAAAAAAAGGGCTGTTCCGATATACAGTTTCCCGCAAAAGCAGTTCCTGGGTCATATCCTGCAAATCCTCGCCGGAGAAAAGTCTGTCGTAATATTCCTCAAACCAGGCTGCAGCCTCCCGGCAAAAGGCCGGGTCATCCTGCCACTGAATATCCAGACGGCGGAACAGCAAATCCAAAACCTCCGGGCTGCTCTCCACCTTCCCTTGCTCAATTTTCGACAGATAGGACACAGCGCATATCCCATTACACAGCGCCGCCTGAGACCATTCCCGCTCCTGCCTCCGCTTGCGAATGAGCAGCCCCTGCAACTTTTGCCCCAATGAAACCGCCCTCCCCTTTCGTTTTTTCTATGGTAGCACAAAAAAACGGAAATTTCTACAGGTTTTTCGAGGGATCAGCTACACGGGTATGGGTGTACGCCTGGAAATCGGGAAGTTTCCGGGTGTACCGGATGTAGGGCGCAGCTTCACAGACACGCATGGGTATGAGATAGCACCGGTTCATGCGTTTCAAAAAGTACGGGCGGTGTAGGAGCGCACCGTGTGCTCCTACGCCCTTTTCTGAATTGGAGCTTACAAAATCACAGTCAGCAGCCAAGCCAAGCCCGTAACCAGCGCGCCGCCTGCTGCCCACAGCGCCTTCCCCAGAGGCAGCGCCCGCCGCTTTCCAGCAGGCACATAGCTGCCTGCCGCCTGCTGAGCCTGGCGCAGAATGGCCCGGTCGGACATGCCGTCCTTCCCCAATGCATCCTCCCGCAGAATAAAAATGGCCTGCTCAAACAGCTTTGGGTCCGGGGAGCGGACCACAATCACCTGTCTGGAAATCCCTTTTACCATATCTTACCGCCTCCTCGCCCACCATTCTGCCCGCCTTGGGGCCATTCCATACCGGGCCTTCAAAAAGACATTGTGGACAGCATTGCCCACGAAGGCGAAAGGCTTCCCAACGTTGCAATATAGGGAAAACTGGGGTATAATAGCCATGATACTTCCAAATGGAGCAGAGATTTGCCCGTTTTCCGAAAGGAGCATATGCAAAATGGAATGGAATGTACTGGCCGTGGGCGACGTGGTAGCCGGCTGCGGCGTTTCGATGATTGAAAAGCATCTGCCGCAGCTTCGCAGGCAGGTGAAAGCGGATTTCACCGTGGTCAACGGGGAAAATGCGGCCATCCTGGGCATCACCCAGGACCAGGCGGAGACCATTCTGGCCGCCGGGGCCGACGTCATCACCATGGGCAACCACACCTTTGGCCGCCGGGAGATCTGCCCCTACCTGGACGACTGTCCCCGGATTCTACGGCCGGCCAACCTGGCCCCTCAGCTGCCAGGTCGGGGGTGGGGCGTCTTTGACTCCCCCATGGGGGAGGTTGCGGTGATCGATCTCATAGGCCGGTGCAACATGGACTACAATCCGGACAATCCCTTCCTCCTGGTGGACAAAATTCTAAAGCGTGTGACAGCCAAATTCATCTTGGTGGAGATCCATGCCGAGGCTACCTCGGAAAAGCTGGCCATGGGCCACATGCTGGACGGCCAGGTCAGCGCTGTGTGGGGAACCCATACCCACGTCCCCACAGCGGATAACCAAATTCTGCCAAAATCCACCGGTTTTGTCACGGATCTTGGCATGACCGGGCCCAAAAATTCCATTTTAGGCATCCGTCCCGACCTGTCCGTGGCCCGGTTCCGGGGGAACCTGACCGGGCGCTATCAGCCCGCGCCGGGGCCGGGGAAGCTGGAGGGCGTGGTCTTCACCCTGGATGAAAGGGGCCGGTGCACAAACACGCAGCGGGTGACGGTTTATGATTAAAATCTTGCACAGCGCCGATCTGCACCTGGGCGCCCGGTTCCACAGTCTGCCGCCAGAGGAGGCCCGGGCCCGGCGGCAGGAGCAGCTGGCGCAGCTGGACCAACTGGTGGAGCTCTGCCGGGAGGAGGGCTGCCAGATGGTTTTGCTGCCCGGGGATCTTCTGGACCGGCCCCAGGGCTGCCGGGAGGAAGCCCTGGCCCTGGCCAAAGCCCTGGAGGCCATGGCAGTCCCGGTGTTCATCGCTCCAGGCAATCACGACCATTTATGCCCCGGCTCCCCTTATCTGGAGAGGGCCTGGCCGGGGAATGTACACATCTTTACCCGGCAGGCACTGGAGTCCGTAACTCTTCCGGAGCTAAGCTGCCGGGTCTGGGGAGCAGGCTTCCAGAGCATGGACTGCCCCGGTCTTCTGGAGGGCTTCCGGGCAACCGGACAGGAGCCGCTGCAGCTGATGGTCCTCCACGGCGACCCCACCAATCCCAGCTCCCCCTGCTGCCCTGTGACCCGGGCCCAGGCGGCGGCATCGGGCCTTGCCTATCTGGCCCTGGGCCACATCCACACCCAGGGGCAAATGGAGGCCGGTAGCACCCTGTGCGCCTGGCCGGGCTGCCCCATGGGCCGGGGCTTTGACGAAACCGGGGTCAAAGGCGTGTACATCTGTCGGATTTCCCCTCAGGGCGCCCAAGCTACCTTCCGGCCTCTGGGTGGGGGGCGCTATGAGGACCTCACCCTTCCGGCAGGTCCGGACCCTCTGGCCTCCATTCTTGCCCAGCTGCCTCCGGACACCGGCCGGGACGTATACCGCCTCACCCTCACGGGAGAGTCGGAGCCGGTGGACCTGGACCGACTGCAAAACGCGCTGTCCGGCCGCTTTTTCCACCTGCAGCTCCGGGACCGGACGGTCCCTCCCCGGGACCTGTGGGAGGGGGCGGGCGAGGATAGCCTGGAGGGGCGGTATTTTCAGATTCTGCAGCAGGCCGCTCAAAACGCCACCGGGCCGGAGGCCGAGGCCCTGTGCCTGGCGGCTCGCATCAGCCGCCGGATTCTGGAGGGGCAGGAGGTGACGCTGCCATGAGAATCTGCTCCATGACCGCCACCTTTGGCAAGCTGGAGGGGGAAACCCTGGAGTTCACCCCTGGCCTCAACCTGATTTCAGCCCCCAACGAGTGGGGAAAAAGCACCTGGTGCGCCTTTCTCCTGGCCATGCTCTATGGCATCGACACCCGCCAGCGGGCAAAGCAGGGCCAGCTTCCGGACAAGGAGCGCTTCAAGCCCTGGTCCGGGAAACCCATGTCCGGGTCCATGGAAATTCTGTGGCAGGACCGCCGGGTCACCATTGAGCGGCAGACCAAAGGGCGGATTCCTATGGGCCAATTTCGGGCCTTTGAGACGGAAACCGGCCTTCCTGTCCCAGAGCTGACGGCGGACACCTGCGGTCAGGTTCTCCTGGGGGTGGAGCGCAGCGTGTACCAGCGCACCGGTTTTCTCCGGGGCGGGGATCTGGCAGTGAGCCAGGATGAGGCCCTGAGCCAGCGGCTGAATCAGCTGGTGACCACGGGAGACGACAGCCCTGCCGCCCCCGCTCTGGCTGCAGGCCTGCGAGAGCTGAAAAACAAATGTCAGTACAACAAATCCGGCCTCCTGCCCCAGGCCCGGCTGGCCTTAGCCGGCTGCCGGGAGAAGCTCCAGGCCCTGGACACTCTGGAAGCCCAGGCCGCCGGACTGAGCGCACGCGTCCGGGAGCTGGAAGAGCAAAGGGCCGCCCTGAAGGCCCACCAGGAGGCCCTGGAGCGCCAGGAAAACCGGCAAAAGCTGGAGCGGGTAGAAGAAGCAAGGCAGAAAGAAAAAACCGCCCTGATGGAGCTGGAACGGGCCAGAGTCCAGTGCCAGGGCAAGCCAGAGCGGGCCCTGGCGGAGCGGCGGCTGGCCCAATGGCGGGGGCTCCGGGAGGCTTTGGAGGCTCTGGAGCTGGAGGGCTCCATGGAATCGCCGGTCCCACAGAAGCCCACCGCTCCCCCGCCCCTGGAGGGCCTGGACGGACCGGCGGCCCGGGAGGAAGTCCGCCGCCAGCTGGCGGCGTTGCCCCAGGCTGGAGAACCGGCTGCCAGAACTCAGGGCCTTCTTCTGGCCAGCCTGGGCCTTGCTCTGGCAGGGCTGATTCTGCTGTGGCTCCTGCCCGGGCGCTGGAAGCTTCCGGGGGCGGCTCTTTTGGCTGCCGGAGGAGTCCTTGCTCTCTGGTCCCGCATCAGAAGCCGCCGGCAGGAAGCTGCCGCCAGGGAAGCCAGGCAGGCCCTGCAGACCTTCCTTGCCACGTATGGAGCTCCCTCTCTCCAGGCTTTGGAACAGCAGCTCCAGGCTTACGAGGCGGACTGGAACCGCTACCAGGAGGCCCTGGCCCTCCACACCCGCAAGCTGGCCGGGCTGGAGGTCCGGCGGAAGGAGCTTCTGGAGGAGCTGGCCGCTCTCACGGGAAGCCAGGGCTCCGAGGCCTTCTGCCAGGAGCAGCGGCAGGCCCTGGAGGCTTGGGACCTCTGGGCCTCCGCCTGCCGGGCGGCGGCTCAGGCCAAAGGGCACCGGGAGGCTATGGAGGCCGTCACCGCCGGGCTGGAGGCCGCGCCCCTCCAGGACGGCATGACCCTCTCCCCGCAGGAAACCCGGCAGGCCCTGGAGGAGGTAAACCGCTCCCTGGAGGGCGCCCGCTCCCAGCTGGACGCTTGCCGGGGCCGCCGGACTGCCCTGGAAGACCGGGACCGGCTGGAAGCGGAGGCGGAAGCCCTGGCCAGCCGGGTGGCCCGTCTGGAGACTTACCAGACCGCCCTGGGCTATGGCCTGGCCGCTCTGGACAAAGCTCAGCGGGAGCTTCAGAGCCGCTTTGCTCCCCGGATTGCTGCAGAAGCCCAGGACATTCTGAAGAAGCTCACAGGCGGCCGCTACGACCGCCTCCTCCTGGACCGGGATCTAAGCCTTTCCGCCGGAGCCGCCGGGGAAGACACCCTGCACCCCCTGGTCTGGCGCAGCGATGGAACCGGAGACCAGCTGTACCTGGCCCTGCGCCTGGCAGTGAGCCGGGCCCTCATACCGGAAGCGCCACTGGTCTTGGACGACGCCCTCAACCGGTTTGACGACGCCCGCCTGGCCGCCGCCCTGGCTCTCCTGGAGACGGAACCCCGGCAAATCCTCCTCTTCACCTGCCAGGACCGGGAAGCCCGGCTCCTGAACGCATGCTGCCATGTCATAAGAGAATAGGCGCTGGTAGTCCCTGGCTTCTATCCAGAGCCAAGCCCGGTCAGGAGGCACGGCTGCAGCTGTGCCTCCTTCACTGGCGCGGAAGCGCCTCCGCCTTCCACCGGGAGGCACATGCGTACACCTAAGCCAGCCCCTACAAGTTGGCCCGGGTCACATCATGGCGCTGTAGGGGGCCGTAGTTCCCGTCTGCCCCCAGGGCAGTAGGGCGCCGCCTCCTGGACTCACCCTACGCCGCACCTCACAAGGTGGCTGTGCGCTTATCCTGAAGTTCGTGGCAGCCCTATCCTTCGCCAGGCTGGTCCGTTAACAAATCCCTCGGGAACTCTTAACAATTTGTTCACGCCAAGCCGAAAAAAACAGATATAATGGATGTATCAGAAGGAAGAAAAGAGAGGGAGGAATTTCCATGGCCATTTCGGTTTTGATCGTAGAAGACGACAACAACATTGCAGAGCTCCTGCAGATGTATCTGGAAAAAGAGGGCTACGCTGTGACCATTGCCCCGGATGGGGGCCAGGGAGTGTCTAAATTCCGGGCCATCAAGCCGGATTTGGTGCTGCTGGACCTGATGCTCCCGGTCATGGATGGCTGGGCCGTGTGTAAAACCATCCGGGCGGAAAGTCAGGTGCCCATCATCATGCTCACCGCCAAGGGCGAAACCAGCGATAAGGTAAGCGGCTTGAAGGGCGGCGCAGATGACTATATCACCAAGCCTTTTGAAATGAAGGAGGTCCTGGCCCGGATTGAGGCCGTGCTCCGCCGCTCCGGCAACAGCGTGGAGAAAAAAGCCAACAAGTTGGTCTTCGACCGGCTGATCATTGACATGGACGCCTTTGAGCTCACAGTGGACGGAAAAAAAATCGACACGCCCCCCAAAGAAATGGAGCTCCTGTTCCATCTGGCTTCCTCTCCTAACCGGGTGTACACCCGCAATCAGCTGCTGGACGAGGTGTGGGGCTTCGACTACTTTGGGGATTCCCGAACCGTAGACGTCCACATCAAGCGGCTGCGGGAGAAGCTGGAGGGCGTCTCCAACCAGTGGAGCCTGAAAACCGTGTGGGGCGTGGGCTATAAGTTTGAGGTGACCAATTCGTGAGGACCACATTCAGCCGTCTCTCTTCCGTGACGGCCCTGATTATCCTGGTGGCTGTAGTAGGCCTGGGCATGTCCTTCCGCGTCATGGTAAAAAACTACCTGGCAGATGAGCAGAAGGAAACTCTGCAAGCCAGGGCAGCTGCCGCATCAGAGCTCGCCGCCGATTATGTAGGGTACGCTTCCACCTTTGGGTTGGACGTCTCCACAAAGTTTCACAAGACTCTGTCTTTCGCATCTCAATTCTCCCAGACCGATACCCTGGTGTGCAACACCCAGGGGCAGGTCATCACCTGTTCCTGTCAGGAGTTCTGGTGCAAGCACATCGGCATGACCCTGGATCCGAATTACGTGCAGGAGGTGCTCCTCCATGGGGAGGACTCCCGTACCGGGATTTTAACCGGCGTCTACGAAGAAAACCGCTACCTGGTGGCGCAGGTCTGTACCATGTCTGACGGAACCGTGGGCGGCCTGGTGCTGGTATCGGAGCCGGTGCAGGGCATTGGCGAGATTCTGTCTCAAATTACCCAGATGTTTATATTTGTGGCCCTCATTGTGCTGCTGATCACGGTGATATGCTTTTCCATCTTCAGCCAGAACCTGTGCCGCCCTCTGAAGGCCATGGCCAACGCCGCCAAGGAATTTGGCCACGGAAACCTGAAGGCCCGGGTGGAGACCAGCGGCGACTATACCCAGGAAATTGACGAGCTGGCCATCGCTTTCAACAACATGGCCTCCTCCCTGGAGCAGAGCGAGTACCAGCGCCAGGAATTTGTCGCCAATGTGAGCCACGAGCTGAAAACCCCCATGACCACCATCGGCGGCTATGTGGATGGCATCCTGGACGGCACCATCCCGCCGGAACGGGAGCGGAAATACCTGAGTCTGGTCTCCAGCGAAATCAAGCGTCTGAGCCGCCTGGTGCGAAGCATGCTGGACGTGTCCCGTCTCCAGGATCAGGGCATCCCGCCGGAAAAAATGGTACGCTTTGACGTAGCCGAGTGTCTGGGGCAGGTACTCATCACCTTCGAGCAGAAAATCAACGACAAGCACCTGGATGTGGCAGTGAACTTCCCGGAATATTCCGTCTATGCCCAGGGTGAGCTGGACGCCATCACCCAGGTGGCCTACAACCTCATTGATAACGCCGTCAAATTTTGCCCTCCCGGCGGCCAGCTGGGTCTGAGCCTCCGGGAATCCGGCTCCAAGGTTTATGTCTCCGTCTCCAACACCGGCGACACCATCCCCCCAGAGGAGCTCCCTCTGGTCTTTGACCGGTTCCACAAGATAGACAAAAGCCGAAGCCTGAACCGGGACGGCTGGGGGTTGGGCCTTTATATTGTAAAAACCATTATTTGCAGCCACGGCGAGGACATTTCCGTCACCAGCCGGGACGGCAAGACCGAATTCACCTTCACCCTGGCTGGGGTAAACAGTCTGTAATTGCGAGGCAATGCTTATGTTCCACGATGACAAAGGCCCCTTGGAGCCGGAATATACCCCCTTCCCTCAGACCCAGGAAGAGCGGTTCAGCGGTTTCTATGAGACCGGAAATATCCGTCCCCCAAAGAACCACGGCGGTTGGGTGGCTGCCGTGCTTCTGACCTGTATTTTTCTGGGCGGCCTGGCCGGCGGCGCCATTCTCATCAACCTGAGTGAACACATGCAGCAGGAAACGTCGCCGGAGGTCCAGTCGCCCACCAATCCGGTTACCCTGACAGAAACTCAGTCCTCCGAGCCCATGGAAACGGAGCAGCCCATTCTGGAGGCTACTGGGCCCCACGGCGACGATACGGAGCTTATCATATCCAGCGCATCGGAAGCCGTTCCCAATATCCCCCAATCCGGCGGGCTTTCTTTGCAGGAGATCTACCGGAAGGTGAGCCCTTCTGTGGTGTCCATCACCGCCCAGCAAGCAAGCGGCACCTCCTACGGCTCCGGGATCATCATGTCCCAGTCCGGCTATATCATTACCAACTGCCATGTGGTCAATGAAGCCTATCACCTCCTGGTCACCTTGTCTGACGGGCAGGAGCATGATGCCCAGCTAGTGGGGAAGGACAGCATCAGTGACTTGGCCGTCCTGCACATCGACGCCACGGGACTGACTGCGGCAGAATTCGGAGATTCCACCCAAGCGCAGGTGGGAGACGCCGTAGTCGCCATTGGAGATCCTCTGGGCACAGAGCTCCGGGGCACCATGACGAGCGGCATCATCTCCGCCATCAACCGGAACCTCACCATTCAGGGACACGCGTTCACCCTGATTCAGACCACTGCAGCTCTGAACAAAGGCAACTCCGGAGGGCCTCTCATCAACTGCTATGGTCAGGTCATCGGCATCAACACCGCCAAAATCGGGGACTATTACAGCAGCGCCGGGGTGGAAGGGCTGGGCTTTGCCATTCCCGTCCACATTGCCAAGGATGTGGTGGACCAGCTCATTGAGACCGGCTATATCCCAGGCCGCCCATCTCTTGGCGTGGAGACCGTGGTGCTGGACTTACAGGACCGGCTGTACTTCAATTTGCCTGACGGCCTGTATATCACCAGCGTGGATGAAAGCTCCAACTCCTGGGCTGTTGGCATCCGGCCCAGAGACCTGCTCATCAGCGTCAACGGGCAGAGCGTCACCTCTCAGGAGGAGCTGGCCGCTGCCCTCAGCAGTTTCTCCGTTGGGGACTCAGTCAACGTGATCATCTACCGGTCCGGCCGGCAGTTGACGGCAGACATTGTCCTGCAGGAGGCGACACAGTAGAACCGGGACTGATTTTAAAACAAACTGAGAGCATATTCCAAAGCTTGCTGCAAAAGCGGTGCCGTCCGCCTTTGCAGCAAGCTTTTTGGCCACTCCGCCTCCTCCCTCCGGCCCGCCAGGTGGGATACAGCCGGTTTTCTCGGGAAAAATGGAAATTTTCATTGCAGAAATGGCAAAGCTGTATTATAATGGGCAGAAATCAACCTGGACATTTTCACATGCTGCATCACATAATTTCGGGTGGCGCTCCAAAAAACGGAGCTGCTGCTTTTGAGAATACAATTGGGAGGTTATTTTATGCAAAAACCTGTTTTGGTGGTCATGGCTGCCGGTATGGGAAGCCGGTACGGCGGCCTAAAGCAGCTGGACCCCGTCGGCCCCGGTGGTCAACTGATCATCGATTATTCCCTATTTGACGCCCACCGGGCCGGCTTTGAAACGGTGATTTTCGTCATCAAGCCGGAGATTGAGGCGGCCTTCCGGGCCGGAATCGGGGACCGCATTGCAAAAAAGATGGAGGTTCACTATGTGTTCCAGCGGCCGGATGACCTGCCCCAGGGCTATGCAGTCCCCGAGGGCCGGGTGAAGCCCTGGGGCACAGCTCAGGCGGTCCTGGCAGCCCGGGAGCTCATAGACGGCCCCTTCGCCGTCATCAATTCCGATGATTACTACGGCCCCCACGGCTTCCAAGAGATCTACCACTATCTGGTGAGCCACCCGGACCTGGAAAGCTGCTATGAATACGCCATGGTGGGCTACCTGCTTCAAAACACCGTAACGGAAAACGGCCACGTGGCCCGGGGCATCTGCCAAGAAACGCCGGACGGGTTCCTCCACAGCGTGGTGGAGCGGACCCACATCGAAAAGGGCGAGACCTGTCCCCGCTTCACCGAGGACGGGGGGAACACCTGGCAGGAGCTGCCGGGAGACACGGTGGTATCCATGAACCTCTGGGGCTTTACCCGCAGCTACCTGGACGAGGCTTGGGCCCGGTTCCCCGCCTTCCTGGAGCAGGCCCTGAAGGCAGACCCCATGAAAGCGGAGTACTACCTGCCCACCGTGGTCAGCCAGCTTCTGGCAGATGGAAAGGCACGGGTGAAAGTCCTGCGGAGCCATGACAAGTGGTACGGCGTCACCTATCAGGAGGACAAGCCCACCGTGGTAGCCGCCATCGCCGCCATGACCGCCCAGGGTCTGTATCCGGAAAACCTGTGGTCCACCTGCTGACCGCTTTCTTCCTCCCTCAGGGGAGAGGAATCTGATTTCAGATCTCAAGCAACACATACCAAGCTCAAAGCCTTCCCTCCCGGATTCACAGGGTGTTTCCATCCGGGTGGGAAGGCTTTTCCTTTGCTTGCGTATGAAGCCTGTGCCGGCAAGGCAGCCAAACAAGGGCTCCCGCGTCCATAGTGACATCCTGGCGTTGTCGGCATAGGCCTCAGGCCTTGCCGGAGTTGGTCAGAGCTGCACGTCCAGCGACAGCCGGTGGAGCAGGGCGGCCAGCTGGCACCGGAGGGCGATGCCTTTAGGCGCCAGGCTGGTTTCCGTAACGCCCTCTACCAGGCCTGCCGCCACAGCCCAGCTCATGGCGTCCTGGGCGTAGGGTTGGATCAAGGTCCGGTCTTCAAAGGCCTCCAGGTTGGCTCTTGCGCTCACATCTTCCCCCCGGAAGGCGGCATAGCGGTACAGTATGGTAGCCAGCTCCTGGCGGGTAATGGCTTGATTCGGCCGGAAGGTACCGTCTCCGTAGCCCTTCACCAGCCCCTTGGCTTGGGCCCAGGCTACAGCCGCCCCGTAATACCGGGCAGGATTTACGTCCACAAAATCTGCTTCCGGTGCTTCCGGGCATTCCTCCAGACGGTGCAGAACCGTTGCCACCATGCCTCTGGTTACCGCCGTCTGGGGCTGGAAATGGGTCTCGTCCATTCCCTTGAGGATTCCCCGGCAGAAGGTATATGCCACATCCTCATAGAACCAGTCTGTGTCGTTCACATCCACAAAGGGATGCTCCTGGGGCACAGAGCCTTCCACGGTCCGCACCCCGCTGTAGGCCACAATGGCGCCGCGTTGATCCTTAGCCACTGCGTACACATCGCCTACGGTCTGCCCCAATGGCAGCTCCACCGTGCCCTGCGCCTCGGCCTGGGCAATCCGGGTGTCGGTCAGGATGCTAGCCTGGAAGCCGGTGACCTCCAGGGTCTTAGGCGTTTGCCGGTCAAAGGTCACCGGCAGCTCTGCAATGTCCACGTCCGAAGCCACTGTGCCAATGCCATAGCGATCCAGCTTGGGGGTGTCGTAGTAGTTGAAGTCATCCAAAATGGGAGAGTAGGAATTGAGATATACTTTGTCATTGGCCAGGTCGAAGTATATCATTTTGATATACCCCTGGCCGCCGCCGGGCGCACTCTGATAGTCGGTGCAGATCCGGTAAACCACCCGCTCTTCCACACCGTCGCCGTCGTCATCAAAGCCCACAAAGTTCAAAGACGCGCCGTGGTAATGGCCGTTTAGCATCGCAATGACATTGGGATGATCCCGACAGACCTGCTCCACCAAAAGGTCGCTGAAGTAATCGGGCACCGCTTTGGCATTGATGCCCGGGTGGGTGCAGAGAATGGCCTTCCGGTCCGGATACTGCTCCAGGACGCTGTTGATCCACTCCACCTCCGGGGTGTAGATATCCCATGACATGTAGATGAGGAGGAGCTTCTCTCCGTCTACCTGGACCAGATCGTAATGGCCCTTGTTGTCCTCATAGGTCCCGCCATACCAGGGATTTCCCTCATAGCGGAAGGCGCCAAAGTACTTGTTGTACAGCTCGTAATTTTCGTTTCCGTGGGCCACGTCGTGGTTACCGCCCAGGACGCCATAGGGAAGGCCTGCGTCTTCCAGCTTTTCCAGTTCCCGGGAGGCGTTTTCAAACTGATACGCCTCGTTGAATTCGTCTACAATGTCGCCAGTGTGGATCACGTATTCGATGCCCAGCCGGTCCTTTTGATCTACAATCCAATCGGTGACCGCATCAAAGTTCTCCATAAACTGTTCGGAATAATACTGAGTGTCCGTAATCCAGGCAAAGGCAAAGTCATACTGCTCCGGAATTCCGGCGCCATCCCAGACATAGTCATTTGCCACTGTGTCCGCCGTAGCAGGCCGGGTTGTCACCGGCTGGTATTCTGCGCCTCGAGCCTGGACCAGAACGGTGAGCTTGCCATCGGACGCCAGACCCTCCAGATTGACAATGGCCGTAACGACCCCCTTCTCCTCCCAGCTCTCCAGAGGCTGCCAGGTATTGGCCTGGGTCAGAGCGTACAGGCGGACCGGCTGGTTGTAGTCGGCCTGGGCGGTCACATCCAACCGGATATTGCCTGCCGTCTGACCTTTGGTGTCCACGGTAAACACTTCATAGGGCAGCTGACCGTTTTGAGAAACCACAGTCTGCAACGTCTCTGCCGTTTCCTGGGAGAAGGTGGAGTCCCCGATGCCGGTGGATACCGCGTACTCCGGCAGAGAAACCGCCTGAAGAACCTCCACCGTCGCCGCCGCCTCCGGTGCTTCCACCGTGGCGGTTGCGGGATAGGCGGATACCGCAAGGCCCATATTCACCCCGACCGGCGTTGGCTCCGGATCCGGAATCGGCTTCCTATTGTCCACCGTGAACTGGAAACTCTTGGCTGCCCCGGTGGAGGTGGCGACTGTCAAGGTATGCGCACCATCCGCCAGAGATGTGGTATCCAAAACTCCCGCCACGCCGTCTACCTTGCCGGCGGGGACCTCAAAGGTCATGATTACTTTTTTGTTGCAATCGGCGCTGTCTCCTACCTTCAGCTCCTCGGTGAGACTCAGGGCCGTACCATACTCGTTGACCATGGCAATGGGGCGCAGCTCCGTTCCATCGGTGAGGCTCAGGGCCATGTGGCTGACATAGAAGTCATCGTTGTTGGCGTCGGTATCGTTTTCCCAGGTGGAACCATAGGTGCCAGGCCAAATTTCCAGCTGGATTTGGGCAGAGCCATCCTCCCGGTAAGTGAAATATTTCTGATCCACAAAAATCGCCATAGAGGAGTCTGAGGGGATCTCACTGCATTTGGAAAAGTTTTTGATGATCTGGTCGCCACATACCAGGGCGTTTTTGAAATAGCTATCTACCCCCCGGTGGGTGAAGGTGAAGAAGGCGCCCAGCTCCAGAGACGGGTGGAGATTCAGCTCCTGGCCATCCACCTGGGCAGTGTATGCTTCCGCAGTGCCGGAAAAGTCCTTGGCCGTAACCGCTACCTGACCCGAAACCGCTTCATCTGTGGGGAAATTGACTCGCAGGCCCGTCTGGCCATCGTCCAAATGGTCCACCTGAATCCGGCGCACTGGGGTCGTGGTGGTGCGATACGCGTTGGCCGCCTTCACATAGTAGTCCACATAGTCCGCATGGAGCAGCACATCCGATGGGATAAAGGCATACCACTTATTATAAATGGCGAAGCTGGTGGTTTCCACGGAGGTATCCTTCTCCATCCGGGACGTCCGGTAAAACAGGGTGATGGACTGTACCGGCATGGCAGCGGTGCCCGAAAACTGGTAGGGAATCCGCAGGAACTGCCCCTGCTCCACAGAGGTCCGACCGTCCAGTCGTGTCAGCTCAGGGCTGGAGCCGTCATCTGCCGGGAAGGTCACCTGGGCAGCAGACACCTGGCCCATGTTGGTGGTTACCTGGCTGCGGGAAACCAGCATCTCCGGCCCCTCAGGGTTCACCCGGAGCTCCACGCTGCGGTTGTCCTTGAGATCTGTGACGCCGTCCCAGAAATACCAGCTCTCCAGGGTTTTTCCCCCATCTGTCTCCTTCCGGTACAGCTCCAACCCACGCAAGGTATTCCCCAGACCGTTCTGGGCGGTAAAGACGTAAACCGGCACATCGCCGTCTATGGAATAGGCCTCCCGAAATTCCTCCTCACTGGGGTAACGGTCATAGCTTCCCGCCAGGGCCTCTGCCCGGTAGCACCATAGCACTGCGGCAGTGCCTGCTGGAAGGATGCAGCCTTCCGAATTCAGTTCACCGCTGCCGGTCAGCCGGTACAGGGGCAGAGACTTGCTGCTATTCTCCTTCAATCGGTACACCAGTTCATATTCCGCATTCAGGTCCACCGGCCGGCCTGTGGTGTTGTACACCTCCAGGCACTCCATGACATCGTTGCTGCCGCTGCCGAACTGTCCGTCTCGATTGCTGTCGTTGGGCCGGATTTCCGTAATATACACGCCTTCAGGCGTTAAGTTCGCCGGTGCGGAAACCGGGCGCTGGCCATTGAGCTGGCCTGCATACACCAGACCCGCCGTGGTGGGCTTTTTGGCCTCATACACCAGCATATTGCTGCCAAAATCGGGAATCCGGAGACTGACCGCCAGACCGTCGGCTGTCACAGCATCGGTGGTGGAATTGTAATGATAGTATGAGGTCACCTCTCCGGCGCTGTTTTTCAGGGCAAAGCCCCGGTCATTTTCTGCAAAGCCGTTTTGCCCGGAAACCCGGTAAACCCGGACCCCTGAGGGAACCCTCATGGCCTGACGGAATTGGGCCTCCGAGGCGTAGCTGGCCCCCTCCTCTCCTCCCAGGTCGGTCCGCTGGCTCCACAGCACCACCGTCTCCCCGGGTGCAACCGCTGTGCTGCCGTCTGGGGCGGAGATCGTGAGCTCTTTCATCACGTAGGCGTCTCCCGACGGGTACTCGTACCACAGGGTGTAGTCACTGCCCAACTCCACAGACCGGTCCGAGGTGTTAATCACCTCCACGAACTCCATATGGTCGCTGGAATTGTCGAAGAGATCTTCCCGTTTCACATCGTTTTGATAAATTTCTGTGATCCACAGGCCTGGCTCCGCCGGCTTTTCCTCTGCTCCACGGACTCTGGGCGCCGTCAGGGCAAAGGCCGAAACCGCCATGATCATAGACAGGCCGGTGGAGATCCATTTTTTCCACTTCATGTTGTTCATCCTTTCCGTACATCCTCATGGTCTGCACAGGTATACCATACTTCGTTTTCCCCGTCTCTTCCATCTGCCCAGGGTAAAATTGTGTTAAGATCTGGAGATGTTTTGATTTTTTCATTTTACCCTTGCAATTTGGAACTCCCTATGCTAGAATAGCCAAGAATATGGAAAAGCTGTGAACGGGCCGCCTGGTGCTGGTTTGCGCGATGCAGAGAGAGCGGGATGGTGTGAGCCGCTCCGCGTGCAGCACAGGGCTTTCTCCCGGGAGCCGCCGCCTGAACATGGAGTAGGGCGCGCCGGTCGGCCGCCGTTACCGGTCAGGGGCGTAGCTGCGCCCTCATGAAGTGCGCCGTTTGGCGAATTGCGGGTGGTACCGCGGAGGAATTTCCTTCGTCCCCATGGGGACGGAGGCTTTTTTATTCTTCCCCCAGCGTGCCATGCCGATCAATACCAGAAGACGCCTTGCCTTCAGTAAAGGAGATGGATCACAATGAAACAACAATTGGAAGACATCCAGGGCCGCGCCCTGGCTGCTTTGGACGCCGCAACCTCCCCGGCCGCCCTGGAGGAGCTTCGGGTGAAGCTCCTTGGCAAAAAGGGGGAGCTTACCGCCGTCCTGAAGCAGATGGGCAAGCTCTCCCCGGAGGAGCGGCCTGTGATGGGCCAGCTGGCCAACACCGTCCGGGCAGAGATTGAGGCCCGGCTGGAAAGGCGGAAATCCGCCATCCACGCCGCCGCCCTGGAGGCCAGGCTGGCCGCCGAAGCTGTGGACGTGACCATTCCCGGGCCCCCTGTGTCCCTGGGGCACCAGCACCCCATGAATCAGGTTCTCCAGGAAATCAAAGACATCTTTGTGGGCATGGGCTACACCGTGGTGGATGGTCCCGAGGTGGAGCTGGCGGAGTATAACTTCACCAAGCTGAACATTCAGGAGGGTCACCCTTCCCGTGACCGGAGCGACACCTTCTACTTTACGGACGACGACTCCCTCCTGCTGCGGACCCAGACCAGCCCCATGCAGGTCCGGACCATGGAGCGCATGCAGCCCCCCATCCGCATTGTGGCCCCTGGCCGGGTGTACCG
>ERZ772812.291-NODE-291-length-49896-cov-7.098794_pt1 | contig 49896 bp, 49 predicted proteins | sample MGYA00511343_ERZ772812 | MGnify/ENA primary metagenome ERZ772812 (study PRJEB29015, sample SAMEA2737706) | human gut metagenome | biome: human gut; feature: human-associated habitat; material: faeces | place: China | collected 2012 ...
GCGCCACCTTGCCAAGGTGGAGGTAGCGAGTTCGAGCCTCGTCACCCGCTCCAAAACAAATAAGGAACGCACTGCGTTCCTTATTTCATATTCGGTGCCGTGGCCAAGTGGTAAGGCAAGGGTCTGCAAAACCCTGACTCCCCAGTTCAAATCTGGGCGGCACCTCCATCTTATCATAGCAGTATAGATGCGTCTGGCGCAAAGCCAGACGCATCAACTGTTTCCGGGCATTTTGGATGCTCGGATTTTTTCTTTTTTCCATAGATTTTTCAGACCGGCCTCCCAGATTTGAACCGGAGTTTGACGCACGGGAGCCAAATGCAGCGGAAATGGTCGGCCTTTTTTGAAAATTTTCTCGTTAGTGAAGCAAAATACGCATCGAAAATAGTTCACTAAAATTCATGCACGATTTTGTTGATAATGCCAATGCTGTATATTGATATATTTGGCCGGAGTTTTGAAATAGAACTCCGGCCTTTTTTGTTATGGAAACCGTCGGCTAGGTTCGGCTCTGATTGTATGGAAACCGACCATCCGGTGACAGCGGAGTTCGGCCTCCTGCGACGGTTGGACGCGCTTTTCACGGAGCAGGCACGGGAACAGCAAATGTTTCAGTAGACTTTGCGGCAGGCTTGTAGTATGTTTGCCGTTCCCCAAAAGGAGGAATACCAATGAACACAAAAATCTCATACCTGTATCGAGATGCCGACAATTACAAGCGGTACAATGAATGTATTGTCGCCGGTACACTGAGCGCGAACCAGATTTGCACCATTTTGGACTGCTGCGACATGGGCGAGTATTTTATCCCAGGACAGGTTGGGCTTCCAGAACGCCGCTTCGATCTCCACGATCCGCAAGCCGACCATTGTTGGTTTGAGCTGGGTGCGGACAGCTTCTCGGAAACGATAGAACCGCCTACGATAGCCCTTACCGCCACGGAGTTGGTCAACCGCTTCGAGGAATGTCGAAACAACTGGCAGGATGAGGCGTACACACCGCAGATAGGAGAAATGAACTTATGACTGTTAACGCAAGAACAGAAGAATTCCAGCACGTTGAGTTGCTCGGCAAGTATGCACTGTTCACCAACGGCCGTATTGACCGCTCCACAGTGCCGGAGGGGTGGTATTGCAATGATTTCCGCGGTTCGGACGATGACCCTGGCGAGCTGTGCTATATCGAAGAAAGTGTGGCGGTCAACCATGCAGGCTCGATCCTGATGCCGGAGAAGCTGCAGCTTCCGCCCTCCGGACGGCTGGATGCGCGGGACGAGTTTGGCTTTCTTGATGAAGGAGAAATGACGCTTCGTGAGTTCTGCGAGGTGCATGGTCTCCCATATCCTCCGGCGAAAGAAAAGTTTCATCTTCGCCCTGCCCGCCCGGATGAGGCGGGCTTATTTTATGCCCAGCCTCCCGGTGAGGATGAACGTTTGGGAACCGTTGGACATCTTCAGATGGACTTTGGGCGCGGCGGCAGAGAATTCTGGCGCATTTGGTGGCCGAGCGACGTGAAGGAAGGAAACTACCCTGCCTTCCAAACGGAGCTGAAGGAGGTCGTAGAAACACTCCGCAAAAATGTCCTGAAAGACCGTTTTGCGATGGAGCGCTTCCGCCGCAGGCACGACGGGAAGATCAGCGGCGGCGGGACGCAGGATTATGGCTATATCGTGGAAACGGAGCATTACCGCTACTGCCTGCGATGTTGTCCCTCTTCCGGTAGTTCCAGCGCCGATCTGATCTGCTATGCCCTGGATGTCCAGCGGCAGAATATGGCACAGGAAAAGCTGCCGGTTGGCCGAGTCACTTATGTGGGCGGTGACGTGCAGGAATTTACCGATGCGGAAGCCTTCCTCAAATGTCTGCGGGAGGAGCTCCCGTTCAGCTCGACGACAGGCTTTCGATACAAGGTGTTGGCCAATGATCCAGCCATCCGTAAAGCCGTGGATGATACCTTGGAGCGCTGGGCGGAAAATGCGCAGCTTGCCGGTGTGAGCAGAGCCTATAACCACGTTTACCCGGGCAGCAATACGCGTCCCTTTGAACAAAACTTCTCTTGGTACCGCGAGCGCATCGCCGCCGTGCAGGAGATCATGAAACGGTTCCACATTTTCTACGGGCTGGAGTTCGTCGGCCCGAAGCATCTGACTGACAGCTTCCGCTACCCCTTCCTGCACGATCTGCAAGGCGTCAGGTCCCTCGCCGATCAGGTCGATCCTTCCGTCGGCATCCTGTTTGACCTCTTCCACTGGTACACGGGCGGCGGAACGCAGGAAGATATTCTGTGGGTCAAGGCGCATCCGGAGCGCATCGTTGCCGTCCACGTCAACGATGCCATCGCCGGACGCGCGCGGGAGGCGCAGCTGGACAACGAGCGCGCCATGCCGATGACCAACGGCGTCATCGACGTAGTCGGTATCCTCCGAATCTTTGCCGTCGGCGGTTACGACGGACCGGTGCTGTGCGAACCTATGGATCCCTGCTATACCGAGTTTGAAACCATGCATCCGGAGCAGGTCGTCCTTTGTCTCAAGGAGGCCTACGACCGTCTGTGGAATAACGAAAGAAAGGCTGGCGAATATTCAGGAAAAAGGTTGGAAATTTTTGATTCGGATCAAGGATATTTCCTCATCCGGTATCACTTCCGGGCTTGAATTACCGGACTCAGACGAATTTGATTTGTTTTGCCCCATCCAATTAACCAGACGCAGAAAAATCGAAACAATACCGCTGCTTGCAGACAAGAATCATTATAAATGGATTGCAACCTCAACTCCCTTTGACTATCTGCCAGCCGGTTCCCATAAGCATGATCCGATCGCGTTTTATTATTTACCGTTTCGGATTGTTCGGCTCAAATTATCTGATTCCTCTTATGAGACAGTCATTACAAACCTGGATGCAGAATACTTCCCACCTGAAGAATTGAAACATCTCTATGGAATGCGTTGGGGCATTGAAACTTCCTTTAGGGAATTAAAATATACCGTAGGTCTGCTTCATTTCCACGCAAAAAAGGTGGAGAACATTACGCAGGAGATTTATGCCAGGCTTATCATGTACAACTTCTCTGAATTAATTACCTCACACGTAGTCATTCAGAAATTCGAAAGAAAACACCCTTGCAAAGCGAATTTCTCTATTGCTGTACAGGCTTGCAGACAATTTCTTCGTGGTAATGTTTCTCCACCGGATGTTGAAGCTACCATAGGCAAGAACCTTTCTGTCATTCGCCCCGGCAGAAATAATCCTCGCAATACGGTCGTTAAACACGCCGTTAGCTTCCTCTATAGAGTAGCATAATTTCATGTTTTTGAACAGCTTTTTTAAGCGGATTTTTTTATCCGCTAATTTGTTATGCCCATAACGAAAGAGTGCATCCCTTGCGGAATGCACTCTTTCGTTATGGGGTTGTATTTGATAACAATGTTCCTAACTTAGTGACATTGTGCAGTGAGCCTGACCCCAACATTTATTGGCTTTCGCTTCTGGCTTGTCAGTCCCAAAGATAATTCGGTCCGCACTGACGCCCAGCAAACGGCAAAGACGCTGCAAGGCTTCAAGAGAGATACCGGAAGCACCACGCTCAATAGCACTCAGGTGATTCGGCGTCATGCCAAGCATTTCTGAGAGCGTGTCCTGCGTATAGCCCGCCTGTTCTCTTGCCACTTGAATATTGCCGCCGATTTCAATATTGATGTCCTTCTTCTCTCGCATAGCCTCACCACCTTTGCATTTAGTGTACCTAACGGCGGTGTCATTATCCACGGTACGCCGTCGTTGATTTTACTAACGACATTGCGTTGACTATCTATGATAAGGGTGATTTGTTAGACATTATATCATGTCTAACAAATTGGGTACGGTTCATCGCAAGCCGTGTCAACTTTTTCCCCGTTTCCAATTTGCGCAATTTATTGTACATTATCTGGAGGTATGTTTGCAGCGGGAAAGCGGACGAAAAACCGACGAGGGGACTTTTGCTGTGATAACCTCCCGGCGATTGACATTATTCAGTTCATCATGCTTTTACACTGTGACCCAGCGGGATACCATCCTCAGCAGGCTGACGTAGATATCTAGCCAAAAAACTGTGTTGCTCTCACAAAACAATTGCCCGGAAGGGGAGAATGATGGCTTGCTACTGCGGGTGCACCATTGTAGGTGCGGATGGCCTGCGGAGTCTTCTGTGAATCCTTTTGCAAGTCCCAGTCCGCTGCTTGGCGAAGCAACGCGTTGGATTTTTGTTTATGCTTTGCGCGGCGAGCGCTGTGCAGGACGGGCTTTTGCAAGTTGATTGGCGGCCAGAATTGCGGCGGCGGCGAATATGCTGAGAAGTGCGTACAATAACCATGCCGGTGCATAGCTTCCGCTGCGGTCAAAGATAAATGCGCAGGCCGGTGCGCCTACGGAGCTACCAAGGTATAGAATCGTAGTAATCAGGCCGACGTTAGAGAGAAATGCAGCCGACCCAAAGAGCTTTTTGGTTAAATACGAGGGAAGAATTACCTGCAGTGCCGTAGACAGTCCAAACAGAACCGCAGGAAGCATCACAATGCGCTCCCCAAGACAAAGCCACAGACTAAGGTAGGCACAGGCTGCTGTGATTCCGCAAAAAATAGTGGCGATCGGGACAGAGAAGCGGTCATAAATGTAACCAACCAGCATTTTTCCGGCGACTCCGGCCAGAAGCACGATGGAATACATCCGTACAGCGATCTCCTGCGAAATGCTTTCCGTGCGCCAATAGGAGACAAGCTGCTGCTGCGTTCCGGCGGTCATCAGACCGAATAGAAAAATGCCGACTGCGAGCAGCCAATAAGACGGCTGACGAAGGGTGCCCCTTTGGCTTAGGCCGTCCGCTTGAAGAGAGTGCAATTTTTCGTGCCGCTTGCCGCCGTAGGGGAGTAATCCCATTGCTGCCGGTGTGGGCCGAATCAGCAGCAATGCTGCAAGAATGGTCAATACCAGCCCGGCGGCAATGCAACGATAGCCGACCCGCCAGCCATAGGTACCGATCAGGCTTGAAACAACCGGAGAAAGCAGAGAAGAAACAAGACTTGAGCCGGTAAATGCGATTCCGGTCGCGAGGCCGCGCTTTTCTTCAAACCAGTTTGCCAGCAGCAGCGTAATGGGAGCGGCACCTGCCAGACAGGCACCGATTCCCGATAGAATACCGCCCAGATAGAACAAAATGGTATTCTGCGCGAGAGAATAGCAAAGGTGTGCACACCCGCCGGCGATTGCCCCAAGGAGTACAAGAAGCTTCATGGGGATGTGGTCGTAGAGCTTTCCGACGAAGGGGAGCAGAAGCATGGTCGTTACGGTACTGAAGGTGCTCATTAGAGAAAGCGACGACCTTGCGATGTGCAGTGATTCGCACACAGGGGTTACAAAAAGCGCATTAAAATAGGACAGCATTCCGATGCTCGCTGCGGACAGCAGCAGACATGCAGCAACGATAACCCAGCAGTACCATTCCTTTGTTCGCCTTTTCTCCATGACTTACTTCCCAAAGATGCTGACGGCCTGCTGCATCCGCTCCCGAACCTGAACACCGAAGGGGCAGGCCTTTTCACAGCTGCCGCATCCGATGCATGCGGAGGCTGTGACAGACAGCGCGGCGTAGTGTGCTCGGATAGTGGGAGGCACGGTGTCTCCCACACAGGCCAAATCAACGTATTTATGAATCTGCGCGATATTCAGTCCGGCCGGGCAGGGGAGACAGTGATTGCAGTATACACAGGCACCGACTTGGCTGTATTTGGGAGAAAGCCGAAGGAGCGATGTGTAATCCGTTTCTTCGGGAGAAGCTTCGGCGTAGGCCGCGGCGCGGGCAACCTCTTCGACGGTTTTCATCCCCAGCATGGCAGTGGTGACACTGGGGCGGTCGAGCGCGTAGCGAATGCACTGATAATCTGTCAGCGCTTTTCCGAAGGGGGATAATTTGTCGTGCAGCAAAAGCCCGGCGGCAAAGGTTTTCATGGTTGTGATGGCAATACCCTGCTGCTGGCATACGCGATAGAGGCTTGCACGAATCGGGTCAAGACCCTGCGCGCTTTGCTGCAGATCCTCTGGAGCGAGCTGAATTTTCATCCTGGACGGCGGAACAAGGTCGTAAGCTGGATTTACGCTCAACATCATACAGTCGAGCACGCCGCTCTGTGCCATTTCGAGCGCTATGCCGGAATGATGCGTACTGACGCCAATACACTTGATCACGCCCTGCTGCTTCAGTTCCTGCGCATAGGCGAGGATTGGTCCATCGAAAACGGCGTGAAAGTCATGCTCGTTGTCAATCATATGAAGCATTCCGAATTCAATATGATCCGTTTTTAAGCGAGAAAGCAGATCGTCAAAGGAACGCTTAACCTCATCGATATCTAAGGTGCGGGTATATTGACCGTCTTTCCAGATGGTTCGAAAATGCCCTTGGATCAGCATCCTATCGCGCTGCCCGCACAGCGCCTCGCCTAAATCGGAACGAACCTTCGGCTCCGGCATGAAGCAGTCCAAAATGTTGATCCCGGCATCCAGTGCGGCGTTGACAACCTGCACTACCGTTTGTGTATCTCTTCCTTCCAGATGCTCGCAGCCAAGTCCAATTTCAGAAACCTGCAACGGCGTTTTCCCAAATGTACGGTAATTCATGGCAGTACCTCACAAGCGTACGCTCTTTTGTATTGGAGCGATGGATAGTATATGGATAGCATACTCGCGTTCGCTTGTAATGTCAACTGTGCAAAATGCATAAATTTATGGAAATTAATTGTTAAAAACTAACGAAGTTTTGAATTAGGACAGCTTTTTTTGAAAAAACTCTTGAAAAAAGGCGAATCTGTGCTAGACTTGTTATGACAACATTACAGAGCGACTGTTGATCATCAAAATAATAGGAGGCAAAAATGAAACACGCAAAACGATTTTTGGCAATGCTTCTGGCGCTGTGTCTGCTGCTTGGCCTGTGTGCCTGTGCAGGTACAAATGACGAGCCCAAAAACAGCGATCCCCCCACTGAGGCAACCGGACAGGACGAGCCCAGCACTTCCGCTCCCGATAACGGTGAGATCCCTCTGGAAAAGACGGTTGCCCTGATTCTTCAGCCCGGCGGCCTGGGCGACGAAGGCTGGAACGATGCTTCTTGGGCGGGCCTTCAGCGGATGATGAAGGAACGCGGGATTGGCGGCATCACGGTTGAAACCTCCGCTACGGCGGATACCGAGTTTTTCATCCGCGAGCTGGCAGAAAAGGGCTACGGCCTGATTTACTGTTTGGACACCTCTGTGATCCCGACCTGTATGCAGGTTTCGTCGGACTATCCGGATTCCATCTTTGTCTATCCCGCAAAGCTAAGTCTTGATGCCAACGTTGGTAATACCTACTGGATGTGGTATCAGCTCAATGAGATCGGTTTTATGGCCGGCGTGGTTGCAGCGTTCGTTGCGACCGACGGCAATGAGATCGTGGACTATGCCGGACAGAACCCCGGCTGTAAGCTCGGCTGCATCTTCGGCGCGGACGGTGCCGGCTTCTATCGCTATGCTGACGGCTTTGCCCATGGTGCAAAGTGGGTCAATCCGGATGCAGAAATTGTTTACGACTATACTGCCGGCTATACCGATACCGCGAACTGCCAGACCATCGCTGAGAATATGATCAAAAACAACCAGTGCGATGTGGTCTGGACCTGCTGCGGCACTGCCGGCTACGGCGGCCTGCAGGCCTGCCGCCTGAACGATGCCCTCGGCATTGGTGTTGACTCCAATCAGGACATGGTGGAGGAAGGCTACGTCATTACTTCCGGTATGCGCATGATGGATCATGACATCGAATTTGTGATCGACAAGTGGCTGGCCGGAACGCTGGAAGGCTCCAACGATATGTTTGACTTGGCTTCCGGTTCAGTCGGCATTACCGACATGTCTGTTATTGAGAAGCATGTTACAAACAAAGAAAACTTTGAACGGCTGAAGGCGAAGGTTGCCGAGGTCGAGGAGCTGATCCGCAACAGAGAGCTTCGTCCCTATGATACTGCGGAAACTGCATATACCGGTGATGGCACGATTGTGCGCTTTGCCGACTGGTGGGAAGAGAACAAGGACACGAATCCCAATAACATCCACGACTGGTATTACCCCGATATGATCATCTACCACTGATATCCAAGCATCGGTTCGGCCGGGCCAGCCCGGCCGAACCGAACACGACAGGAGGCCCCACGGATGAATAACATTATAGAAGTTCGGGATTTAACAAAAAAATATGGCGATTTTACTGCTAATGACAAAATCAATTTCACTATTCGAGAGGGTGAAATTCACGCCATTATCGGAGAAAACGGCGCGGGAAAGACGACGCTGATGAACATGCTTTACGGCATTCTTCAGCCTTCCTCCGGAGAAATTTTGTTCCGCGGGAAACCGGTTAAATTTAATTCTCCCAAAGATGCCATTGCCCAAGGCGTGGGCATGGTACACCAGCATTTTAAACTGGCACCCAGTTTAACAATTTATGAAAATGTTCTCCTATGTAATGAAATCCACAAGAAGATCAAACTGGGAAGCAAACAGATTGCAACTCCCATTATAGATAGAAAAGCGGAAATTGAAGCTGTGCAGAAGGTCGTTGATCACTTTGGCTTCAACCTGAATGTGACGGACAAGGTTCAGGATATTTCCGTGGGCTGCCGTCAGCGTGTTGAAATTGTAAAAATGCTTTACCGGAATGCGGATGTGCTCATTCTCGATGAGCCTACCGCCGTTCTGGTGCCGCAGGAAATTGAAGAACTGGTGGGGCGACTGAACGAACTACGTGCAATGGGAAAAACCATTGTGATCATCACACATAAGCTCGACGAGGTCAAGCTGTGCGCAGACCGTATCACGGTAATCCGGCGCGGCAAGGTCGTCGGAACACTGGACAACGACGAAAAGGCCACGCCGCAGGTGCTTGCAAACATGATGGTGGGGCGGCCTGTTCTGCTAACAGCCAAACGCAGTGAGAAACCGGTCGGAGAAAAAGTGTTGCTTTCCGTGCGGCATCTTACTGCAAAAAACAGCGCGGGAAAGCCTGTGCTGAAGGATATCAGTTTTGATATCCACGAAGGAGAGATCCTCGGTGTTGCCGGCGTGGACGGAAACGGGCAAAGTGAACTGATGTTCCAGCTAACCGGACTTATGGAAGCCATGAAAGGCGAAGTTGTTCTCGACGGAGAGAATGTCTTTGGCTACTGGCCCGATGCACTTCGTGCGCGGGGTGTCGGCATTATTCCGGAGGACCGCTATCGCCAGGGTGTGTGCTTGCCGGTTGCGGTCAGCCAAAACCTTGTGGCAGGTTATCACGGAAGAGAGCCCTTTTCCAAGGGTTTCCGTATGAATTATAAGGCGGTGCAGGAAAACTACACGCGTCTTGTGCAGGAGTATGACATTCGCCTTTCCAACCAAGACCCGCCGGTCGGCGCACTTTCCGGCGGCAATGCGCAAAAGGTGATTGTTGCCCGCGAGTTTTCGCAGGATCCCAAGCTGCTATATGCCAGTCAGCCTACGCGCGGTGTTGATGTCGGCGCGACGGAATTCATTCATGAACGGCTGCTTCGTTCCCGTGATGAAGGAAAGGCAATCCTCCTGATCTCCTCTGAATTGTCCGAGGTCGTTGGACTGTCTGACCGATTGGTCGTTATGTATGAGGGAGAGATCACCGGAGAATTCCGCTCGGCGGATGTAACGTATGAAGAGCTGGGCCTGTATATGTCCGGTGCAAAACGACAGGAGAGAAAGGAGGCGCAGGAGCATGGCCAGTCCGTTAAGTAAGCCGCTAACGAATAAAGTTCTGTATAAAAGACTGTCATTCTTGAACTTTGTTCTTCCTGTGCTTTTGGCATTCCTTGTGAGCAGCCTGTTCTGCGTTATTGACGGCTCTAACCCGTTTGAGGTCTATCGGCGGATCTTTGCGACGGCGTTCTTTACGAAGGCCGGATGGATGAATACGCTGGGCTATGCGACCCCGTTGATCATGACCGGTATTGCAACCTCGTTTTCCATTAAGGCCGGCGTGTTTAACATGGGCATTGAGGGTCAGGTCTATGTCGGCTCTTTCTTTGCGGCAGTTGCAGGCTATGCGCTTCCGCTGCCCAAGTACCTGCATATCCCGGTGTGCCTGCTTTGCGGCGCGCTCGGCGGTATGCTGTGGTCGGCAATTCCGGCGGTTCTTAAATCGAAGTTCCAGATCAATGAGATCGTTACAACGATCATGCTCAACAATGTTGCGCTGACGGTAACGAACGTGCTGACCATGGGACCGTTTAACGCCAACTACATTTATTCCTCCACCCCGACGCTGCGAGATACGGCGCTGATGTCTCGTTTTGTCTCCCAGTACAAGGTTACGACGGCATTGATTGTTGCGGTTATTCTTCTGGCGGTGGTCTGGTATATCCTGCGGCGCACAAAATTCGGCTATGAAATTCAGTTCTTGGGACGACAACAGGAATTCTCCGATGCGGTTGGCATGCGCGTTTCCCGCAAGATCATGCTGGTCTTTGTGCTGGGCGGTGCCATCGCAGGTATTGCCGGCGCGACAGAGATTATGAGCGTTTACAAGTCCTTCATGCCAAGCTGGGGCGGCGCAATGGGCATTGGCTGGGATGGCTTTTCTGTTTGTGTTCTGGCTGCCGGCAATCCGCTGGGCGTTTTGATTGTATCCCTGCTTTATGGCGGTTTCCGCTATGGCTGTATCTCGCTTCAGGCAAACATCGGCACACCGATTGAGCTGAACGATATTGTCAAGTGTGCGATTATCCTGTTCTTCTCTGTGAAGTATATCCGCCCGGATATGGATCTGCTCCGATTCTTCCGTCGGAAGCGGGTTAAGGCAGAGAAATAAGGAGGCCAAACGATGAATGTAATTTTGACGCTTCTTTACTACACGGTAAAAATGTCTACTCCACTGCTGTTTGTCATTATGGGCGGCGTGTTTGTCCAGCGTGCAGGAGTATTTAACTTCGCACTGGAATCCGCAATCAACACGGGTGCCTTTGCTGCAATTGCAGTGATTATGGTGACCAACAACCTGCTTGCCGGCATCATCGGTGCACTGCTTGCGTGCGTTCTGGTCAATATGTTCTTTGCACTTTTTACCGTAAAATTCAATGCGCATCCCACCGTTGTCGGTATGGCAATCAACCTGCTCACTGCAGCCATCATTCCTTACCTGATGATGGCATTGTTTGAAACTAGTGCCGTACTGAATGTGACGCAGGTCGTAGATCCGGCAAGTGTGCCAATCGATGTTCCCATCCTCCGGAAAATTCCGATCCTCGGCGACATTTTCAACAAACAGTCTCCGCTGACCTATCTTTCATTCCTCGCGGTCGCAGTGCTGACACTGATTTATTATAAGACAGATTTCGGAACGCACGTCCGACTTGTCGGCGACAGCCGCGAGGCTGCCGAGGCCATCGGCATCAATGTCAATAAGATTAAGGTCCTGGCACTGGTGATTTCCGGCATATGCTGCGCTCTGGCGGGCCTGAATATTTCGGTAGAGTCGCTTGGTATGTACACGCTGAACCTCTCGGCATCCCGCGGCTATATCTGCCTGTCTGCAATCAACTGCGGCAGAAAGGAACCGCTCAAGTCTGCGGCCTTCGGTCTGCTCTTTGGCTTTGCCAGAGCGCTGCAGATCATTCTGGCAAATTATCTCGGTACGACGCTCGCCTCGCTTCTGGAGGCACTGCCATATATCACCATAATTGTTGTCCTGGTTATGACGGAGATTCCCAATGTCCGCCGAAATCCGATGAGAATTTTTGCGAAATAAGGAGGCGGCTGTGAAAAAATACGAATATACGGTTTTCGGAACTGCAACAACAGTGAAGGTAATGAAATTCGATGAATTTCCAAAGCCTGGACAAACCACACCGATTTTGAATACGAACTTTGATCGGCTGTATTACGGCGGAAAGGCATGGAATATCGTCTATGATCTGATGATGCTGGGACTTCCGGTTTACCCGGTTCTGGCATATTCCGATGCTAGATTCGAACCGGAATTCCAGCGCGCGGCTGAACGCTTTCAAATGCCGACGGACGGAATTTTCCGCTCACCACAAGGAAACTATGAATTTCTGACCTGTTATGTCCTTGAGGACAAGCACAAAGACCACATTACCTTGGGCGGCTATCATTCCAACGCACCGTCGCTCGATCTGGCAGAATTAAAAAGAGACCATGTCCCTGTCAAGCAGGACTTCCTTTCGGACAGCCGTATGGCACTGCTGACGTGCCCGAAGGCGGGAGATTTGGATACCATGTTTTCTGCAATCGTAGACTCGGGGCTTCCTATGGTTTTTTCCATGAGCCACGATTTATCGGTATTCAATAAGGAAAACCTGGAGCCGATCCTCAAGCACGCCAAGGTGATTTTTGCAAATGCCGAGGAGGTTTCGTACATGGAAAATCTGTACGGCTATTGCGCAATAACGGACTTGTTCCGCTTTGGACAGACGGAAATGATCATCAAGACAATGGGTGCGCAGGGCAGCGTCGTTTATGTCAAGGAGGCCGGGAGTATCCGGGAATATCATGTGCCGATTACCTCGCCGGCAACGCAGGAAACTCGAGCAATTGGCGCAGGAGACGCATATGTTGCCGGCTTCCTGTACGGAATGAGTCAGGGCTGCGATCCGGTCACCTGCGCGCAGTATGGCAGCACCGTTTCCTCCTTTGTTATTGAGGATGACGGCTCGACGACAAACGCACCGACATTGCAGCAAATGCTTGCCAGAAATGCCGCGCGGCCTGACGCGGGGAACAACGCTGAAAAGAATGGAGATGTAATATGAAGGTCATTGAGCGGATGAAGGAAAAGGGCGGCGTTCTGATTGGCATGGTGCATTGCCTGCCGCTGCCCGGCACGATGAATTACGGCGGAAGCATGGACGCAATTGTGGATAAGGCGACGGAAGATGCCCACGCGCTGGAGACTGCCGGCTTTGATGCCGTTCTTGTCGAGGCGACAATGGATAAGCCAATGGGCATGGTACGCGGCCCGCTTCAGCTTGCGGCGATGAGCGTGATCTGCGGTGCAGTCCACCGCGCGGTGCATATTCCGATGGGCGTATCTTATCTGACCCCGGACTGCAGAGATGTTTTTTCCATCGCAAAGGCCAGCGGAGCCGACTTCGTGCGGATTACTGCCTTTGTCGATACTCTGCACTTCCCGGTCGGTACCGTCCAGCCCTGTGCGGTCCAAGCATGGGAGGTGCGGCGTGAAGGCAATATGCAGGATATTTCCATTCTTGCGGATATCCAAGTCAAACACGCAGAGCTGGTCTATCCGCAGACGACGCTGGAGCAGTCAGCGTACTTGGCACAGGCGCAAGGTGCGGATGCAATCGTTGTAACAGGCAATGCTACCGGCGAAGAAACGCCGATGGAAACCATTCGCCGGGTCGCCAAGGTGTCCAAGATCCCAATTGTAGTCGGCAGCGGCGTTGCCCCGAGCAATGTGCGGACACAAATGGAGCTGGCGCGAGGATTTATTGTTGGAACCTCCGTGAAGCAGGACGGCAACCTGATGGCGCCCATTGACCTTGCGCTTGCATCCGAGTTGGCTCGAGCCAGAGACAGAGGATAAACTAATGCGGCAGTATCGAACAGCGCTGTTGGTCATTGATCTGCAAAATGACTTCACCCAGCCGTGGGGAAGCGTTTATCGGGAGCCAACCGGTGAAATGATGGATCGCGTCAGCAAAAGTATTGATATAATGCGGGAAAAGGGCGTTTTGGTTGTCATCGTTTATTCCGGCGGGCCTGCAGAGGCCAGAAAGGCGACGGGGGAGTTCCGTCCCTCGCGCACTCACCGCGCCGATGGTGTACGACGCTGTTTGATTGAAGGGACCCCGGGCGCTGAGATTGACGAACGGATCCACATTGACCGGCAACGGGATATTCTTTGGCACAAGCACGCACCAAGCGCGTTTTTCCAGAACGATTTGGCCGAGCGCTTGCGTGCATTTGGCGTGGAAAATGTTCTGGTTTGCGGTGTAAAGACAAATGTGTGCTGCCGCGCTACGGTAAATGACGCCTTCAGTCATGGCTTTACTACCTTTGCAGTATCCGATATGCTAGCAACCAATACACCGGAGCTGAACGCATTTTTTATTGAAGACATGGCGAAGTACTTTGCTACCGCCGTGACTTCCGATGAGGCTTTCCGACTGTTAGAGGAAGGTAAGCTGTAAAAGGAGATTCATATGAAAGTAATTGGTTATCTTTCCCTTGGTTACCCCACCTTGAAGCGCAGCCTGACCATGGCGGACGACTACTTTGAAGCCGGCTGCGACGCGATCGAGATTGGTATTCCCAGCCCGAATCCTAAGTACGAAAAGGAAACGATCCGCGCATGGATGCAGCAGGCTTATCATGAGCAGCCCGATTATGAGGTCTATTTCACGGCGATCGCCGCACTGAAGGCCAGACATCCGGACAAAGAGATCTACACCATGGTTTATCAAGAGGTGTTTGACATGGTGACGCCGCAGCGCTATGCGAAGTTTTGCAGAGATGCGGGTGTGGACTGTATCATTTCTGCAAATCTTACTCAGGAATCCATCGAGGTTTGCGACCGCATGGGAGTGGCGCGCTGCTCGTTTGGCAGCCTGATCCTTGACCCGACACGGCTTGAGGCCTGCAAAGGCCCCGGCGGCTTGATTTACTGTCAGGCCAATTTCTGGCCGAACCAGACTCCAGTGCCCGGCTACGAAACGCTGGGTAAGGTCATTGACTATATGCACAGCATCGGTATCACACGGCCGATTTATTGCGGCGGCGGAATTCAAAGCCCGGAGGATGCTGTGCGGGTGAAGGAGGCCGGGGCGGATGGATTCTTTGTAGGAACGGCAATTATTTCCCTTGCAGACCGGCCAGAAGAACTGAAAAAAGTCATCCGGAGTTATTGCACGGCTGTAAAAAGCTGAAAAATAAAAAAATTATCAACAGAATTGTTGCAAAAGTGTGGTGAAATGGTATAATTGAAAAAATGATAGAAGTGACGGTGAGAAGGCCTATGGAACGCGAACCCTATCAAAAAATAGCAGACGAAATTTCCGAAATGCCGGTACCAAAGTACTATCGCTTAAAGATGGACATTATCAGCAAGATCAATACTGGCGAATGGACGGATCATACAAAACTGCCTTCGGAAAACGAGCTTTGCAAGCAGTACGGGATCAGCCGGATAACAGTGCGTAAGACGTTTGATGAGCTGGCTGCCAGCAAGTACATCTATAAGGTTCAGGGCAAGGGGACCTATGTTTCGCCCAAGAGCCAGCGTGAGGTCGTCCTGACCAAGCAAAGCTACGGCTGTGAGGATCAGCTCCGTGCTCTGGGATATGCGCCCTCGCATAGCATTCATTTTCTCGGCTTTGTGCGCTGTCCGGCGTTGATTGCGCAGAGCCTGGAGCTGCGGGAAGGGGAGCTGGTGCTGGAATATGTGCGCATTTACAATGGCGATGGGAAACCGGTGATTTTTGCACGATCTTATATCAATCAGCGCCATATTTCCGGCATTGAGCGAGCGGATTTTGAGGGACGGTCTCTTTCGAAAATTCTTTCGCAGGACTTTGGACTCATCACCTCCAATCAGCGCTGTGCCTTGGAGGCTGTGACGGCCGGCGAGGAAATCGGCTCTGCCTTGGGAGTCGACCCGGGATTTCCGCTGCTATTCCGAAATTCAATTATCAGTGCCACGGATGAAACGGGCATGTTCCCGCTAGAGGTCAGCTTGGTCTATTACCGAACGGATGTTGCCCCGTTTATCACAGAAGGGTAGTATCGTTTCTCCGACGGATGGGCAATGCGGTGCGCATTTTCTTACAAAGCCGCATTCCCTCCCGGCGGAGTGTAGTTTTCCTTGAACTTATCATAACAACATGACAATACAACAACATTTCAGGAGGTACCTATGGCTACAAAAACCGCACTGCTGATCGTGGACATGCAGAATGATTTCACGAAACCCGGCGCCAGAGCCTATTATCCTACAACAGAAAAGCTCATGGAGACCTTTGAACAAAAAATCAATGTGCTTCGCAATAAGGGCGTGCAGATTGTAATTATCTATTCGCTGGTTCCGGATGACCACAAGCCGGATCCTGAATTGACCCGCATTACAAAAACAACCAGGACGCTGGTAGAAGGAACCTACGGCGCAGAAATTGACGAGCGCATTTCCTACGACCCGACACGCGACTGGAAAATGCGTAAATATGCCGCAAGCTCCTTCCTGCATACCGATTTAGCACAGCGGCTGAAGGAGGCGGGGATCGAAAATGTCCTCGTCAGTGGGGTGAAGACGAACGTCTGCTGCCGCCATACTACTGTGGACTCGGCGAGCCATGGCTTCCGAACCATTCTGGTCAGCGATATGCTGGCGACCAATACGCAGGAGCTGCAGGACTTCCACCTGAAGGAATTGGGACATCAATATGCCACTCCCATGACCTTTGAGGAGGTTTGTGAGCTGTTGGATGCAGGGAAACTGTAAGGGAGGCAAACATCATGACAAACAAAACCGCACTAGTCGTAGTGGATCTGCAGAATCAGTATACCGATCCCAAGGGCTGCCTCTATAGCGCCTGCGTGGGAGAACATCTGCCGGCAATTTTGGCGGGGATCGAAAAGCTCCGCGAAAAAGGCGTGCGCATCATCTACGCGGTCAACGAGGCAACGGGGGATGAATTCTCCTATGATACGGAGGTTTTAAAGCGCCGCGATCCAATCCCTATGGCCGGAACATGGGAGGCGGCGCTTAATGCCAAGGTTATAGTTCGGCCGGAAGACCTTGTGCTCAGCCACTACGCATCTTCCGCGTTTTTTGGTACGGAGATGGAGCAGTATTTGAAGGACTGCGGCATCAAGAATGTGATTTGCTGCGGGGTGAAAACAAATTATAACGTTCGCGCAACGGCAACGGACGCCATGTGGTACGGCTTCCGCGCAATGCTCGCCAGCGATATGGTGGCTTGCGACAGTGAGGAGGTCAACCACATCCACCTGGAAGAGCTTACAAAGTATACCGCAAAGGCGCTGCCTCTCCAGGAGATCCTCTCCCGAATCGAAGCGGGAGCAATTTAACAACATGCGAGGGAGAAACAAACTATGAAATTTAGTCCTGTTTATTACATTATCAACGGCTGGCCCACGGTGGATAAAACGATCGAAATGACGGATCGCTATGTCGAGCATGGCGTCAATGCCATTCAGATCTGCATGCCGTCCAAGAATCCATGGGGAGAGTCCAAATTCATCCAAGACCGAATGAAGCACGCACTGGATACCTATGGACATGATTACACGGTCTTTATGGATTGCATCCGCGAAGTTCGTCGTCGCCATCCGGATTTGGAATTCCATCAGGTGCTTTACAATGATGTGGCCGAGAGCATTGGGCTGGACAAGTTTGCGGACTTCTGCCTTGAGGTTGGCACCTACACTGTAATGGTTGATAACAATGACACTGCAGATTTCCTGAACAAGCGCGGCGTGCGTACCACGGACTTCCTGATGTATGATATGCCGGAGGAAATGGTACAGCGTGCGATCCGCACGAAAAATCTTGTGATGCTGCGCAGCAATAACCGCTATGAGGATACGCCTCCCCGTGACGGTATGAGCACCTGGGCACAGCGCATCTCTTGGCTTCGTCAGCGCGGCGTGGAAGGCCCCATTTATCCGGTCTCTGGTATTTCTACAAAGGAGCAGCTTGCGGAAGTCAAAGCAGCCGGCGCGGACGGCGCTTACATCGGTACCGCGTTGATGCAGCTTTGGGAGAATGAAACTGCGCTCTGGGCGAAGCTGGATGAATTCAAATCTTTGACAGAAAAGTAAACGGAGGAGCACTATGAAATTTCGCCCTGTTTATTACATGATTTCCGGCTGGCCTTCTTTGGAAAAAACCAGAGAAATGGTTCGACGCTATGTAGAGCATGGAGTCACAGCACTGCAATTTGATATGCCCGGTGCTGACCCCTCCCGCGAATCCGCCTTTATTCAGCAGGGAATGCGGCACGCCCGCGCCCTGTATGGCGAGGATTACGATGTTTTCATGGATGCGCTGCGCGGGATCCGGTGTGAATTTCCTGAGCTGGAGATTCACCTTGTTGTCTATCCGGATGTAGTAGAGCGCATCGGACTGGAGCGTTTCGGTGATTTCTGTCAGGAAATTGGTATTTACTCCGTTCTCCCCGGCGACAAGGATAAAATGAAATATCTCAGTAACCGCGGGATCGCAACGGCAGCGTTTATTGGCTATGACACCTCTGACGCAGCGATTGAGCTTGCACGCGCCAGTGATAAGCATATCGTTTTTGTCAGCAACGCTAATGGCCGCACGCAGCCCCGTGAGGGACTGGTTACATGGGCTGAGCGCATCGGATATATCCGTGCGCATGGTGTCACGGCACCTATTTTCGGCGTTACCGGAATTAAGACACCGGAGGAGCTTCAACAGGTTCGTGATGCCGGTGCGGACGGTGCCTATATCGGCTCCATTATGATGCAGCTCTGGGATAACGAACCGGAGCTTTGGAAACTGTTGGATGCATTCCAAGCGGTCGCCAGATGACCGTTAGAATAATCTGTCAATATTTTTTAGGAGGTATATTCAATGGAAATTCGTAACGAAATGCAGGACTTTATGATTCACGTGCCTACGCAGATTTTCTTTGGCAGAAGCGCAATTGACCATCTGGCCGAAAGCATCGAGAAGTGGAGTCCCAAGAAGCGCGTGCTGCTTGTCTACGGCGGCGGAAGCATCAAGCGGATGGGGCTGTATCAGAAGATCGTGAAGATTTTTGAAGACAACGGCATCTTCTGGACCGAGCTTGCGGGCGTGCAGCCAAATCCCAAAATGGGCTTAATCCGTGAAGGCGTAAAAATCTGCAAGGAGAACGGTATTGACTGCGTTCTCGCAGCAGGCGGTGGCAGCGCTGTCGATACCGCGAAGGCTGTGGCAACTGCTGTGAAGTATGACGGCGATGTGGCCGAGTTGGTCGGTCAGTGGTGGCTAAAGGAGGTCCTGCCCGTCCTAGTCATCTCTACGGCCTCCGGCGCCGGTACGGAGATTTCCACCAGCACGGTTCTGAACAACGAAGCGACCAACAAAAAGGCCGGCTTCCATGGCCCCGAGATTCGTCCGAAGGTTACCTTCCTCAACCCGGAGTACACGTTCACATTGAATCCGCACCTGACGGCTGCCGGCATCATTGATGGTATCAGCCATACGCTGGAGTCCTACTTCTCTCCGATTGACGGTGCGTATATGCATGCCAGAATGGGTGAAGCGCTGATCGACACATTCCTGAAGTTCGGCCCCATCGCCTATGCGGAGCCAACGAACTACAGCGCTCGCGCCAATATTATGTATAGCTGCATCTATGCAATCGACGGCATTCTGGCCAAGGGCAACTATGCTGCGTGGGTCTGCCATGGCATCGAGCATGAGCTCAGCGGTTATGACGACAAGATCACGCATGGCGTAGGCCTTGCGATAATTACCGATCGCTATCTGCGCTGGGCGCTGGATGAAAACACGGTTTGGCGCTTTAAGGAACTGGGCGTGCATGCAATGGGAATTGATGCCAGCCTGCCGGATATGGAGATTGCCAACAAGGTGATCGATACCTTCTATGATCTTTTCTTCAATACCTTTAAAATGCCGAAGAACTTTAGAGAGCTTGGTGTTCCGCATGAGGCCCTTGAGCCGATGATCAAGAATCTCGCAAAAATTGCTTCTCCTAAGTTCCAGCCCATGCTCTTCAAGCCGATGACCACAGAGGATGTTCGGATGCTGGTTGAGTCCTGCTACTAATGTGATTGCTATTAGCAGCAAGTAATGCCGTGAAAAGCATATAATAAGCCTTGTGCCACTGATTCCGGAGACGGAACCGGTGGCACATTATATATTGTGAGAAATAAAACTGCGACAATGTTCCAATATTCGAAGCAATGATATGGGTAAGCTGATATAGAAGGCGTGTTGCTTTTGCCCCTGCCGGTCATCCTTGCGCGGATGAAGTCATGCGGCATCTTTTTGCTGAGCCGGTTCCTGACGCGGAGATAGAGACGGCGGCAACCTATGAAGAAACCCGTTTAATAGTCCTTTCGCAGCAGGGAGTATGCCGAATGCGCGCTCTTGGCACCGTGCGCTGCGATTAATTCAAGGAAATCACTCCGGCTGCGATACTTTGGGGAGCCAGGATCAGGGGAGCGCAGGCATTTTTAAGCCTTAGATACAGGTAAGCGGCTGTGCTGCGCGGTTGGGGAGGACGACGGTGATCTGTTTTCCGGGCTTGGAAGGCGGTGGCTTCAATGGCCTCAGTATACCGGCTGAGGCCGATGCGCACGATGCCGGGAACAGGAAGCGGCTGAAATGCCAGAGATAACCCCGCAGCTCCCGCTCTGCCAGCTCGCCGGTGCTTGTGGCAAAAAGAACCGGCTCGTCGCAGAAAGTGCCGTCGTGATTTGGCCTGTCTTGCTCGCTCAGCACCAGATTCCGGTCCAAAAACATGGTAACGCGGAAGTCACGTTTGCAGAATTCGTCGATGTAGCGGCAGAGATACTGCCTAGAGCAACATGGTATACAGCGGTGTACAGACATGGCACACAATTCACAGCCTTGTGATTTTTCGGTGAATAAGTTCGCCGTTTTCGATTTTGAGCTCCGCACTTCTGAAATTCCGGAAGCAGGCGGAGAAGGACTCCCAGTCAGGGTTTCGGCGAAATTCAATGCACTGATCGATCATGGTCTGACTGAGACAGATCTGCCATTTATCGAAGGGGACGTAGCCCCAGCTGTTCACCTTGATCACCTGGTACTCTCCGCCGTACTCCCACGGGATGATTTTTCCGGTAGCTGCCAGCCGCTTGGAATATAGACCTCGGCAGGCGCCTTCATGCCGAGCGCCTCGTGAAGGCGGACACTGTTGTACTTCTGCCGCCAGTGCCTGAACTGCTCACATACGTCGTCGATGTCATGCATGGTAACGTGTTACAGCAGCTCCTGATTCATTGTCCTGTAAAAACGCTCAATCTTGCACTGGGTCTGCGGATGCCTGATCCGTCCGTAGATCGGCAGGATATCCAGCTCCGTGAGCAGACGTTCGAACTGCGTGCAGCTCTGCTTGAAGCCGGAAAACTGTGCGCCATTGTCAGAAAGAATCGACTTCGGGAGACCGTATTGCCGGAAAACCTCAAGGAAAGTGGGAATTACTACGTTTTCGGGGTGGTATGCACTGTTACAGATGTACGCAAGCAGCTCGTTAAAGGCATCAATGGCGACGGCCCGCTCGGTTGAGTGCCGTCGCCGAGATAGTCCGGATTTTTCTGCCATTCCTCCGGCTGCGCAAAGGTGCCTGCCGCATGCATGTCTTTCTTTTTGCTTTTCTGCGTGTCAAAAGTCCTGCAGAGCACTCAAACGGCAGCGCACGTCGCCCCATTGGCGAAAGGGAAGCCTTCCTGATCGGCAAAGAGCCGCCCTCGGTGGGCGGCTCTTTGGATAGATCGGGGATCAGAACTCTGCGGGGTTCTTTGCCGCGGCCTCTGTCTCGGCGGCAGCGGCGGCCTTGGACTTGCGGACGGCGTCACGGATGAAGAAGACGGCCTCCAGAATGCTGAAGACAAAGGCGATGCCAAGGTCCTTCAGAACGCTGGTTCGGATCTCCGCATCCGTCAGGAAATCGGGAACGGATGCCAGGGCATCGCGGAACGCGATATCGTAGGTTTCCTTGAACGCATCAAAGATCTCCTTTGCCAGACCGAAATATTCGGCGGCGACGATCATCAGCATGGTGAACACGACGGCGAGGATCGCGCCGTGCACGGTGTTCTTCCGGCCGGAAAACAGGCCATAGCCGAAGTAACCGGCGGCCATGCCGACCAGCGCGCTGATCCACGCGATATAGCCGAGCTGCAGCAAGCCGAAATGGACCAGGCCACCGGCGGCGGAGAAGAGCAGCGCGCCGAGCACGCCGAGGGCGATGTTTTCGCGGCGCTTCACCGGAAGCTCCGCAGGGTTGACATAGGGTTCTGTCATGGGAGGTACCTCTCTTTCTTTTCTGTAAGCCCATTCTACCATGCCGGGCAGGAGAAAGCAAGAAGTAGTTATTCCTCCGCCGGCACGATGGAGCAGCCGTCCGTGATGCCATAGGTGGCGAGCAGGCGCTTTGTGCCCTTGTCCGTCACCGGGCGAAGCAGGCACAGGTGCTTTACGCCCCCGGCACGCAGCGGGCAGATCGCCTCGCCCAGAAGCTGCGCCGCCAGCCCGCAGCCGCGGTGCTCCGGCAGCAGGGCCAGATGCAGCAGCGCGCCCTCATCGCCGTCCAGGCGGCGCGTGGCGACCATCCCGGCGGGAGTATCGCGCAGCATGGCGATGCGAACGCGGTCGCCCGGCTCCGTCTGCGGGCAGCCAAGCGCGGCCAGCAGGGGAGCGTCCTCCGGAGCCACGTCGCGATACCACATATTGAAATCCAGATAGCGGCTGCCGCGCCACCAGTTCTGGCGGCCGAGCGTCGAGAGCTCCGGCGTCAGGTGCGTAGCGTCGTTCAGCGAGATCAGCTCATAGCTGCCGTTTTCCCAGTGCAGCTCCGTGACGGCCGTGTTCTCGCTGTGGCTGACGCCCTCGTCCTGCCCGGGGAAGAACAGCTCTATCAGCGCGCCGCGCAGGACCATGCCGTGAGAGAAAATGGCGATGGACTGCCCTTCGTGACGGCGGACGACGTCGTCCAGCCCGGCAAGGAAGCGGTGTGCATATTGCAGGAAGCACTCCGCGCCCTCCACATACCAGTGGTAGGAATCGTGAGAGAAGGCGTGCAGCTGCGCGGGATAACGTCGCTCCAACTCGCCAAACGGCGTGTCCTCCCACGGGCCGAGGCCGACCTCGCGGAAGCGCGCGTCGCGGTGGAGCGGCAGGCCCTTCTGCCGGTAGATGGCCGTCGCCGTCAGACAGGTGCGCTTCAGATCGCTGGCATAGACCGCGTCGACGGGGATGCCTGCAAAGCGCTGCGCCAGCGCCGCGATCTGGCGGCGGCCGTTCGGCGTCACGCAGGAATCATATTGGCCGTGGATGCGGCGGAAGACATTGCCCTCCGCCTCCGCGTGCCGGATCAGGTAGATTGTTGTCATAGTCCGTTCCTCTCTGTGCATGGGATTTTCTTTCAGTATAGCACAGCAATTCAAAAATGAAAAGTGACAGACGGTCAAAAAACTGCCGGCCAAAAGCTTCGGAGGGGAAGAAAAGCAGGAATGGAAACCGTCAGGGCCTCCCTTCTCGTTCCATCACTCCCCGCAGCGGGAAAAATTGCAAGATAATATTTCAAAGTTTCTTTTTTGCAATTTCGAAAGCAGCTTGGCAAAAAGCTGAAGTGTTTTTTTGCGCAGGCGCGGGCATGCTAACCGTGCAGAAAAGCGTGAAGGGAGGAAGAACGATGCAGGTACGATCCTTTTTGCTGACGCTCGGCCTCGGCATGGCCGCAGGCGGCACGGTAGCGCTGATGCTGCCGCGGCAGTCCGGCGTGCGCCGGGAGGCGCAGAAGGCCGCCGATGCCGTGGAGCAGACCATCACGGATGCGGTGCAGAAACTGAAGCCCTGACGGCCCGATGCTGCGGAGGACCTCCGCAGCATTTTTTTTCGCGGTGTGCAGCAGGACTTGCGGGAACGGAAAAACCATGCTATAATTATGGCAGAATCTCTGCAAAAAAGACCTGCGGCCAATTTTAGGCAGCAGGTCTGCAGCTTATCCCAAAGGTCCTTTCGGACTTTTTCGCCCAGCCGTTTGCAAAAGTGTAAAATAGAATTATTATTTTGCATTTTTTTGCCGCTGCGGCGGGTGAAGGAACGCGAAAGGACACCCTGACGGTTTCCGTTCATTCTTTCCTTCCCCCGATTTCCGGTCCTCAAGCATGATTGCGGCACAGAACGTCTGTGCCTAAATAAAATTTCAGAAAAGAAAAGGAGACGAAGATGAAGCATTCGCTGACCTCCGGCTCGATCTGGCGCGGCATGCTGTTTTTTGCCCTGCCTATCCTGCTCGGAAATATTTTCCAACAGCTCTACAACACAGCCGACGCTTTTATCGTCGGCCGCTTCCTGGATAAGAACGCCTATGCTGCCGTCAGCTCCTCCGGCAGTCTGATCTTCCTGCTCGTCGGCTTTTTCAACGGCATCGCCGTCGGCGCGGGCGTCGTCATCGCACGCTACTACGGCGCGAAGGACAACGAGAAACTCCAGACGGCCGTCCATACGACGCTGGCCTTCGGCCTGACGGCGGGCATCGTGCTGACGGTGCTCGGCATGACGCTCACGCCGCAGCTGCTGCGCCTCATGAAGACGGATGCGGACGTGCTGCCGAACTCCATCGACTATTTCCGGATGTATTTTGCGGGCTCCATAGCCATCGTCATGTATAACCTCTGCGTTGGCATCCTGCAGGCCGTGGGAGACAGCCGCCACCCGCTGTATTACCTGATCCTGTCGTCGCTTGTGAACATCGCGCTCGACCTGCTGTTTGTCGGTGTGTTCCATTGGGGGGTCTGGTCTGCCGCACTGGCCACGAGTATTTCGCAGTTCGTGAGCCTCGGCCTTTGCATCTTCCGCCTGTGCCACTATGACACGGTCTACCGTGTGTGCCTGCGCAAAATTCGCTTCCATCTGCCTATGCTCAAGCAGGTTATCCACTTTGGCCTGCCCTCCGGCGTGCAGAATTCCATCATCGCCTTTGCAAACGTCATCGTGCAGAGCAACATCAACGCCTTCGGCTCGAACGCCATGGCGGGCTGCGGCACCTATGCCAAGCTCGAGGGCTTTGCCTTCCTTCCCATCACCTGCTTCACGATGGCGCTGACGACCTTCGTCAGCCAGAACCTCGGTGCACATCAGTATGAGCGCGTGAAGAAGGGCGTGCGCTTCGGCATCGTCTGCTCCACAACGCTGGCCGAGTGCATCGGCGTGGTGCTGTTCCTGCTGGCAGAGCCGCTCGTGGCCATTTTCCAGAACGACCCCGCCGTCATTGAGATCGGCGTGCGGCAGGCCCATGTGGAGGCGCTGTTTTTCTGCTTCCTTGCCTTTGCCCACTGCATCGCGGGCATTATGCGCGGCGCTGGCAAGCCGATGGTGCCGATGTTCATCATGCTTGCCATCTGGTGTGTGCTGCGCGTGGCCTATATCTCCATCGTCGTGCCGCTTGTGGCCAAAATCGACGTCATCTTCACGGCCTATCCGCTCACCTGGGGCGTGAGCTGTATCATTTTCCTCATCTACTTCCTTAAATCCGACTGGCTGCATAACTACGACCGGCTGGAGCAGAAAAAGGCGCTGCTGTAACACAATTTCAAACCGGCCGTCCGGGTTTTCCGGGCGGCCGGTTTTACCGAGAAAAGCCCCCACCGGCGCAGCCGGTGGGGGTGGTTTCTACAACGAAAAAGCAGCCCTTGCGAACAAGGACTGCTTTTGGAGCTACTGGCCGGACTCGAACCGGCGACCTGCTGATTACGAATCAGCTGCTCTACCAACTGAGCCACAGTAGCATGGCGCGATTTGCGTGAATTATTGTACTTCATTTTGCGGAATTTGTCAAGCCATATTTTTGCTATTTCAGAAAATTCAATTTCTGGGCCGTTCTTGTGAAAGCTGCACAGCATTGTGTCTCTGCATGACGGATTCTTCGTCGGTTTTTGGGATTGACTTTGAATAAAAATTGATATAGAATGTATATAAATTCAAACGATAAAGCGGACACGCTCCGCCGGAACATGAAGGAGAATGAAAGCATGAAAAAATGGATCGTCCTGACGCTGGCCCTTGCGCTGGCGCTGTCTCTGTTTGCGGGCTGCGGCAAGGGCGCAGACGCAGATGAAACCGATTATGCATCCATGTCCATCGAGGAGCTGAAGCCCCTGCTGAAGACGGTCACGGACGGCAAGCTGACCGTCGCGACCAGTCCGGACTTCGCGCCGTATGAATTCTATTCCATCGATGAGAACGAGAATCCGACGCTGGCCGGCTTCGACATCGCGCTTGCGCAGTACATCGCCGATTATCTCGGCCTCGAGCTCGAGATCATCCCCATGGACTTCGACGGTACGCTCAGCGAGCTCAGTGCGAAGAAGGTCGATCTTGCACTTTCCGGCTATTCACCTGATCCCGCCCGTGAGGACAAGATGGACTTCTCGGATATCTACTATGTTGGCGGCCAGTCGTTTGTGACCGTGCAGGACAAGGCGGATTCCTTCTCCGCGCTGGCTGAGGCCAACAAGGCGGATTACCAGATCGGCGCGCAGCTCGGCTCCATTCAGGCCGACCTCGCCAAGGAGAACACGCCGGACGCTGATATCGTGGAGCTCTCGAAGGTCACGGACATCATTGCCGAGCTGCTGAGCGGCAAGCTGGACGGTGCGTTCATCGAGACGGTCGTCGCCGAGGCCTATGCCAAGAACTATCCGGAGCTGTGTGTCAAGTTCGACGTCCCCTATGAGCAGGAGGGCTCCGTTGTCGGCGTTAGCAAGGGCAACGGCGCGCTGCTGGCTGCCGTAAACCTCGCCATTGCCGCTGCCAAGGAGGACGGCTCCATGGACGAGTTCGTTGCCGAGGCCAACACGCTCGCCGAGGGCAATACCTACGAAGGTCTGCTGGATAATCAGGGGTAAGCACGCATCTGAAAGAGTAAGGAAATCGCAGACTTCTCCCGCCGGAACGGCGAGAGAAGTCTGCCTGTCTGTCAAAATAAAAAAGGAGGGACCCCCGTTGCTTTCTGTCAATGGCTTCCGCGCCGCCCTGCGATACCTGACCATGTTCAAGGAGGGCATGATCTGCACCGTCTCGCTGTCGTTCCTGACGGTCGTGTTCGGCTTCCTGCTGGCTCTCGTTCTGGCGTTGATGCGTATGAGCCGCATCAAGCCTCTGAGCATTTTCGCGTCCATCTATGTGGAGGTGTTCCGCGCGACGCCGATGCTCGTGCAGCTGTTCATCATCTATTATATCGTTTTCGGCGGCGTATCGCTGCCGTCGTTCAAGCTGTTCGGCTTCATTCGCTTTGAGCGCTTTCTGCCGGGCGTCATTTCGCTGGCGCTGAACTCCGCTGCCTACCTCAGCGAGATCATCCGCGCCGGTATCCAGAGCATCGACCCCGGCCAGTCGGAGGCCGCCCGCAGCCTCGGCCTGACGCGCCGCCAGACGCTGCAGTCCATCGTGCTGCCGCAGGCCATCAAGAACATCCTCCCGGCCATCGCCAATGAGTTCGTGACGATCATCAAGGAGTCGTCCATCTGCTATACCATCGGCGTGCAGGAGATCATGTCCGCAGTGAACTCCGTGAAGTCCGCGACGTTCTCCATTGGCGAGCCGCTGATCATCGCTGCCTGCGTGTATTTCTGCCTGACGTTCCCGACGTCGAAGATCATCCAGTATTTCGAAAGGAGAATGAGCCGTGGCGACCGCAGGTAATGTCATCATCTCCGTGCAGAATCTCTGCAAGTATTTCAAAAAGGACGCCATCCGCGCGCTGGACGGCATCTCCGTCGATATCCGGCAGGGCGATGTCATCGCGGCCATCGGCCCCTCCGGCTCCGGCAAGAGCACGTTCCTGCGCAGCCTGAACCTGCTGGAAACGCCGACGAGTGGCTCTATTCTGTTCCACGGCGTCGATATCACGCAGAAGAAGGTCAACATCGATCAGCTGCGCCGGAAGATGGGCATGGTCTTTCAGCATTTCAACCTCTTCCCGCACCGGACCATCCTGCAGAACATGACCCTGGCGCCGGAAAAGGTGCTCCGCGTGCCGCACGAGGCCGCGTCGGAAAAGGCTCTGCAGCTGCTGCGCCGCGTCGGCCTCGAGGACCGTGCTGACGCCTATCCCATCCAGCTCTCCGGCGGCCAGAAGCAGCGCGTGGCCATCGTGCGCGCGCTCATGATGGAGCCGGAGGTCATGCTGTTCGATGAGCCGACCTCCGCGCTCGACCCCGAGATGGTCGGCGAGGTGCTCGACGTTATGAAGGAGCTGGCGCACACCGGCATGACCATGGTCGTCGTTACACATGAGATGGGCTTTGCCCGCGAGGTCGGAAACCGCGTGCTCTTCCTCGATCAGGGCAAGCTCGTCGAGGAGGGCACGCCGGAGCAGATCTTCGGCGCGCCGAAAAACCCGCGGCTTCAGGAATTTTTGGCAAAAGTGCTTTGAGTTTCAAAAAACGGGATCGCCTCGTCGGCGGTCCCGTTTTCTGTATCAGGTATGCTCCTGCCCGGCGCGGTAGACACTCGGGGAGCAGCCCTCGCTGGCGGCAAACACGCGCGAGAAATAGAGCGCGTCCGGGTAGCCGACGGACCACGCGATCTCGGAGATATGCATCGTCGTGCCGCGCAGCAGGGTGCGCGCCGTTTTCAGCCGGGTCTCCCGCAGCAGGGCGGTGGGGGAGCGGCCGAAGCGCTGCATGAAGCCGCGGTAGAGCCAGCTGCGGCTCACCCCGGCAAAGGCGGCGATGTCGTCGACGGTGATGGGCTCGGCGTAGTTGTTCTCGATATAGGCCGCCGCGCGGTCGATGACGTCTCCGCGGTCCTCTGGGCCTTCCCGTCCCTCGATGAGCTTGCCGAGCAGCAGGTAGGCATAGCCCAGCATCTGCGTCCGGCTCCACGCGGACTGGCCGCGCGCCTCGTAGATCGCCGTGATATAGCGCTGGAACGTCCGCCCGAAGTCGATGTGCAGCACGGGCGCGTCCGGGCGCAGGTCCGTGCGCGCCAGCAGGGCGGCGGCATCCGGCCCGCTGAAGCCGAGCCAGTAGTATTCCCACGGCGATTCCGTGTCTGCCTCGTAGCTCACCACGACATTCGGCCAGACGAGAAAGACCTCACCCGCGCGCACGGGGAAGGCCCGCCCGGCCGCCGTAAACGTCCCGCGGCCGGAGACAACGTAGTGGATGAGATAGTGGTCGCGCATGCCCGCGCCCCAGCGGTAGCCGGGTGTGCATTGCTGAAACCCGACATTTTTTACCGACAGCGGCAGAGCGGCGCCGTCGGATTTATAGGAATTCTTGAAATAAACTGCCACGATACCCGCCTCCCGTACCAGAATACCACAAAAGGCAACAAATTTCCATATCAGCGCTTGAAAATTCCATTGCATCCGCAACATATTTCCCTAAAATAAAGATATCGGTAATAAAAAGCGAACAAAAAGAAATCACAGAAAGGTGCGTCATTCCGATGTACGAATCTCTCAAGAAGCGATTTACAGATCAGTTTGGCACGAAGCCCGGCTTCGTATTCTCCGCACCCGGCCGCACGGAGATCGGCGGCAACCACACGGATCATCAGCACGGCTGCGTGCTGGCGGGCGCCGTGAACCTCGACACTGTGGCGGCCGTCGCCCGCAGCGAGCGCGGCGCGATCCGCGTGTTGTCCGAGGGCTATCCCCTCTGCGAGGTCTCCCTGTCGGAGCTGGAGGCCGTCCCCGCCGAGGCGGGCACGACGAAGGCCCTCATCCGCGGCATTGCCGCGCGGTTCGCCGCGCTGGGCCATGCGCCCGTGGCCTTTGACGCCTATGTGACCTCCACGGTGCTGCCGGGCAGCGGCCTGTCGTCCTCGGCGGCGTTCGAGGTCCTCATCGGCGTGATCCTGAACCACCTCGGCAGCTGCGGCCTGACGGCTCCGGAGATCGCGCAGGTCGGCCAGTATGCCGAAAACGTCTACTTCGGAAAACCCTGCGGCTTGATGGATCAAACGGCCTCCGCCGTCGGCAACATCATCGGCATCGATTTTGCGGATCCGGCCCATCCGAAGATCCAGCCCGTCGCCTTTGACTTCGCCTCCTGCGGCTACAGCCTGTGCATCATCGACTCCGGCGCGAGCCACAGCGACCTGACGGACTGCTACGCCGCCATCACGAACGAGCTGAAGGCCGTGTGCCGTGTGTTCGGCAAGGAGGTCCTGCGCGATGTGCCGGAGGACGAGTTCTACGCCCGCCTCGGCGAGGTGCGGCAGGCGGCAGGGGACCGCGCTGTGCTGCGCGCGATCCATGTCTATGAGGACAACAAGCGCGTTCGTCTGCAGCTGCGTGCACTCGAAAACGACAATTTTCCCGCCTTCCTTGAGTACGTCAAGGAATCCGGCGATTCGTCGTGGATGTATCTGCAGAACGTGATCCCCGAGGGCCGCACGGCCCATCAGGAGGTTGCGTTCGCGCTGGCGCTTGCCAAGCATCTGCTGGGCGGCCACGGCGCATGCCGCGTGCACGGCGGCGGCTTTGCAGGCACCATTCAGGCCTTCGTGCCGAATGAGCAGCTCGAGGAATTCCGCGGCGGCATCGAGGCTGTCCTGGGCGAGGGCAGCTGCCATGTGCTGTCCATCCGCCCGGAGGGCGGCATTCTGGCGGAGGTGTGCAGCCATGATTGACGCCTGCATCGCCGGGGTGCTCCGCTATGCGGAGGATACCGGCCTCATCGAGGTGGACGACCGTCTCTGGGCGCGCAACCGTCTGCTTGAGGCCCTGCAGCTCGACGGCTGCGACCCAAACTGCGCCCCGGCGGAGCTGCCGCTGGCAGACCTGCTCCGCGAACTGACGGAGGACGCCGTTTCCCGCGGCGTTGCACAGGATAATTCCGTGGCGCGCGACCTGTTCGATACGAAGCTGATGGGCGTGCTGACGCCTGCGCCGCACGAGGTGCGGGCCAAATTCCGCAGCCTGTATGCCGTTTCGCCGGAGCAGGCGACGGACTGGTTCTACGCCTTCAGCCAGAACACGAATTATATCCGCCGCGACCGCATCGCGCGCGATCAGAAGTGGGTCTACGAGAGCGCCTACGGTCCGCTGGACATCACGATCAACCTCTCCAAGCCGGAGAAGGACCCGCGCGCCATTGCGGCTGCCAAGCTCGCGCCGCAGTCCGGCTATCCCAAGTGCGCTCTCTGCGCCGAAAACGAGGGCTATGCCGGACGGATGAACCACCCGGCCCGCCAGAATCACCGCGTCATTCCCGTGACGATCAACGGCAGCGGCTGGTATCTGCAGTATTCGCCGTATGTCTATTATAACGAGCACTGCATCGTCTTCAACGGCACGCATACGCCGATGAAGATCGACCGCGCGGCCTTCCGCAAGCTGCTGGACTTCGTCGGCCAGTTCCCGCACTACTTTGTCGGCTCGAACGCCGACCTGCCCATCGTCGGCGGCTCCATCCTGAGCCACGATCATTTCCAGGGCGGGCACTACACATTTGCCATGGAGCGCGCGCCTGTCGAGGAGCCTGTCCGCTTCTGCGGCTTTGACGATATCCGCGCAGGCATCGTCAAATGGCCGATGTCCGTCCTGCGCCTGACCGGTCCGGACAGCGGCCGCCTTGTGGAGCTGGCGGACCGCATCCTGCGCGCGTGGCGCAGCTATACGGACGAAAGCGCCTTCGTCTTTGCAGAGACAAACGGCGAGCCGCACAACACCATCACACCCATTGCCCGCCGCCGCGGCGCGGACTATGAGCTGGACCTCGTCCTGCGCAACAATATCACAACGCCGGAGCATCCGCTCGGCGTCTTCCACCCGCATGCGGCCCTGCACCATATCAAAAAAGAGAACATCGGCCTCATCGAGGTCATGGGCCTTGCCGTTCTGCCCGCCCGCCTGAAGGGCGAGCTGGCCGCACTGGAGCAGGCCATCCTGTCCGGCGCGGACATCCGTGCGGACGAGACCCTCGGCAAGCATGCCGACTGGGTCGAAGAGCTGAAAACGCGTTACACGTTCACGCCGGAAAACACGGCGGACATCCTGCGCCGCGAGGTCGGCGCGGTGTTTGCGCAGGTGCTGGAAGACGCGGGCGTCTTCAAACGAAATGAAGCCGGGCGGGCGGCATTCCGCCGCTTCCTCGGCACTGCAGATCAGGAGGGATCGTTATGAAAATTCTGGTAACCGGCGGCGCGGGCTTCATCGGCAGCCACACCTGCGTCGAGCTGCTTGAGGCGGGCCACGATGTCGTCATTCTGGACGACCTGTCCAATGCGTCCGGTACGGTCATCGACAAGATCGAGACCATCACGGGCAAGCGCCCCGCGTTCTATCAGGCGGATGCGAAGGACCGCGCCGTCCTGCATGAGATCTTCACGGCGCACCGCATCGATGCCGTCGTGCATTTCGCGGGCTTCAAGGCGGTCGGCGAGAGCTGCCATATCCCGCTGGCCTATTACCGCAACAATCTGGATTCCACGCTGGCCCTGCTCGAGGAAATGGCGCAGGCGGGCTGCACGCGCTTCGTGTTCTCGTCCTCCGCGACGGTCTATGGCCCGGACAACGCCATCCCCTATGTCGAGACGATGCCCACCTATGTCGCAACGAACCCCTACGGCTGGACGAAGGTCATGATCGAGCAGATCCTGCGCGACTACTGCACCGCAACGCCGGGCTTCACGGCCGTGCTGCTGCGCTACTTCAACCCCATCGGCGGCCATCCCTCGGGCCTGCTCGGCGACGATCCGAACGGCATCCCGAACAATCTCATGCCCTATATCGCCCGCGTGGCGGCCGGTCAGCTGGACAAGCTGACGATCTTCGGCGACGACTATCCCACGCCGGACGGCACCTGCCGCCGCGACTATCTGCATGTCGTCGATCTGGCCAAGGGCCATCTCAAGGCCATCGACTATGCCATGGAGCACACGGGCGCGGAGGCCTTCAATCTGGGCACCGGCCACGCCGTGAGCGTGCTGGAGCTGGTGAACACGTTTATGGAGGCCACCGGCGTGAACGTGCCCTATGTCATCGGCCCGCGCCGCGAGGGCGACCTGCCCCAGATGTGGGCGGACACGCACAAGGCGGAGACCGTCCTCGGTTGGAAGGCCGAGAAGACCGTGGCCGATATGTGCCGCGACAGCTGGAACTTCGTCTGCAGCGTGAAGAAGCAGTAATGTCCGGTCAGGAATCGGAATAACAAAACAGCCGTCTCATTACGAGACGGCTGTTTTTGCTGTCTGCATCTCGTCGATCCCGGCGGCGCAGTCGTGCGGGATCGGCTTCCAGTCCACATGGGAGAACAGCGCGATGACCGTGCTGATGCGGCCGATGACGTCGAACAGCGGGAACGTCACGGCGAACCAGAGCTTCCGGTACCATGGCAGGGCGGGCATGTGCCGCCGCTCCGTCAGGAAGACATAGAGTGCGATGACCGCGTTCCGCAGCCAGCGCTTTCCGAAGCCGGCGGCCCACGCCAGCAGTGCCGCGCCGACCACGCCGAAGCTCTCCTTTGTGAACAGCCACAGTGCAAGGGCGCACAGCAGCCGGGCAGCGTAGGTGAAGATGCTCCACAGCGCGCGGGGGCAGACGAGCAGGAACATGTCGTAGGACATGAAGGCCGTCGGGGCGTCGTGCGACGTGAACACATGCTTCCACAGCGGCCAGCCCGTCTCGGCAAAGGCCTGCAGGTGGCCCTTGGCCCAGCGGATGCGCTGGCGCAGCGCGATGCGCAGGGAGACGGGCTGCTCGTCATAGAACACGGCTGCATCGCAGTAGGAGATGGGATAGCCTGCAGCGACGGCGTCGGCCGTAAAGGCGCGGTCCTCCGTCAGCGAGGTGTAGTGCCAGCCGTTTTTGACCAGCTCAGAGGCGAACAGGAAGCCCGTGCCCTGAATGCGCGTGGCCAGCCCGAACACAGAGCGGGCGCGGTGTTCCATGCGCACGGTTCGCAGCCAGTGCAGGGCATAGGAGGCGGAGATCCAGTTGTCGCCGAAATTTTTGCTGGCGCGGCAGGACGTTACGATGCGCTCGCCTGCGTCAAAGGCCTCATTCATGCGCGAGACATAGTCGCGGTTGAGCAGGTTGTCTGCGTCAAATACAAAATAGCCCTCAAAGGCATCCGTTCCGTAGTCCCGCTCGATACAGGAAAACAGATATTCCAGCGCGTAGCCCTTTGTGCGGTGGTCCGGGTCGCAGCGCTCATAGCAGACCGCACCGCCGCTGCGCGCCGCCTGCGCCGTCCCGTCCGTGCAGTTGTCGGCCACGACAAAGACCGTGAGCAGCTCCGACGGGTAGTCCTGCAGGCGGATGCTCTCGAGCAGACGGCCGATGACGGCCTCCTCGTTGCGCGCCGCAATGACGATGGCATAGCGGTGCTGCCGCCGTGCGGGTGCAAAGCGCCGTGTGGCGAACAGACCGACGATGGCGTAGACGGTATAATAGCAGCTCATCGCGCCGAGCAGGGCGCCGATGGCGGCAAATATTTTGGGCAGCAGATGCAGCATAGGCGGCACTTCCTCTTTCGAACTCAAAATGCACGCCTGATTATAGCACAGAAGGTCGAAAAAGGAAATGCCGCCCGGATTAAGATTTTATGAACGTTAGATGTGTTGACGCAGTGCCGCAAGAGCCTTTTTCTCGATGCGGGAGATCTGCACCTGCGAAACGCCGAGAATTTTGGCCGTTTTGTCCTGCGTCAGGCCGTGAAAATAGCGCAGGCGGATGACCATCTGCTCGCGGTCGGTGAGCTGGGCGATCGCCTCGCGCAGCGCAATGCGTTCCAATATTTTCTCCTCCATTTCTCCCTCGGTCAGGACGTCCTCCAGCGCAAAGCCGTCCTCGCCGGAGCGCCGCTGCAGGGACTCCGTCGCGCAGGTGGCTGTCTCGGCTACGGCGATGTCCTCCGGCTGCAGGGCCGTGGCTTCGCTCAGCTCTGCCAGCGTTGGTTCGCGGCCGAGCGTGCCGGTCAGCCGCTGACGCGCGGTGCGGATGAGGGCGGCGCGTTCCTTCAGGCTGCGGCTGACCTTGATGGTGCCGTCGTCCCGCAGAAAGCGGCGGATCTCGCCCGCGATCTTCGGCACGGCATAGGTGGAAAACTGCGTGCCGTAGCTCAGGTCGAACCCGGCCACGGCCTTGAGAAAGCCGAGGCAGCCGAGCTGATACAGGTCGTCCGGGTCGACGCCGCGCCCGAAAAATCGCCGCGCGACGGACCAAACGAGGCCGGAATTCGCCTGAATCAGCGCCTCTCCCGCCTCGCGGTCTCCGTCGCGGGCGCGGATGAGCAGCTCCTCCTGATTCATTTTTTTCCACCCCGGCGTACAATCCGGCGCTTCATATGGACGGTCGTACCCTTGCCGGGCACGGAGCTGATGCGGAACTCGGTCATAAAGCTTTCCATGATGGTAATGCCCATGCCGGAGCGCTCCTCTCCACCGGTCGTGAACATGGGACGGCAGGCCTGCTCAAGGTCCGCGATGCCGCAGCCGCGGTCCTTGACCATAATGTCCAGCACATTGTCCGGCAGCAGCCGTGCCCGCAGGATGACCGGCCCGATCGTCTCGGGGTAGGCGTGGACGATGCAGTTCGTCACGGCCTCGGACACGGCCGTCTTGATGTCGCCCAGCTCGTCGAGCGTCGGGTCGAGCTGCGCGGCAAAGCAGGCAATGGCAGAGCGCGCAAAGGCCTCATTGGCCGAGCGGCTGGGAAATTCCAGATTCATGTAGTTTTCGCTCTTCATCGGTTGCATTCCTCCCTGATCTCCGTGATTTTTTCGATGCCCGCCGCGCGCAGCACCTTATAGGGCTGGGGCGGGATGTTCTGCAGCAGCAGGCGGCCCTGCAGCGTGTTCATGCGGCGCAGCGTATGGATGACCACGGCGATCCCGCTGGAATCCATGAATGTCACATCGCGGAAGTCCAGAATGCAGCGAAGGGGAAGGTAGAGATCGATCTTGGCTGACAGCGCCTGCATGATTTCCCGGGCGGCATGGTGGTCGATCTCGCCCCGCAGAGCGATCGTCAGCTGCCTGTCCTGCACATAGCTCGTCAGATTCATTGGTATGGTTCGCCTCCAGCAAAAAAATAACGCACACGGAACCCGTGTGCGTTTAGTATAAAGCACTGCCCGCGCGCCGTTTGTCGAAGCGGATGCGCGGGCGGTAATTTTATCAGGAAACAAACCAGTAGTTGCGTGCCGTGTGTACGGCCTGCAGGGAGTCGTCACGGTAATTTGGCTCGAGACCCTCGACCAGCAGGTCGACGGTCTCGACCTCCGGCAGGGCGCTCAGCGAAGCGACGATCTCGCGCACGGCCATGCGCTCCTGCTCGGCCGTGCGGCAGCCTTCGAGAAATTCGGCTGTTAGGTCGAGCGTGCATACGCCGCCTGCCAGCTTGAGGGACAGAATTTTCGTGCCCTGCGGGATGGAGTTTTCCAGCCCGTTTTCACCCTCGAGCGCCAGCAGGGCCTCCAGCACACACTGCACGCTGCTGGTGCCCTCAGCGAGCGTGAGCTGCATCGGCACCTGCGCCAGCAGCGGCATCGTGTCGCAGGTCAGGCTGAGCGTGACGTCCAGCGTTCCGTCCAGTGCAGGCACATAGATCATGCGCTCGTCGCGTGCAAGGCCGTTCTCCAGCTCCAGCACATACAGCCGCTCCAAGGGCGCGCCCGCGATCCAGAGATCCACGGTCTGGATCTGCGGCAGCTCTGTCAGAGAATTCACAATGGCGTAGACGGCCAGCCGCTCCGTGTTCCAGCTGCGCGGCATCCCCGTCAGGAACTGCGAGGAGAGATCGACGGTGCAAACGCCGTTTTCTACACTGACGCTGCGCAGTGCCGTGCCCTCGGGAATGGCGCTCTCGCTTTCCGGCAGGGCCAGCAGGCGGCGCACGATCTCTGCGGGCCGGTCGGCCGCATTCATGGCGGCGACGGTCTGCGTTTCGCGCACGAGATAGCGCTGCGCCTCGTCCGGCACATAGAGCACGAGCTCCTCCTCCTGCTCCTCCATGCCGTTGTCACGCAGCAGGATATCCTTGGCGGCCAGCACATCGGCCGCGCCGTCGCCGCTGCGCAGAATGCTCACGCGCTGCACGCCGGGCAGCTGCAGGAGCGTCCGGGCAAGGCAGGCGTTGAGAATGGTGCGGTCGAGGCTCCGGCACGGTATGCCGGAAAAGACCAGCTCCGCCGTGCCCTCGGTCAGGCCAATGGACTCCAGCGCCCAGTCTGCGGGCAGGGGAGTGCGCAGCTCCGGCGAGGCGGGCCCCTTCAGGTATTGCAGCACGACGGTGCGCAGATCGGCGTCTGCCTCGAGCGGCGCGGCCTCGGCGCGGATCACGCCGTCCTCGCCGCCGAAGGCGACCTCGGCGCAGCGGTAGTAGAAGGAAAATGGGGCGTCCGCCTGCTCTGCGGGCGCGGTGGTACAGGCGCACAGCAGCGCAAGCGGTAGCAGAAGCAGCAGCAGGCGTCTCATGTTTCGTCCTCCTCCAGATCAAAATGCGGGAACCGCACGGTGAAGATCGTGCCGCCGCCCGGCCGGGCCTGCACGGTGATGGTGCCGTAGCTGCGCTCGACCATGTCGTGCACGATGGAAAGGCCCAGCCCGGCGCCGCCCGCGGCGCGGGAGCGTGCCTTGTCCACGCGGTAAAAACGCTCGAAAATATGCTCCATGGACTCCGGCGGGATGCCTGCACCGCTGTCCTCGACGCGCAGCTCCACCTGATCGCCCGCCCGGCGGACGGACACGCCGACCCAGCCGTCCTGCCGGTTGTATTTGATAGCATTTTCCGTTAGATTGAATACGATCTGATACAGATCGTCCTCCACAGTCATGACGCTGCAGTCCGGCTCGAACGTTGTGTCGATGCCGATGCCGCGCAGCCGCGCCAGCGGCAGCAGCATGCGCACGACCTTGCGCACGACGGGCGCGGCATCGAGGATCTCGCGCTCCTCCTCCACGCTGCTGTCGAGCTTCGTGAGCGTCAGAAGCTTCTGCGTCAGGCGGCCGAGACGGTCTGCCTCGCGGCCGATGTCGCCGATGAACTCACGCTGCGTCTCGGGGTCCATCTCGTTTTGCAGGATGGAGTCGGACAGCAGCTTGATGGAGGCCAGCGGTGTTTTCAGCTCGTGGGAGGCGTCGGAGACGAACTGCCGCCGCCGAGCCTCGGAGCTTTCCAGTCTTGCGGCCAGCTCGTTGAAGGCCCGGCTCAGGCGCTCGACCTCGTCGTGCCCGCGGACGGGCGGCTGCTGGGAATAGTCGCCCTCGCGCATGCGGCCGACCTGATTCAGAATGGCGCGCATGCGCCGCGAGAATGCGGCCGAGAAGAACAGGGAGAACAGCACGACGCCGCCCTCCAGCGCAAACGAAATGCGCAGAATGTTGCGCTCCAGCGCGGCGATCAGCTCGCCCTGATCCGTGTCGTACGACATGAGATACACGGCCCCCAGCGTTTTGCCGCCGCGTATGAGCGGAACGGCGGCGTGGCTTTCTACGGCACCGTCGGCATAGCGGGCGAAAAAGACGTCGCTGCCCTCCAGCGCCGTGACAAGCTCCGGAAACAGCAGCGTCTTTCCCTCGGCGTTGCCGGTGGTCAGAGAATCGTATACGGCAACGCCCGCAGCGTCGGTCACGACGGTGCGGGTGGTGTGAAGCTCCTCCATGGAATTTACGGCCTGCGCGGCCCGGCCTGCGGAAAGCTCGTCGAGCTGCAGCAGGGCATTGCTCAGGAGCTGTGCTTTGCTCTCGAGCGAATCGGCCTGCGCGTGGAACGTCATGCTGCGGATGGTCGTCGAGGCATAGAGATTCAGCAGGAACAGGGCGGCCGCCGTGATGAGGATGTAGGCGGCGGCATAGCGGAGCTGCGAGCTGGCAGGCAGAAAGCTGCGGTGTTTACGCTTTGAAATAGTACCCAACTCCCCACTTTGTCATGATGTATTCCGGTTCGGCCGGAACGGTCTCCAGTTTTTCACGGATGCGGCGGATGTGGACGTCCACCGTGCGGATATCGCTGCGGTACTCATAGCTCCAGATGAGGTCAAGCAGATTTTCGCGGGAGTAGACGCGGTTCGGGTTGCGGATGAGCAGCTCGACAAGGTCGAACTCGCGGGCCGTCAGCTCGACGGGCTTGCCGTCCTTATAGACGTTGCGCTCCTGCGTGTCCACGGTCAGGCTGCCTGCCGTGATACGGTTGTTCTGGTTCTCCAGCCCGCCGCTGCGGCGCAGCAGGGCGCGGATGCGCGCCTTCAGCTCCAGAATGTTGAAGGGCTTTGTCAGATAATCGTCCGCGCCGTGCTCAAAGCCAAGCAGCTTGTCCATGTCCTCCGTGCGGGCAGTGAGCATGATAATGGGAACGTCCGAAAATTCCCGAATGGTGCGGCAGGCGGTCAGCCCGTCGACCTCCGGCATCATGACGTCCAGCACGATGAGCCGGATGTCCGGATCGCGCGCCAGCTCGATGGCCTCACGGCCGTTGCTGCCGGTGACGACCTGATAGCCGTCGTTCTGCAGGTTGAAGCGAATGCCCTTGACCAGCAGCTCTTCATCATCTACGACCAGTATTTTCATGGTTCTTCCTCCACCGTGACCAGTTCGCGGAGCTTTTCCAGCTTGCCCTCGCCGATGCCCTCGACCGCGATGAGCTCCTCCACGCTGCGGAAGGGGCCGTGCGCCTCGCGGTAGTCCACGATGCGCTGTGCCAGCACCTCGCCAATGCCGGGGAGCGTTGTCAGCTCCTGCGCCGTGGCGCGGTTGAGATCGAGCGGACCCGGCTCCGTGGGTGGCTGCGTCGCGGCCGCTGTCGGTTTCTCTGTCGGGGAGGAAGCCGCCGGGACGGACGGCAGGGCAGACTCCGTCTGTGCGGGGACGGTGCGCGCCGTGCGCACCGTAACGCCGTCCGTATGCTGTGTCCAGCGCGCTGCGCCAAAGCCCAGACAGAAGGCAAGAAAGGCGGCCGCCAGGGTGATGACCCAGTTCCAACGCGGTTTCTGCTCCATTTTCGCTCTGCTCCGTTGACATAATCCGGATTTTTGTTATAATGTGTCTGTCGGACCGGCACGCGGTGTCCCACGCGGCCTGTCCATCCTCATTATATCACACAGTTCCGCCCTGCGGCAATGCCGCCGCGGCGTTTTTGGAGGAGAATATGAAAAAAAGACTTTTGTCCGGGCTGACCCTGCTGGCCCTGCTGCTGCAGTGCCTGCTGCTTCCGGCCTTTGCGGAGCCGACAGACGCACCGGCCGATCCTACGGAGCCGTCCGCCTCGGAGACTGTGGCTGATGCTACGGAGCCGGATGCCTCGGAGCCGGGTGCGACCGACGCCGCAGAGCCGACGGCGGAGACCGCGGCTCCTGCCGAAAACGACAAGGCACCCGCCGCCGTGACGGATGAGATGCCGCCCGCGCTGAACGATTTCGGCCAGTATCTCGACACCACGGTGCAGGCCAGGGCGGCGGCGCTCGTGGAGCTGAACAGCGATACGCTCGTCTATGGCATGAATCTGGACGAAAAGGTCTATCCCGCCAGCCTGACGAAGATCATGACGTGCATGCTGGCGCTGGAGCATGGAAACCTCGACGATATCGTGACGGTCAGCCATGAGGCGCTGCAGGATCTGAATGCAGCGGGCAGCTCCGCCGGCCTGCTCGAGGGCGAGCAGCTGTCTCTGCGCGAGCTGCTGTACTGCGTGATGATCTCGTCGGCAAACGAGGCCTGCAACGTTGTGGCGGAGTACATCGCAGGGGATATCCCATCTTTCGTGGCGCTCATGAACGCGCAGGCGGCGGCCCTCGGCATGACGGGCACGCATTTTGCCAACGCCCACGGCCTGCATGACGAAAATCACTACACCACCGTGCGCGACCTCGTTACGCTGGCGCGCTGGGCCTGGCAGAGTGAGCAGTTTCAGGAATTCTCCACGCAGACATCCCACACGGTGCCTGCGACGAACAAGTCCGAGGAGCGCGTGCTCCGCACGACAAACTATCTGACGAGCGGTCAGACCGTCGGAAAGTATTACTATGACAAGGCGCGCGGCATCAAGACCGGCTTCACGACCCCTGCGGGCGGCTGCCTCATCTCCACGGCGGAGAGTGGTTCGCTGCATTTCCTCAGCGTCGTCTGCGGCTGCGAGACGCTGCAGAACGACGACGGCACGGAGACGGACCAGCGCTTCACGGAGACGAAGCGGCTGTTCGAATACGGCTTCAATCATTTGAACAGTGTGCAGGTGCTGGCGGACACGGCCCTTGTGGACATGCCGCAGGTGCTGTATGCCGACGGCCGCGACAGCGTCGTCGTGCGCGCAAAGGACAATATCTCCGTCCTGCTGCCGGACAGCTGCGATACCTCCGGCATTACGCTGACCGTGCAGTATGATTCCGAAGCGCCGCTCGAGGCGCCGCTTGAGGCCGAGACGAAGGTCGGTACCGTCAGTGCCGTGCTGGACGGCAAGGTGCTGGCGACCTGCGACCTCGTGACGCTGACGGCCGTGATGCGCTCCACGCCGAAATACGTCGCCAAGCAGACCGAAAGCGTGCTGGCGAAGATCTGGAAGGGCATGTGGCGGCTGTGGTTCGTGACCGTACCGGTGCTGCTGGCGCTGGTGTTCTGGCTCATCGTTGCCATCCTGCGCTCCATCAACCGCCGCCGCGCAAAAAAGCGCGCCATGCGCGCGCGCCGTCCGGGAGCCCGTCAGGGCAGGGAGGACCGCCGTGGATGAGCTCAATGTCCTGCGCATGTCCTGCGAGGGCTGCACGGGCTGCGGCCTTGCCGCCACGCGCCACAGCGTCGTGTTCGGCGTCGGACCATGCCCCTCGCCCGTCGTCTTCATCGGGGAAGGCCCCGGCCAGCAGGAGGACCTGCGCGGCGAGCCATTCGTCGGCCCGGCCGGGCAGCTGCTCGACGACATGCTGTCTATCATCGACCTCGGGCGGCACAACTGCTATATCTGCAATATCGTCAAATGCCGCCCGCCCGGAAACCGCGACCCGCAGCCGCAGGAGCAGGACGCCTGCTTCGGCTGGCTCGAGCGGCAGCTCCGGCTGCTGCAGCCGAGCATCATCGTCTGCCTCGGGCGCATTGCGGCCATGCGGCTCATCCGGCCGGATTTCCGCATCACGCGGGAGCATGGCCAGTGGTTCGAGCGGAACGGCGTGCGCTATCTTGCCATGTATCATCCCTCCGCTCTGCTGCGGGATCCGGCGCGCCGCCCGGAGACATACACGGACCTGCTGACGCTGCGCGAGGCCGTGCGGACGCTCGGCCCGTTGCCAAATGCCTGAATCTGCACCGCCCTGCCGGATTTTTTTCGCGGCGGGGCGCTCTTTTTTGCAGAAAACGGTTGTAATTTTTGTAATAATTTGTTACCATAAGGAAAAACAAAAGGAGCAGCCCATGAAACTGATCTCGTGGAACGTCAACGGCATCCGCGCCTGCCTGCAGAAGGGCTTTGAGGACGCCTTCCGGACGCTGAACGCCGATTTCTTCTGCCTGCAGGAGACGAAGGCGCAGCCGCTTCAGGTCGAGCTGGATCTGCCGGGCTACCGGCAGTACTGGTATTCCGCGGAGAAAAAGGGCTACTCCGGCACGGCGATCTTCACCCGGCACGAGCCGCTCGCCGTGACCTACGGCGTCGGCGTGGAGGAGCTGGACCACGAGGGGCGGCTCATCACGCTGGAATATCCGAACTGCTTTATCGCAACGTGCTACACGCCCAACGCGCAGGACGGATTAAAGCGCCTTGACCACCGCATGGCCTGGGACGATGCGTTCCGCGCCTATCTCGTCTCGCTCGACCGGCAGAAGCCGGTGATCGTCTGCGGCGACCTGAATGTGGCGCATCAGGAGATCGATCTGAAGAACCCCGGCCCGAACCGCGGCAACGCGGGCTTCTCGGACGAGGAGCGCGGCAAGTTCACCGAGCTGCTGCAGGCCGGGTTCACGGATACGTTCCGCTACCGCAATCCCGACCTCACGGGCGCGTATTCGTGGTGGAGCTACCGCTTCCACGCGCGGGAGAAGAACGCGGGCTGGCGCATCGACTATTTTCTGGTGTCCGACCGCCTGCGCGAGTCCGTTGCGGCCGCGCCCATTTATCAGGAAATTTATGGCTCCGACCACTGTCCGGTCGGCTTGGAGCTGGATATGGAGGTATCTGCATGAAAAAGCAACGCATTATCCGCTGCCTCAGCGCGCTTCTGTGCTTGTGCCTGCTGGCAGGGTTCGCCCCTGCGGCCATGGCCTATTCGAATGTCAGCGACTGGGCAAAGTCCGAGGTCGCGGAGATGGAGGCGCTCGGCCTGCTGCCGGACTGCCTGCTGAACGCCGACCTTTCCGCCAATATCACGCGCGGCGAGATGTGCAAAATGGCCGTCGAGGTCTATGAGAACCTGATGAACGTGGAGGCATCCTGCGCCAGTGGGGCCAGGTATTTCACGGACACGCAGGAGATGGAGATCAACTTCGCCTTTGAGCAGGGCATCATCAACGGCTACGAGGACCAGACGTTCCGCCCGAATGAGCCGCTGAGCCGTCAGGACTTCTTCAAGATCACCTATAACCTGATGACGCGCGCGCTGTTCTGGAAGGACGAGAGCGTCGAGCCGTCCGACCTTTCCCAGTTTACGGACGCAGCCTCCGTCAGCGACTATGCGCTCGAGCCGACGCAGTATATGGTCGCGCTCGGCGTGGTGCGCGGCACCGGCACGGCCCTTGAGCCGAAGGGCACGACGGAGCGGCAGGCGGCCATCGCCATGTTCCGCCGCGCGTATTACATTGTCAGCGAGTGGCTGCGCAAAAATGATGATATGCCGGTCGATCCGGACCCGGATGACGACGGCGGCTACAGCGGCATCCCGGCGTGGGCCGTTGCGGAGTTCTCTGAGGTCGTGAAGCTCGGCTTCATCCCCTCGAGTCTCGACAATGCCGACCTGAGCAAGCCCATTTCCCGCGCCCAGATGTGCTCCATTGCCATGCTGGCCTATAACGGCCTGATGGGCACGGAATATACGCCGTCCGGCACGACGCACTTCACGGACACGAACGATCCGGACGTGAACGCGGCCTATGAGCTCAAGATCGTGCAGGGCTACGGTGACGGCCGCTTCGGCCCGAACGATACGCTGACGCGCGAGCAGTTCTTCAAAATTTCGTGCAACTTCATGCAGACTGTCGGCTATCCGACGGAGCAGAATCCGCGCGTGAACCGCTATTCTCTCAGTGAGTTTTCTGACATGAAGCAGCTTGCCGAGTGGGCGAAAACGCCGACGCGCCTGCTGTGCTACATCGGCGCGGTCAAGGGCAGCGACGGCAAGCTCCTGCCGCAGTCGTCCACCAGCAGTCTGGAGGCGCTTGTGATCTTCCTGCGCTGCTATAAGTTCACCACGTCGTGGGACGGCACGATCGAGCAACCCTCGCTGGCGGACGATCTGGTGGCCTATGCCCTGACGTTCGAGGGCTATGACTATGTCTACGGCGGCACAACGCCCGCAGGCTTCGACTGCTCCGGCTTCGTGCAGTATGTCTACCGCCACTTCGGCTTCAACATCACGCGCACGGCGACGTCGCAGTATTATAACGACGGCGAGCATGTCAGCCGCAGCGAGCTGATGCCGGGCGACCTCGTGTTCTTCGGCTCCGGCGGTGAGATCACGCATGTCGGCATTTACATCGGCGGCGGACGCTTCATCCATGCGGCCAATCCGCGCAAGGGCGTCATCATCAGCTCCCTGAGCGAGAGCTATTACAACGCCCGCTACTTCGGCGCGAACCGCATCATTTTCGAGTGATCCATTCATACATACAGAACAGGCACGTTGGAAACAGCGTGTCTGTTTTCTGTTATATTGCGGAAAATTCGAAGAAAAATATTTTTGCGTACCCCCTTGACAAAATCCAAAATGGTGGTATCATGGGGTCAAAAGAGGTTAGCACTCTACAGATGAGAGTGCTAAAGAGGCTCCGGCGAATGCGTCGGATGCTTCTTGAAACCCCTCGGCGGAATTCGCCGCCGGAGAGGAGAATGAGGTTATGAACACGAATCAGTATACGCAGAAAACACTGGAGGCCCTGCAGAGTGCGCAGACGATCGCAGCGGCGCATCAGAATCAGCAGATCGAGCAGGCTCACCTGCTTCTGGCTCTGCTGCAGCAGGACGGCGGGCTCATCCCGCAGCTGCTGAAGAAAATGGGCGTGAGCGTCGAGAGCCTGACGGCTGCGGCACAGGCGGCTGTGGAAAAGCTGCCGGGCGTCAGCGGTTCCGGCCGGGATGCCGATAAATTCTATATTTCCCGCGGCATGGACAGCCTGATGGCAGAGGCCGAGCGCACGGCGCAGGGCATGCGGGACGAATACGTCTCCGTGGAGCACCTGTTCCTTGCCATGCTCGACACGGCCGACGAGACCGTCGCGCCGCTGTTTGCGGACTATCGCATCCGCAAGGAGGACTGCCTGAAGACCCTGCAGACCATCCGCGGCAGCAGCCGCGTGACGACGGACAGCCCGGAGGACACCTATGAGGCGCTGCAGAAATACGGCACCGATCTGGTGAAGAACGCCCGCGAAAAGAAGACGGACCCGGTCATCGGCCGTGACGACGAGATCCGAAACGTCATCCGCATCCTGTCGCGCAAGTCGAAGAACAACCCTGTGCTCATCGGCGAGCCGGGCGTCGGCAAGACGGCCATTGCCGAAGGACTGGCGCAGCGGATCGTCCGCGGCGACGTGCCGAAGTCCCTGCAGGACAAGACGATCTTCTCGCTGGACATGGGCGCGCTCATCGCGGGCGCAAAGTACCGCGGCGAATTTGAAGAGCGCCTGAAGGCCGTCCTGAACGAAGTGAAGAACTCCGAGGGCCGCATCATCCTGTTCATCGATGAGCTGCACACCATCGTCGGCGCAGGCAAGACCGAGGGCAGCATGGACGCGGGCAACCTGCTCAAGCCGATGCTGGCGCGCGGCGAGCTGCACTGCATCGGCGCAACGACGCTTGATGAATACCGCAAGTATATCGAAAAGGACCCCGCGCTGGAGCGCCGTTTCCAGACCGTGCTCGTCAAGGAGCCGTCTGTCGAGGACACCATCGCCATCCTGCGTGGCCTGGAGGAGCGCTACGAGGTCTTCCACGGCGTGAAGATCACGGACCCTGCCATCATCGCGGCGGCCACGCTGTCCGACCGCTATATCACGGACCGCTTCCTGCCGGACAAGGCCATTGACCTGATCGATGAGGCCTGTGCCATGATCCGCACGGAGATGGATTCCATGCCGACGGAGCTGGACGTTATCCGCCGCAAGATCATCCAGATGGAGATCGAAGAGGCTGCGCTGAAGAACGAGACCGACGAGCTCTCGCAGGGCCGCCTGACGGAGCTGCGCAAGGAGCTGGCAGAGCAGCGCGATAAGTTCAACGCCATGAAGGCCCAGTGGGAAAACGAAAAGAATGCCATCGGCAAGGTCCAGCAGCTGCGTGAGCAGATCGAAAAGCTCGGTGCGCAGATCGAGCAGGCAGAGCAGAGCTATGACCTCGAGACGGCCGCCCGTCTGAAGTACGGCGAGCTGCCCGAGCTTAAGAAGCAGCTGGCGCAGGAAGAGGCGCTGGCGCAGAACGCCAAGCAGAGCAACCTCCTGCGCGACAAGGTCACGGAGGAGGAGATCGCAAAGATCGTCGAGCGCTGGACCGGCATCCCGGTCGCAAAGCTCGTCGAGGGCGAGCGCGAAAAGCTCCTGCATCTGGACGAGCAGCTGCATAAGCGCGTCGTGGGGCAGGATGAAGCCGTCCGCTCCGTCTCGGAGGCCATCCTCCGCAGCCGCGCCGGCATTCAGGACCCGAACCGCCCGCTCGGCTCGTTCCTGTTCCTCGGCCCGACGGGCGTCGGCAAGACCGAGCTCGCCAAGGCGCTGGCAGAGGCGCTGTTTGACGATGAGAAGAACCTCGTCCGCATCGATATGTCCGAATACATGGAGAAGTTCTCCGTGACGCGCCTGATCGGCGCGCCTCCCGGATACGTCGGCTATGACGAGGGCGGCCAGCTCACCGAGGCCGTGCGCCGCAAGCCGTACAGCGTCGTGCTGTTCGACGAGGTCGAAAAGGCCCATCCCGATGTCTTCAACATCCTGCTGCAGGTGCTTGACGACGGCCGTATCACCGATTCGCAGGGCCGCACCGTCGACTTCAAGAATACGATCCTGATCCTGACGAGCAACCTCGGCTCGGAATATCTGCTGAACGGTATTACCGACAATGGCGAGATCTCCGAGGAGGCCCGTTCGCAGGTCGAGCAGCTGCTGAAGCGTTCGTTCCGCCCCGAGTTCCTGAACCGTCTGGACGAGATCGTCTATTACAAGCCGCTTTCCAAGACGGAAATCGCAGGCGTGGTGGACCTGATGCTGGAAAGCCTGGTGCAGCGCCTGGCTGCCAAGCAGCTCAGGCTGGCGGTCACGGACGCCGCGAAGCAGATGATCGTGGACGGCGGGTACGACCCGGTGTACGGCGCCCGCCCGCTGAAGCGTTACATTCAGCAGAAGGTGGAGACGCTGGTGGCGCGGGATATCATACAAAACGATCCGGCGCCCGGAGATACCATCACGGTGGACGTGAAGGACGGCGCTCTGGCGTTGGTATAAGCGCAAAAGACGCATCCGCAGGCCGGACATTTCGCCCGGCCTGCTTTTTTGCGTGCCGGGGCCCGGACGAAAACCTTTCTCCGCACTGGATTTTTCAGTGCGGAACTGCTATAATGGGCGAATCAAAAGGCCCGGCGGGAAAGCTTACGGCGGGCAAAAGGAGGGCGGCCTGTGAACCGGCGGAAAAAGGGCGGCTTTGCCGCGGGCTGCTGCGTTGCGCTGCTGCTGATCACGCTGTGCGCGGCAGCGGGCGGCGGCGTACTGTGGTATGTGGGGCGCACGATGGCACAGCCGGGCAGCGCGTCCATGCAGGGCGCTTCCGGTGCGCCGGGCGGCGGAGCGGAGGATACCGGGCGGCAGGAGCCGCTGTTCCGGGAGGGAGACACGGTGGATACGGTCCTTGCAAAAATGACGCTTGCGGAAAAGGTGGGCCAGATGTTCATCGTTCGCTGCCCGGAACAGGGCGCGGCGGAGAAGGCTGCGGAATACCATTTGGGCGGCTATATCCTGTTCCGGGAAAATTTTGAGGAAAAAACACCCGTGCAGGCGGCGGAAATGGTCCGGGCCTGTCAGGCTGCCGCCGCGCTGCCGATGCTGGTGGGTGTGGATGAAGAGGGCGGGACCGTCAACCGTATCAGCGGATATCCGGCTTTCCGCGACACGCCCTTTGCTTCGCCGCAGGAGCTGTACCAGGCGGGCGGCTTTGACGCGGTGCGGGAAGATGCGCTGGAAAAATGCGCGTTTCTTGAAGAACTCGGTGTCAACGTGAATTTTGCGCCGGTGTGCGACGTAAGCACGGACCCGGAGGATTTCATCTACAAAAGGAGCTTTGGCCGGAACGCGGCAGAGACGGCGCAGTACGTGCGCACCGTGGTGGAGGCGATGGGTGAGCGCGGCATGGGAAGCGTGCTGAAACACTTTCCCGGCTACGGCAATAACGCCGACACGCACACGGGCATTGCCGTAGACGACCGCCCCTATGACAGCTTTGCAGCGTCGGACTTTCTGCCTTTCAGGGCCGGAATCGAAGCAGGAGCAGACATTGTCCTTGTTTCCCACAACATCGTCAGCTGCATGGACAGCGCATATCCCGCCTCGCTTTCACCCCGTGTCCATGAAATTTTGCGGGAAGAACTGGGCTTTACGGGCGTGACCGTCACCGACGACCTTTACATGGACGGCATCCGGGACTTTGTGGACGTGGAGGGCGCGGCGGTGCAGGCTGTGCTTGCGGGCAACGACCTGTTGTGCTGTACGGATTTTGAGGTACAGATCCCGGCGGTATTGGCGGCGGTGGAGCAGGGAGTGGTGCCTGAGACACGAGTTGATGAAGCCGTGCGCCGCGTTCTGACGCTCAAGCAGAAGCTGGGGCTGTTTGGGTAAGGCGGATGGATGCGGCAATGACCGCCCAAAAAGAAAAAGCGCGGCCTGTCCACCCCTCAAAGGGGAAGGACGGGCTGCGCTTTTTGTGCAGCGTTGCGTGTATTTCGGTATGGATTTGGGATATTTGCCGACATTTTTGAACAAAAAGCCGTTTGGATGCCGCTGGGGACGAATATAATGGAGGGGATAAAGCGGGCGTTCTTCGGAATGCCCCAAAAATAAAAGGAGGACTGGATATCATGCAGGTACGTTGGGAATATTTGACTCCGCCCGAATTCAAAAAGCTTGTTAAAGAGGAGCAGATTTGTATTTTGCCGCTGGGGATACTGGAGCGCCACGGCGAACACCTGCCGTATGGCACCGACGGCCTCTCGGTACACGCTATTGCCTGCCGCGCGGCGGAACTGGAGCCGTGTGTGGTGTTCCCCACTTATTGGTTCGGCCAAGGGCACGAGGCGTCATGCTTTGCGGGCTCCGTCAACTTTCCCCCCCGGCTGCTGTACGAGATGCTGGAAGTGCTGTTGGACCAGATCGCCCGCAACGGCTTTAAAAAAATCGTGATTTTCAGCGGCCACGGCGGAAACAGCCATTTTCTGGACTACTTTGCCATGACGCAGCTGGACCGGGAGGTGGACTACACGTTGTATATCCTGCGCGGCGCAGGCAAACGACAGCTGGCTCTGGCCGATATGTGGGAGACGAAGTACGGCCATGCAGGTGAAGAAGAGACCAGCCAGATCATGGCCATCACGCCGGAGGGCGTTGTAAAGCTGGAGCAGCAGGTCTATGAGGAACCGATACTCCCGCGCATGGACCTGACGCAGCAGGTGCCTGGGGTACATTCGGGCCTGTGGTGGTATGCGAAATATCCCCTCCATGTAACAGAAAGCCCATCCCACGCGACAAAGGAAAAGGGCGAACGTATGATAGAGGCTCGCGTGCTGGATCTGGCCGACCGTTTGCGCGCCATTAAGGAAGATAAGGGGCTGCCCTCTCTGCAGCAGGAGTTTTACGAGCGTGTGCGCAGGGTGCCGGAAGGAGATTGAACCCGCCCGGCGAACAGAGCCGGAAGAAAGCCTCCATAAATAAGGAAGGAAAAGAAGCGTCCGGGGAAAAAGCTGGCGGTGGCAAAGCCATGCATCTTT
>ERZ772812.300-NODE-300-length-48579-cov-3.077900_pt1 | contig 48579 bp, 29 predicted proteins | sample MGYA00511343_ERZ772812 | MGnify/ENA primary metagenome ERZ772812 (study PRJEB29015, sample SAMEA2737706) | human gut metagenome | biome: human gut; feature: human-associated habitat; material: faeces | place: China | collected 2012 ...
CAGGAGCGTGGTTGAGCGACGAGCAGATGCCCGCATATTTATATAATGTAGCGGTCCGGCCCTTGTCGCAGCACACCGTGGCGGTATGGCGGACCTTCTCGGGCTGTGTTTCGCAGCGGAATTCGGCGCCTTCGAGCTCCACGGCCTGCGCCCATGCGGCTTCGAAACCGCTCTTGCGGGTGCGGCTCTGCGTGACGTCGGCATCGGTTGCGACCGGCTCCCAGAATTTCTCGTCGTAATTGGCGTCGGCATTGCGCACATCGGCGTCGATATGGGGCGAAAAGGTGATCTCGGCGGCACGGTTCAGCGGCGTGACGGCATATCGGATGACACCCAGTTCGCGGCGCGGAAGCGGCAGGAAGCGGACAACCTCGACCGAGATTTCGGCGCCGCTGCGCATCGTGACCGTCATGCGGCGCGTCAGCACCGAGCGGCGCATGTCCAGTTCGCGGTAAAAGTCCTTCACCGCGACCGTCGCCAGATCGAGCGATTCGCCGTCGACCCCGACATCCACCCCGATCCAGAAGGCCGCGTTGAGCACCTTGGCGAAATACTCCGGGTAGCCGTTCTTCCACCACCCCACGCGCGTCTTGTCGGGGTAATAGACCCCGCCGATGTAGTTGCCCTGAAGCGAAGGGCCCGAGTAGCGCTCCTCGAAATTGGCGCGGCCGCCCATGACGCCGTTGCCCAGTGCGAAGAGCGATTCGGCGGCTTCGACCCGTGCGGGGTCGAAATCGGCCTCGGCGATCCGCCAAGGGTCTATGACAAGGTTCAGTCTATTTCTTTGCATAACATTTCAAACGTAAATCCTTCGAAACCGTCCAGCCGCATCGTGGCCCCCGCGAGCAGGGAGCTGCCCCCGATGCCCACCGAACGCATGCCGGCGCGCGCGGCGGCCTCGATGCCCGCGGCGGCGTCCTCGAACACCACACAGTTTTCGGGCCGCACGCCGGCTGCCGATGCCCCTTTCACGAAAACCTCGGGGTCGGGCTTGGGATGCGAGACCCCGGTGCCGTCGACCACGGCGTCGAACAACGGGCGCAGTTCACAGCGGTCGAGAATCGTCCCGGCGTTCTTCGACGCCGAACCCAGCACGGTCAGCACCCCGTGCGCACGCACGTCGCGCAGGAATGCCACGGCTCCCGGAAGCACCTCGCGGGGCGTCATCGAGGCGACATACGCCAGATAACGGGCATTCTTCTCCGCGGCGAGACGCTCCTTTTCGGCCGGAGAGAAGCGATTGTCCATCCCTCCGGCGCGCAGCACGATGTCGAGCGAGGCCATGCGGCTCACCCCCTTGGTGGCTTCGCCCGCGGCGGGCGTGAACTCAAAGCCCAGCTCCCGGGCCAGCGAGGCCCACGCCAGATAGTGGTAGCGGGCCGTGTCGACGATTACCCCGTCGAGGTCGAACAGACAGCAAGCGATCATTTTTCGTAATTTCGGACGTTAAAGATACAATTTTTTCCCGACATCCGCCCCATTGCACACACACTTGTAAAATAACTGGGCAAAACGTCGTTTTATTTCTATAAATAATTACTATCTTTGCATTCGTAAATTCACTAAATACGCCTTATTTAAACCATGAAGCAACTCCGTCTTCTGATCGGGAGCTCGATTCTCGCTATCCTGCTCGTTTCGTGCGCAGCACAGAAACGTGTGTGGTATCTGCAGGACGCACAGCCGTTTACTCCCGAGCAAATTGCCGAAAACGGCCAGATACGCATCAAGCCCCTCGACCGTCTGACCATCGTCGTCAACAGCAAGGACCCCGAGCTGGCCGTGCCGTTCAACTCCTCGACATCGTACAATTCGCTGACGGGAAACAGCGTCAGCAACGCGGCCAGTTCGCAGGCGCTGCAAATGCGCACGGTGGATGAGAAAGGCATGCTCGACATGCCCGTGATCGGCAAGATCGAATGCGCGGGAAAGACCCGCAGCGAGCTGGCCGAGGCCATCGCCGAAAAGATCAAGGAGGGCGGCTATATCAACGACCCCACGGTCAACGTGCAGTTCGCCGACATGAAGATATCGGTGATCGGCGAGGTGCTGAGACCCGGATTCTACGACGTCACGCGCGACAAGATTTCGATCTTCGATGCGCTGGCCATGGCCGGCGACATGACCGTCTACGGCGTGCGCTCGGAGGTGATCGTGACGCGCGAGGTCGACGGGGTGCGCACCATCCAAATCCTCGACCTCACATCGAAGGAGATCTTCGACTCCCCGGCATTCTACCTCCAGCAGAACGACGTGGTATACGTCAAGCCCAACAAGTACAAGGCGCAGGCCGGAGAGATCAGCCAGAACCGCAATTTCTACCTTTCGCTGGTGGGCACCGCCATCTCGGTGGCGACGCTCATCGTAACCCTTACCAAATAGCCGCCCGACATGACCGAACAGCAGATCAATTCCCCGCAGCAACAGGGAAACGAGGAAATGACCGGTGCCGTCACGCTGCACGACATCATCCGCATGGTCATAGCCAACTGGTACTGGTTCGTGCTCTCGGCATTCGTATGCCTCTGCATGGCTTACTACTATCTGGCAAGCACCCCCAAGATATACAGCCGCACGGCGACCATCCTCGTCAAGGACAGCCGCAAGGGCGGCGACCTCGAGCTGACGGCGTTCAGCGACCTTGCCGGATTCCAGAACCGCCGCAGCGTCGACAACGAGGTCTTCATCCTCCAGTCGCGCCGCCTGATGACCGAGGTCGTCAAGCGTCTCGACCTCACGGTCAGCTACTCCGTCCGCGAACGCCTCCGCAGGCGCGATCTCTACGCGCAGTCGCCCATCGAGGTGGCGTTCGTCAACAACAGTGACAACCTGTCGCTGGCCATGGAGGTCACCCCGCTGGACGGCGACAAGGTGCGGCTGACGGATTTCGAGGACAAGTTCGTCACCAAGCAGGAGAGCCGCAGCGTCATCACGGCCGCCTACGGCGACACGATCCCGACCCCCGTCGGGCAGATCGTCGTCAGGAAGAGCCTCTACATGAAACCCGAATACACCGGGGTGCCGATCCGCGTGGTGAAAAACTCGCTCTCGCGCACGACCAACGCCTACCGCAGCGCCGTGAAGAGCGACGTGGCCAACAAGCAGGCTTCGGTGGTGACGGTCTCGATGAACAACTCCGTGCCCCGGCGCGCCGAGGACATCCTCAACACGCTGATCGCCGTCTACAACGAGGACGCCATCGACGACAAGCGCCGCGTATCGGTGACGACGGCCGAGTTCATCAAGGCCCGTCTGGCGGTCATCGGCCGGGAGCTGGGCGACGTGGACCGCGACATCGAGGACATCAAGAAGGACAACCAGATGGTCGACATCTCGTCGGAGGCCGCGCGCACCGTCTCGGAGAGCAGCAAGTACAAGGCCGAGGGGCTTTCGCTCGAGAACCAGATCAACGTCGCCGAGTTCATCCGCACCTACCTGAACGATCCGAAAAACGCCGGAGAGCTGATCCCCATGATGGCGGCAGTGACCAATCAGGCCATCGCCAACCAGATCGAAGATTACAACAACGCCATCCTGCGGCGTGAAAAGCTGATGGAGAACAGTTCGGACCGCAGCCCCGTGATCCAGAACCTCGACAACCTGCTGGCATCCGTGCGCCGTTCGATCCTCGCGTCGCTCGACTCGCACATCTCGACGCTCACCATCCAGCGCGACGCCATGCGCAAGGAGGAGACACAGGCCAACCGCCGCATCTCGACCATGCCTTCGCAGGAGAAAGTCATACTGGGCATCACCCGTCAGCAGAAGATCAAGGAGGAGCTGTTCCTCTACCTGCTCAACAAGCAGGAGGAGACGCAGCTCAACTACGCCGTCGCCGAGAGCAACGCCCGCATCATCGACCTCGCATACGGCAGCACGTTCCCCGTGTCGCCGCGCCCGATGCTGATTCTGGGCATCGCCCTGATCGTAGGTCTGGCAATCCCGTTCGGACTGCTCTACCTGATCGGCATGCTCGACACGACCATCCGCGGCCGCAAGGACGTGGAGGACAACATCAGCGCCCCGTTCCTTGGCGACATCCCCTACTCCGAAAGCAGCGGCGATTCGGGAATCGTGGTGCGCGAAACGGGCCGCGACGCCCTGTCGGAGGCGTTCCGCATGCTGCGTTCGAACATGACGTTCATGAACGTCTCGGCCGGAAACGAGATACACACCATCCTCTTCACCTCGTCGGACCCCCACGCGGGCAAGACCTTCGTGGCGACGAATCTGGCGACGACGCTGGCCATGGCCGGCAAGCGGGTGCTGCTGATCGACCTCGACCTCCGGCGCCACGCCCTCTCGACCCAGTTGGGCCACGGCAACAGCAAGACGGGCATCACCAGTTACCTCGCAGGAACCACCGAACTCGACAAGCTGATCACCAAGACCGGCATCCACGACAACCTCGATGTGATCTACGCCGGCATTCAGCCGCCCAACCCCACGGAGATGCTCCTCTCGGACAAACTCGACAAACTGGTGGCGGAACTGCGCCAAAAGTACGACTACATCTTCATCGACAGCACGCCCGCCATGTCGGTGGCCGACGCCATCATCACCGACCGGCTCGCGGACCTCTGCATCTACATCGTGCGCGAGGGTGTGCTCGACCGGCGCCAACTGCCCGACATCGAACGTCTCTACCGCGAAAAGAAACTGCACAACATGGCCATCGTCCTGAACGGAACCCGCTCGCGCCGCCACGGTTACGGGTATGGATACGGTTACGGTTATGGCTACGGATATGGATACGGTTACGGCGACGAATACAAGGAGGTAAGCTACCGCAAGCGCATCAAGAGCTTCTTCCGCTCGCTGTCCCACAAAATCAAACGGTAAAAAATGGCAATCAAGGACGCGACGATAGCGATCGACTTCGACGGCACGGTGGTGACACACGCCTACCCCGAAATCGGGGAGGACGCAGGAGCCGTCCCTGTACTGAAAGAACTCTCAGGCAACGGATGCCGGCTCATCCTCTACTCGATGCGCCACGGCAAGCTGCTGGATCAGGCGGCGGAGTGGTTCCGCAAAAACGGGATTCCGCTCTACGCCGTGAACGAGAATCCGGGGCAGAAACGCTGGACCTCCTCGCCGAAGGTTCATGCCGACCTCTACATCGACGACAGCAGTCTGGGGTGTCCCCTGCGGTTCATCGACGGGGTGAAACGCCCCGTGGCCGACTGGGTCCGCATCCGCGAACAACTGGTGAAAGAGGGATTTCTGGACTGAGAAACCCCGTCACAGGGCAATAAAAAAGCGAGGCTTCGAAAGAGGTCTCGCTTTTTTGGGTCGGGATACAAGGCTCGTTTTTGATTTTAGAGGGACAGATTTGTGCTTAAACGAAACACGGCACGGATGGGTAGTACCGGAGTACGTCCCATTCGTGCCGTGCGAGAGCAAGTGCAAAGATGCCCTATAAAATCGAAAACTATGCCCAGAGGTTGCGGGGATACTTCCCGTCGGCAATCATCTTCTCGATGGCGGCCATCAGCGCCGGTTTGTCCTCCTTGTAGGTGACGCCGTGCCACTGGGCGGCCGAACGCAGCACGCGGAGCGTCGCCGTACCGTCGCCGATCAGCTTGTTGACCATCGTCGGGATGTAGAACTCCGATTTGAGGTTTTCGTGGTTTTCGGCGTACCATTTCGCAAAGTACTCCTTCGAATAGACGAAGAAATCGGGCGTGAAGCCGAAGAGGTTCATCGAAACCGGCGTGTCCTCAGCCAGCTCTTCGTCGGCGCCGCCGTCGTGGAAGACGATCCGGCCGTCGGGCATGCGCTCGATCTGCGTGCGCTCGACCATCGACGTGAGGTCGCCCTTCGCATCGACGCCGCAGACGCCGCGCGAAACCGTGCCGTTCTCCGAAAGGGTCCGGTTCAGGTCGTAGGCGACCATGCAATAGCTGTTTTTCGAATCGCCGAGCTTCGAGAGGTACTCGCCGATGGTCTTATAAGCCTCGGCACCGTAGAAGTCGTCGGCATTGATTACGGCGAACGGCTCGCGGATGGCATCGGCGGCCATCATCACGGCGTGGTTCGTGCCCCACGGCTTTACGCGTCCTTCGGGGACCGAGAGGCCCTCGGGGAGATAGTCCAGCTCCTGAAAAACGAAATCGACGGCGATGCGCCCGCCGAAGCGGTCGGCCGAAAAGACCTCGCGGAACTCCTTTTCAAAAGAGTGGCGGATGACGAAAACCACCTTGCCGAAACCGGCGCGGATGGCGTCGTAGACCGAATAATCGATGATAGCCTCGTTGTTGGGGCCGACGCCGTCCATCTGTTTGAGCGATCCGTAGCGGGAGCCCATGCCCGCAGCCAAGACCAGTAATGTAGGTTTAACCATACTTTTTTATGTGTATTTGACGTTTAGGTTCAAAGCAATTGCAAAGGTAAAAATTTTAAAGGCGATGCCAAAGGTTTTTTGGAATTTTGGCTACCTTTGTCGAACGTAACCCCGAAAAAACGTTCCCGGAAAATGAAATTTCTGAAGAGAATACGGGCGTGGTGGCGCGGACTGTTCCGCAAACGCCGCTTCAACATGCTCAACGCCACCGACAACTCCGAGGAGTGGCACATACACCTCTCGCCCGCGAGCATCTTCGCCGGGCTGGTGGCGTTCGTGCTGCTGCTGTTCATCCTCACGCTGTCGCTGGTGGCGTACAGCCCCGTGCTGGAGTTCCTGCCCGGATACCGCACCGAGGCCGACCGTTCGCGCGAAAGCCTCCTGCAAAACATCATCCGCCTCGACTCGATGGAGCGCATGATGAACGACATGATGACCTACAACCGCAACATCGCCCTGATCATGGAGGGACGCACCCCCGTGGCGCGGACGCTGGCCTCGTCGGACTCGTCGCGCATCAGCAAGGTGCTGGTGATGCCCTCGGCCGAGGATTCGCTCCTCAGGGCCCAGATGGAGGGCGACGGGGAGTATGCCATAGCGCCCCGCAACGAGGGGTCGCGCCGCAAGGTGCGCGAAGCCATCGAGCTGGTGACACCCGTCGAGGGGATCATCACCGGGCATTTCGATATCAAGCAGGGGAATTTCGGCGTGAAGATCGCCGCCGCGGCCAGCGACCGCATCGCGGCCATCGACAACGGCACGGTCGTGCAGAGCCTCTGGGCTCCGGAGACGGGTTACACGGTGGTCATGCAGCATGCCGGGAACCTCATCTCTATTTACAAAAACCTCTCGCAGTCGCTCGTGTCGATCGGACAGACCATCCGTGCGGGCGAACTGATCGGATACAACGCCGAAGCCGAGAACGGCGAGGTGAAACTCTTCGAATTCGAACTCTGGAACAACGGCAAGCCCGTGGACCCCGAGGGATACATCGTCTTCTGACAAACGCATGAAACAACGACTTGCCATACTGGGTTCGACCGGTTCGATCGGCGTGCAGACGCTCGACATCGTCCGCGAGAACCCCGACCGGTTCGAAGCCTGCGTCCTCACGGCCAACCGGAACTGGGAGCGGCTGGCGCAGCAGGCTCGGGAATTCGACGCCGACACGGTGGTGATCGCCGACAAGAGCCATTACGCGGCCCTGAGCGACGCGCTGGCCGACACCGACACGAAAGTTTACGCCGGGGAGGAAGCTGTGGCGCAGGTCGCCGGCAGCGGCGGCACCGAGGTGGTGGTCAACGCACTGGTGGGCTACGCGGGGCTGGCGCCCACGGTGGCGGCCATCGAAGCGGGCAAAAAGCTCGCGCTGGCCAACAAGGAGTCGCTCGTGGTGGGAGGCGCCTATGTGATGCCGCTGGCCCGGGAGCGGAAAGCCCCGGTAATCCCGATCGACTCGGAGCATTCGGCCATCTTCCAGTGCCTCGTGGGTGAACGCGCCCCGGTCAGAAGGCTGATCGTCACATGCAGCGGCGGCGCGTTCCGCGACCTCGCGGCCGAAGAGCTGGCGAACGTCACGGTGGAGCAGGCGCTGCGCCATCCCCAGTGGGACATGGGCGCGAAGATCACGATCGATTCGTCGACGCTCGTGAACAAGGGATTCGAGGTGATCGAGGCTCACTGGCTGTTCGGCACCCCGGCCGAGCGGATTTCGGTACTGATGCACCCCCAGTCGATCGTACACTCGATGGTCGAATTCGAGGACGGGGCGATCAAGGCCCAGTTGGGAACCCCCGACATGCGCATGCCGATCAGTTTCGCGCTGATGTTCCCCGACCGGGCGCACCGTCCGGGCGAGCGGTTCAATTTCCTGAACCATCCGGAGTTGACCTTCGCGGAGGTGGACCGCGCGAAATATCCGGCACTGGAGATCGCCTACGACTGTCTGCGGCGCGGAGGTACGGCGGCCTGCACGATGAACGGGGCGAACGAAGTGGCCGTGGCGGCGTTTCTCGCCCACAGGTGCGCGTGGCTCGACATCGTGCGCGCCATCCGCCATGCGCTGGAACACGCCGCATTCACCGCCTCGCCCACTCTGGCCGATTACGCCGAAGCAAACGCCGAAGCCCGTGCGCTGGCGGCGGATTTCCTGAAACTGTAACCACATTCCGACAATGGATATTTTAGTCAAAATCATTCAGTTCTTCCTCTGTTTCACCATTCTCGTGGGCATTCACGAACTGGGGCACTACATCATGGCACGGGTCTTCAAAATCCGCGTCGACAAGTTCTACATCTTCTTTGACCTTGGATTCTCGCTGTTCAAGTTCCGGCGCGGCCACACCGAATACGGACTGGGCTGGCTGCCGCTGGGCGGCTACTGCAAAATCGCCGGCATGATCGACGAGTCGATGGACAAGGAGTATCAGAAGCAGGCCCCGCAGCCGTGGGAATTCCGGTCGAAACCCGCATGGAAACGCTTTCTGGTGATGATTGCCGGCGTGGTGATGAACGTCGTGCTGGCGGTGGCCATCTACATCGGCGTCTGCTATACATGGGGCGACACCTATTTCTCGAACGACGACGCCAAGTGGGGTTACAACTTCAACGAAACCGGGCACAGCTTCGGATTCCGCGACGGGGACAAGCTGGTGACCGTCGACGGCCAGAAGATCGAGAACCCGATGGTGTTCCTCAACACGCTGCTGATCACCGAAGGCGACCGCCGGGTGGTCGTGGAGCGCAACGGAAAGCAGGTCGAGCTGACGCTCCCGCTCGAAGAGCTGATCGCCATGCGGCAGAATAAAGGGTATGAAAAACTCCTCGTCCAACGCATGCCTTTCCTGATCGACAGCGTCGTGGCGCCGACCGCCGCACAGTTGCAGAAAGGCGACGAGGTCGTCGCCATCGAGAGCCGGCGCACGGCAGACCGCTACGAAAAGATGGATTACCGCGATTACAGATCCTATCTGCAACTCCATGCCGGCGATACGGTGCAGTTGACCGTCCTGCGCGACGGCGGGACGCTGGAACTCCCCGTCCCCGTCTCCGCCGAGGGAACGATCGGCGTGATCGTGCAAAACCCCTACACGCTCCGCACGCAGACGTATACCTTCTGGGAGTCGATTCCGGCGGGTTTCCACCGCGCGGGCGACATGATCGCCTCCTACTGGGACCAGTTGAAGATGATCGTACAGCCCAAGACCAAGATGTACGAGGAGCTGGGCGGGTTCATCGCCATCGGCAGCATATTCCCCTCGTCGTGGGACTGGCAGGATTTCTGGCTCAAGACCGCCTTCCTGTCGATCATCCTTGCGATCATGAACATCCTGCCCATCCCGGGACTCGACGGCGGGCACGCGATATTCACCTTCTGGGAGATGATAACGGGCCGCAAGGTGAGCGACAAGGTGCTGGAGGGCGCGCAGTATGTCGGGCTCATCCTCATCCTGTTCCTGCTGCTCTACGCCAACGGAAACGACATATACCGGTTCTTCATCAAATAACGGCAGGGACGCCGAACAGTTAAAACGGCCCGGATCAGGAGATTCGGGCCGTTTTTGCGTATCCGAGCGGACCGAAAAACAGAGAGTTTTGCAATTTTTTTTGTAATTTACCCAAAAAGCAAGTATATTTGACCGCAAGAGGAAGCTGCGTCCGCAGCAAAGGTTAGTTTAACGAGAAAAGAAGAAACCATGGATAAGGACGGAACATACGACGGCCCGCAGGCCCCTGTATTCCGCAGTTCGGAGGGGGGGGGAAATATCCCCGAGTTCTTCCGGAGCTATTATCCCATGTTCGTCTCCTTCGCCCGCAACTTCGTCCAGAGCCGCGACGTATGCGAAGACCTCGTACAGGAGGCTTTCGTGGCCCTGCTCGAACAGGGCTGCACGTTCGACAACGAATACATGGCCAAGGGATTCCTCTACAAAACCCTCCGCAACAAATGCCTTAACCACCTGCGCCACGAGCAGATACGCAGCCGCTACGCCGAAATGCAGGCGGCGCATTACAAACACGAACGCAGCGAGAAAAAGAGCGAGGAGTTCTTCATCGACGCCATCATGCGTGAAGAGTCGTCGCTGATTATCTCGCAGGCCATCGAGGGGCTGCCGGAGATGGGCCGGCAGGTGCTCAACATGTCCATCGAAGGGCTCACCAATCAGGAAATCGCCGACGTGCTGGGCATCTCGGTCAACACCGTGCGCACGCACAAATCCCGCGCCTACAAAGTTTTGCGCATCGTGCTTTCAAACCAGTGGATGCTCTTCTGAGCCGCTGAAAACCTCCCCCGAAGTTACAGTTTTACATCCTCCTAACCGATGCTGGAATAAGTTTTTACACTTTTTTCGCATCGCGTGTCATCCACTCCCGCTTCCGAAGTGTTATACTAATAGTGTTAGTCGGGAATATCATATCATTCATCAAGGCAGGCAGGCTGCTGGGACGTTTTTTCGTGTCGAAAACATCCCCGCACGAGCGTGAACAGCTCAAACTGCGCCTCCGGGAATTGGAAAAAGAGGACAAAATCCGCATCGTCGGGAAAATCCTCAATGCCGAAGAGCTGGAAAGCCGCCGGGTGATTCGCGCCGAATGCGACGTGGAGCGGGCATGGGAACAGGTTCAGCGCCGGATGGAGGAGCGCAAGGGACAGCGCCGGCTGAAGCGTTATTCGCTGATGCTGCAAAGCGCCGTGAGCCTTGCGGCAGCCATACTGATCGCCTGCGGCGTCATTTACTACACGCACGTCGGACGCCAGAAGCGGGTGATGGCGCAGATCGCGCAGATCAAGCCCGAAGGACAGCATGCGGTGCTTTATCTTGCGGACGGCGCGAGCGTAGACCTCGGGCTGCGGGATTCGATAGCGGTCCGGACCGAGACGGGCGTCGAGGTGGAGATGACCGGAGAGAACAGCCTCGCCTACAAACCCCGGAAAACACAGCCCCAAAAGCAGGAGGAGGTTCCCGAAGAGTACAACACGCTGGTCACGCCCCGCGGCAGCGAATACAGCCTCACGCTGGCCGACGGCACGCAGGTGTGGCTGAACGCCGCATCGCGTCTGCGCTTCTTCACCTCGGACCGGGGCCGGGAGCGCCGCGTATGGCTCGAAGGCGAAGCCTATTTCGAGGTGGCGCACGACGCCCGGCGGCCGTTCATCGTCGAATCGGGCGGCCAGAGCATCCGGGTGTTGGGAACACGCTTCAACATCAACTCCTACGAGGGCGACCGCGCCATATACACCACGCTGGTGGAGGGTTCGGTGGCCATAGCCCCGCTCACGGGCGGCGATGCCGTGACGCTCGAACCCGGCCAGCAGGCCGAATACAGCCGCCGGAACGGCGGCGCGATCGCCGTGAAAGCGGTCGACACGTCGCTGGCGACGGCTTGGATGAACGGGACCTTCATCTTTGCGCACGCCTCCGTGACCGAGATCATGGAGAACCTTTCGCGCTGGTACAGCTTCGAATTCGAGGTTTCGCCCCTGCTCGACGGACTCCGCTTCAGCGGACAGTTCCCGCGGTGCGAAAACCTCGACAAGATACTCTCGATCATCGCATCGACCGGAACGGGCATGCAGATAGACTACGACGGAACGAAGATCACGCTGAGATAAAAAATACCCATTTAAACCACACAAATTATGACGAAACCTTTACAAACAAAAGAACGGAGACTTCCGGGAGGGATTTCCGCGGTACGCCTGCTGCGGCCGCTGGCATTCCCGGCAGTCGTTTCGGTCATGCTATCCATGAGCCCCTCGCCGGTGTTTGGACAAGGTAACACCCCCGGACACGAAGAGTTTGTCCGCGACAACTGCCGCACGGGTTCCGCAACGGCAGCCGAAGCCGGCTATTCGGGCGAAGAGCTGCGCAGGCTCCACCCCACCGACCTCCTGAGGGCCCTGCAACTGATCGACCCGTCGATCTGCGGCACCGACCCCGATGAACGATACGGTTCCGATCCCAATGCGGTCCCCGCCGCGATGAGCCTTCAGGGCACAAGATCGCTGATCTGGGGGATGAGCGACGCCGACGCACGGCCGATGGTGATCGTCGACGGCCACAGCGAGTCGTTCGACCGGCTGAAGGATTTCGACATGCAGCGCATAGCGAGCGTCGCACTGCTCAAGAACGCCACGGCGACGGCCCTCTACGGCGTGAGGGCCGGGCAGGGTGTGATCGTCATCACGACGAAAGTCCCGGAGACCCATCCCCTGCGGCTGACCTATAATTTCGACGGCACGTTCCAGCGCGCCGGCATGCGGGCGTTCGATCTGATGGACGCCGGGCAGAAGCTCGACTGGGAGAAGCGCATGGGCGCCTACGAGGGCAACGACGCGCTCTATCAGCAGCGCATGGCGGACGTGAAGGCCAACGGCTCGACCGACTGGCTCGACATGCCGCTCCGGACCTCGTTCTCGCACCGTCACCGCGTCTCGGTCTACGGCGGCGACAGCAGCCTGCGCTACCGCGGAGTGCTCTACATGAACCCCGTGAAGGGCGTGATGAAGGGTTCGAAGCGCACGATGTACGGCGCATCGGCCTTCATCGGCTACACGACGCGCAAACTGGAGATTTCGAACGAACTGGGCGTGGACATGGCCGACGCTTCGGAGTCGACCTACGGCCCGATGAGCGCTTGGGCGCAGATGAATCCCTACTATGCGCCGGCCGACGAGCGCGGCGTGCCCTACGATATTCTGGGCGAAGGGACCTTCAGCGAGCAGGGGTCGCCGCTCTACGAAACCTCGCTCAACAGCTTCGCCGAGAACAAGATCGCACGGGTGAACAACAACCTCACCCTGCGCTGGAAAATCGACGAGCATTTCAGCGTGGCAGGCCAGTTCAACCTCACGCACGACTACGACAAACGGTCGGAGTTCACCTCCCCGCAGTCGCTCGTCTACAAGGATTACGGCATCGACGAGATCGACCAGAAGGGCAGTTACCGCATCCTCCGCACCCGGCTGGAAAGCTATCAGGAGAAGGTGTGGGCCGACTACCGCCTCGAACGCGGGCGCCACACCCTGCGCGCCACGCTCGGCATGGAGGTCTACTCGGCGACGATGACCGACGACGCATTCCGCGGCGTGGGCATGTCGAGCGACCACATGGACTACATCTCCTTCGCACAGCGCTACGCGGCGGAGCGTCCCGAGGGCACCAAGACCTACGAGCGCGTGCTGAGCGGCTACGGCATGGTGTCGTGGAGCCTTGACCAAACGCTGTTCGTCGACCTCGCGGGCCGCGTGGACAAATCCTCGATGCTCGCCCCCGACAAGCGCACGACGGGTTCCTACTCCCTGACGGCGGCTTATGACCTGAAAAAAGCCCTGCTGCCCAATTCGGGGCTTATCGGACGGCTGATGCTGACGGCCGGGTACGGCAGCACGGCGGGTTACCAGTTCGACTACGGATTCGTCAACCCGATCTACGCCTACAACATCGACAACCCCTACCTCAACGGCATGGGTGAGAACAAAAGCGGGATCGATTACAGCAAGGGCCTCGTGTCGTTCTACAACATGAACGTCTACAACCCGGCCCTGAAATGGAAGACGACGCGCAACGTGAACGTCGGCGTCGGCGGCCGCATCAGCACGGTGGACATCGCCGTGAAATACTACAATTCGCTGTCGAAAGACCTGCTGACGCTCGAAGAGCAGAACGTCGCCTTCGGATCGGGATTCCGCTATGCCAACAGCGGCGCGATCCGCAACTCGGGGCTGGAATTCTCGGTGGCGGCAGGCATCCTGCGCGACCGCAGCGGCCTCGACCTGACGCTCTTCGCAAAAGGCGTCGTCAACCGGAGCAAGATCACCGAACTGCCCGACTATTCGGCAACGACGTTCAATTCCATGATGTTCGAATACGGATACCATTACGGCATGGCCGAGGGCGATGCCGCCGACGGCATCTACGCCCTGCGCTCGGCAGGGATCGACCCGGCGACCGGGAAAGAGCAGTTCTACCTGCGCGACGGTTCGAAATCGTTCACCCCGACCGCCGAGGACATGGAGTATCAGGGCAGCATGACCCCGAAGCTGCGCGGCACGTTCGGCCTGACGGCCGCATACCGCAACTTCGACTTCGCGGCGGTATTCTCCTACTCGCTGGGCGGCAAGTTCTACGACCTCTACACCCAGCAGGCGGTGGATCTGGCCGGATACGGGAACAACGTCCCGGCAGCAGCCGAAGGTAAATGGAATGCGTCGAACACGGACGCGGTTTACCAAGGTCTCGACAATTCGGGCGGATATGCCTCGACGCGGTTCGTGTCGAAGCGCAACACCCTCTCGCTCTCGTCGCTGCGCATCGGGTATGCATTCCCCAAAAAGATCGCTTCGGCGATGCGCATGCAGGGGCTGAAGGTGAGCCTCACCTGCGACGACCTCTGGTACACGTCGTCGGTCAAGAGCCCCCGCAGCCTCTACTACCCTTATGCATCGAGCTTCATCCTCTCGCTTCAGGCAACCTTTTAAACACGCGAACACATGAAAAAAATAATATACACCGCACTCCTGCTCCTCGTTACCGTGTCGTGCGACAAGTGGTTCGAGGCAGAACCCCAAGGAGGAGGAGAGTCCGGGGTCAAGGTCTTCGACAACGAAGCCTCCTTCCGCGACTACATGAACGGCATCTATACCGGGCTTCGCTCCACGGAACTCTACGGCTCGAACCTCACGCTGGGCGGCGTGGAATTCCTCGCCCAGAGCTTCGATCCCTATGCCGGGGCCGAGGCATGGGCCAAGATGGATTTCGGCAGCGAAATGGGACAGCATGTCTCCCGGGAGGCATACACCAAGCTCTATGCCGCCATCTACCAGTGCAACGACATCCTCAGGCTCTTCGCTGAAAAGAAGGATGTGGATTTCATCGCCGGATCGCGCGAAATGATGGTCGCCGAGGCCCGGGGCCTGCGGGCGTTCCTGCACTTCGAGCTCCTGAAGCTCTACAGCCCCGCCTACACGGTGGACAGCGGCGCGTCGAACATCCTCTGGATGGAGAGCACGCAGGCCAAAGGCGTACAGATGACCTCGGCGCAGTTGACCGACAAGGTTATCTCGGAACTGAGCGCCGCAGCCGCGGAGCTCGCCAAATACGACCCCATCGTCACCGGCGTGGGATACGACGAGCTGTCGCTGCTCGGAACCGCGCCCATCGACCGCGTCTGGAAGCTCAACTACTACGGCTGTCTGGCCGCCGAAGCCCGCGCGCTGATGAGCCGCGGAACGGCCGAGGATTTCGGCAAGGCATACGGACTGCTGACGGAGATTATCGGCGAAGGCGGGTACGCTTTCGTGCGGACCGTTTCGGGAACCGACTACGAGTTCTCGGCGGAGTTCATCTTCGCGCTGCCCTCCCCCGAAAAGGGATTCTGCGCCCTCTCGGAAGAGCTCTTCGCGCCCGCGCCCGACGGCAGGGGCATGATGATCTCGGCACAACTCCCCATCGACGGTCTGCATGCCGACGACCGTCGCCGCAACTGGTTCGACGCGGACAACACGATGCGCACGAAGTTCGCCCCGACGAGCAAGATCGACAAGTGGAAGACCACACCGGCTATCCCGGTGATCAAGATCGGCGAGGTATACCTCATGGCCGCGGAGGCCGCCGCCAAGTCGAACCAGCTCCCGGCGGGTATCGGGCAGTTCAACGACTTCATGACCCAGCGCAACAGCGAATCGATGAAGCTGCCCGACACGGCCACGCAGACGCAACTGATGGATGCCGTCGACAAGCAGTACCGGTACGAATTCATGGGAGAAGGCGTGCGCTACCACTTCTGCAAGCGCCTCAACCAGACCGTTACGGCCTACGACGGCTCGCAGATAACCGATGTCGGCAAAAAGGCATTCCCCATTGTAAAATAACCTAAGATCAAGCAGATGAACAACATCACAAAATATACCGCCCCGGCACCGCGCAGCGCACGGCCTTTCAGGTTGCTGCGGATGTGCCTGCTGCTGGCCCTCCTGACTTGTATCCCCGCCGGCGTACTCCGTGCGCAGGAGGCCAAAGTCACGTTCCAACTCCGGGAAAAGCCGCTCTCGGCCCTGCTGGCCGAAATCCAGAAGCAGACCGGATACAAAATATTCTACAGCGACAACAACGTCGACGTTTCCCGCAAGGTGAACGTTTCGGCACGGCAGGTGCCCGTCAACAAGGTGCTCGAAAGCATCCTGCCCAAGCTGGGACTCACCTACCAGTTCATCAACAACACCATCGTGCTGTCGCAGGACCCCAAGGCCGCAGCGACGCAGGGGACCTCGGTAATGGCCAAAGCCGTTCCGGTGCGCACGGTATCGGGCGTGGTCAAAGACGAGGCCGGAAAGCCGATGGTCGGCGTCTCGGTCATCTCGGTCAAGGACAAGCAGCGCGGAACCTCGACGGCCGCCGACGGAACGTTCTCGTTCCGCGTCCCGGCCGATGAGACGCAGCTCACCTTCTCGATGATCGGTATGAAGACCCAGACGCTGCCCGTCGGCAGCGGGACGCTCAACGTCACGATGAAATCCGACGTCATCGAATCCGAAGCGCTCGTGATCACGGGTTTCGTGCCCAAGGCCAAGAACAGTTTCACGGGTACGGCGACGCAGGTAAAGGGTGCCGATCTGGTGAAGGTCAACCCGACCAACGTGCTGCAGGCGCTGCAGGTGTACGACCCGTCGTTCGTGATCTCGGACATCACCGGCGAGTTCGGATCGAACCCCAACCACATTCCCGACCGCATCGAAATCCGCGGCGCGAACAGCATGCCCGACATCTCGGAGAACACGCTCCAGACCTACACCTCGCTGCCGATCTTCATCCTCGACGGATTCCAAGTGGAGGTGGAGAAGGTCTACAACCTCGATATCAACCGCGTCGAGAACGTCACCATCCTCAAGGATGCCGCGGCTTCGTCGATCTACGGTTCGCGCGCCGCCAACGGCGTGGTGGTCATCACGACCAAGATGCCCAAGAAAGGCAGCATACAGATCTCCTACACGCTCAACACCAGTATCCAGACCCCCGACCTCTCGTCGTACAACCTGATGAACTCGAAAGAACTGGTGCAGTACTACGAAAAGATGGATATTTTTTCGAAAGGAGCGACCTCGGCCGGTGTGGACCCCGAGCGGCGCAACCTGCTGACCATGCTCAGGATGGAGGCCGCCAACGGCGTAGACACCTATTGGCTGGCACAGCCGCTGCGTACCGCGTTCATGCACAATCACTCGCTCTTCCTCGAAGGCGGAACGGACGTCGGCAGGCCGGGTACGGACCGCACGCTGCGCTATCAGATCAACCTCAACGGCAACTTCTCGGACGGCGTGATGCTCGGATCGCTGCGCAACACCTACGGCGGCGGCGCGAAGCTGATCTACGACACCCGCAAACTACAGTTGACCAGCGACCTGCAGGTGGGATTCACCGACACGAAGGATTCGCCCTACGGCGACTTCTCGACCTACACCCAACTGCTCCCGGTGTTCCGCATCAAGGACAGCAACGGGGAGTATTTCCCGACCCTCTCGGCGAACAACATCCCGCTCTACGAGAACTATCCTTGGACCAGCATCGGATCGTCGGTACTCGGCACCCAGATCAACCCGCTCTACGAGGCGAACAACCTGAACAACTTCTCGCGCGGCAACAACCTCAGCCTGACCTATCAACTGGGCGCCAACTGGGAGATCGTCAAAGACCTGCGCCTGCGGGGAGAGTTCAGCTACAACCGGCAGGAGAAGATCAGCGAAAAGTACGTTTCGCCGTTCAGTTCGGCCATCACCGACGGACTCGAAAACAACTCCATCGAGCAGCTCTACCGCCGCGGAAGCTATAACAAGAGCAACGCCACGCAGACAAGTTACTACGGCAAGGTGAACCTCTCCTACCTGAAGAGTTTCGGCCGCCACACCGTGCAGGCCGTGCTGGGCGGTGAGATCAAGGAGGACAACGCCGAAAGCGACAGCTATTCGGTGACGGGATTCCTCAACGACTCGCAGACCTACCCCTCCGACGGTGCGCAGTACCCGCTTTCGGGACGCCCCTCCGGTTCGAGCAGCATCGTCCGCATGGCGGGCGCCTTCGCGACGGTCAACTACTCGTTCGACAACCGCTACATGATCGACGGAAGCTACCGCGTGGACGGCTCGTCGAACTTCGCCAGCAAGCAGCGCGTATCGTCGTTCTGGGCCGTGGGCGTGCGGTGGAACGTGATGAACGAGAAGTTCATGAACCGCAGGATTTTCGACAGCTTCGCCCTGAAAGCCAACATCGGCACCACCGGTAACTCGAACTTCGCGCTGAGCCAGATACTCAACATGTACAAGTACCTGACGATGTACGACGGAATCACGGGCGCGGAGCTCATGTCGCTGGCCAACCCCGACCTCAAATGGCAGACGACGCTCAAACGCAACATCGGCCTCGAACTGGGATTCCTCCGGAACCGCATCAACTTGGAGTTCAACTACTACTCGAACACCACGGACAACAACATCACCCGGGTGGATATCCTGCCCTCGACGGGATTCTCGTCCTACACGGCCAACCAAGGCGACGTCAGCAACAAGGGTTTCGACTTCAACCTCTCGGTAACGCCCGTCCGCACCAAGAACTGGCAGTTCAACTTCTTCGTGAACGGACAGCACAACCGCAACAAGCTGACCAACCTCTCGGAGGCCCTCAAGGACTACAACAAGCAGATCATGGAAGGGCAGACGACGACCGACAAGACCAAGATCGAAAACGTCTTCCTGTTCGAAGAAGGCAAGTCGCTCACGGCGATCTACGCCGTGCCGTCGGCCGGCATCGACCCCGGAACGGGACAGGAGATATTCATCACCAGAGACGGCAAGCGCACCTTCACATGGAATTCGGCGGACCAAGTGGTCGTAGGCGACACGGAGCCCGATCTCCGGGGTTACTTCGGCGTGAACCTCAGCTACAAGCGCTGGTCGCTGAACACGAGTTTCGAGTATTCGTTCGGCGGCGAGCTGAACAATGAAACGCTCAGGGACCGCATCGAGAACACCTCGATGAACAACTCGGCCAACCGGGTGGCCTACAACATGGACCGCCGGGCCCTCTACGACCGCTGGTCGGAGCCGGGACAGAGCGCCAAGTACCGCGGCATCAACGTCTCGGGAAAGACCTATGCCAGCTCGCGTTTCGTGCAGAAGAACAACTACCTGCGGATGAACTCGATACGCATCATGTACAACCTCAACAATCCCGACAGGCGGCTGCTGGGCATGTCGATGCTCCGCATCGCAATCTCGGCCAACGATCTGTTCTACTCCTCCACCATCCGGCAGGAGCGCGGACTCTCGTACCCCTATGCCCGCACGTTCACACTCAGTCTTCAGGCTAACTTCTAAAAACAGATTCCTATGAAAATAAGATATATCGCAACCCTGCTGCTGTTGGCCGTCGGCACCGTATCGTGCAAAGACTGGCTCGACGTATATCCCCGCTCGGAGATCACCTCGAACAAGGTCTTCGAGAACGAAGACGGCTTCTACTCCGCGCTCGCGGGCCTTTACATCAAGATGGCCGACGACAAACTCTACGGATTCGACCTCACATGCGGATACCTCGATATGATGGGAGGAGCCGTGTACATGGGCAGCGGCAACATGGTCACCTACCATGCCAACAATTTCTACAACGACCCGACCTACGCTTCCGCAGTGGAGGCGCTGCAATTCCCCGCATTCAACTACACGCGCGGAGGGATACGCACCACAGCCACCGACACCACGCTGGAGACGATCTGGACGAAGATGTACAACACCATCACCAACGCCAACCTGCTGCTCCAGGAACTCAATACGACCGACGTAGCGTTTGAAACCGGAGTCAAAGAGTTGTTGACGGGCGAAGCGCTGGCCGTAAGGGCTTACCTGCACCTCGACCTCGTGCGCCTCTTCCAGCCGCCCTACCTCTCGGAGCAGGGCAAGACGGCCAAACGCATCCCCTACATGGAGTCGCTCGACGCGCTGAAGTTCGTTCCCTCGTCGACGACCGACGAGATACTGGACAAGGTGGACGCCGACTTGGCCTACGCCGCGGAGATCATGAAGGACAACGACCCCATCAGTTCGAACAAGAGCTACCACACACTGATGTTCACCACCAACCGCCAGTACAAGTTGAACTACTACGCCGTAAAACTGCTTCAGGCTCGGTCGTTCCTCTACCGCGGCAAGGACAAGGAAGCGTATGACGCCGCTATGGAAGTCATCAACAATGCCTCGGGAGCCAAAATCCATTTTATCACCGAAGCCGAACGCAACCGCATCGACAGCTACGGGACGCCCGTAGACCGCAGTTGTCCGATGGAAAATCTCTTTGCCGTGCTGACGGACGATCTGGACGAGAACATGCGTGATGCCCTCAGCATGACCGGCAAAAGGCTCAAAATGTTCGGCCGCTTCATGTCGAACAAATGGCTGAGTGCAACTTCCGGACTGGTGCCCGCAGCCTTCTTCTCGGCAGCGAGCGATATCCGCATCAATCTCTGGAAGAAAAGCAGCTACCCATCGGGAATGATCGGAAAATATATCCGCGAGTCGAGTACGGACGAAGACGTAGCGCTCTACCCGAAGCAGGCGGTGACGCTGCTCAAACTGGGTGAGGCCTATCTGATCGCCGCCGAAGCGGCCATCGAGGCTGTCAGTCCGAGCGAAGGCCTGAGCATCCTCCAGCAGCTCCAGACCGCACGGCAGGGCGGCGTATACAACCAGACCGACGGTCTGAAAGAGGAAATCCTGTTGGAATACCGCCGCGAGACGCTCGGCGACGGACAGCTCTTCTACGCCTACAAGCGGCGCAACGAGGAGCGGCTGCACACGCTGTTCCAAGTCCCGGAACTGACCTATTACTTTACGATGAACGACAACAGATATACGCCCGATATTCCCGACAAGGAGTTCAACGCGGGCCGAACCTATTAAGAGATGAAAGCCATGAAAAAATACATCATATCCATTCTGGCGGTAGCCATCGCTTTCGTAGCCTGCAAAAAAGAGGATATCCCGGTGTACGACGCCGAGCATCCCTCGCTGAATTTCGTCAAGAGCTATTTCTTGCCCGGATTGAATCTGGACGGCAGTGCCCTCGACACGCTGAAACTCGTCGCCGTGTTCTACGCCGGTCAGGAGCAGGCCGATTTCAAACTCCCGGTATATCTGTCCGGACCCACTGTGGACCACGACCGGAAATACACCGTGCGCGTATCGACCGAGAAAAGCTACGGCGATCTGGTGGAAGGCGTACACTTCACGCTCCCGGAGAGCCAGATTTTCCACGCAGGACAATATGCCGATTCGGCCGTCGTCCATGCAAACATCTCCAAGCTGCGCGCCGACAAGGCTTCGGGGACGCTGGTTCTCGAACTGGTCCCGGGAGATGTTTTCACCACCGGACTGGAGCACTACCAGAGCATCGGACTGGAAATATCGGGCGAGGGATTCAACAGCCAGCCGGTATTCTGGAACAAGAACGACCTGAACACCTACGGCGGTAACTACACCTCGATCAAAGCCGAGAAATACGTCGAGCTGAACGGAGTGACCTCCGACAGTTGGTGGACGAACAACAAGGCCAAGCTCTATGCCTACGGAAAGCGCACCTACGAATGGTTCCGTGACAACCCTACTTACGACAACGGGGTACTGGTGGAGTTCAAGGGAACGATCAATTACGAATAAAGAAGAACGACCATGAAAATATTCAAATACCTGACGGTTATTCTGGCAGCCGCCCTCGCGGCGACGGGCTGCTACGACGACAAGGGCAGCTACTACACCGGTTCGTGGACCAGCATCGCCGCGGTGGAGGGCATGAGCATACCCGGCACCGAAACGAGACCCAACATCGAACTGGTCGAGGATGAAACCCTGAGCATCAACCCCACGGTCCGCTTCAATCCGGGTGTGGACGCATCGCAGTTCACCTACGACTGGATTATGGGCGGCGACACCATCGCCTCGGGACTCAAACTCGACTGGACGGTTACCCGTACCGAGAAGATGGAGTTCAACAACCAAGGGCAAACCTCGTTCTGGCTGGCTATCAACAACCCGAAATCGGGCGAGATATGGCGCTACTACATCCAGAACGAAAGCGGCAGCATTCTGAAAGTAACGATCTCCCAGACGATCACGCCGAAGATCGGTGTCTTAGTCTATGAAAAGGAGGACGGAACCATCGAATGGGGTTCGGTCAAAGGCACGAATGCCTCGACCCCGGAGGCATTCACGACACTCTACACCGACCTTTACACCCGTTACAACACGTCGCGCGAGATCGACGGCACTGTAGCCGGAGCTACCTACACCGGACCGAAACTTATCGTCTACACCAATCATGCACCGGATTACGGCGTGATCGTGGAGACATCGGAATCGGGCGATTACCCGATGGGCTTCCACATGGGCACGATCAGCGACGAAGCGTTCCAAGGTGCGCCCGACGGCGAGATCAGGGGACAGGAGTTCTACAAAGGGAACATGCAGGAGATGCTGATAGGCAGTTCGCTCTTCATCGCCCCGAGCAACGAGGCCTATCAGGTGATCCTGCCCGACGCCAGTCCCTCGCAGGACAACGTGGAGCAAATCATGGGTGCCAATCCCTACATAAACCTGATGCATTTCTCGATACAGCGCATGACCTCGGGCGAACTCTGGTATTATCGCTACAACGAGAACCGAGGTTACCTGCGCCAGATACTGCCGGACGAGAACGGTGCGGTGCTCAAAGCCGACCGGATCATCGGCGTATGCCGACAGCCGTCGTTCATCGACAAACAGCTCAAAATGTTCGTGGCGGTGAAATCGGGCTCCTCCTATCTGCTCTACACCTACACCTATGAGCAGAAGACCAGCGGCAGCGACATTATCACCTATGTCGGCAAGAAGGACATCACCTCATGGGCCGGAGGCATGAGCGACGACTGCACGATGTTCACCAACGGCGTCGAAGTGCCGCTCAACTACCTCTACATCGCCAAGGGACGCGACCTCTGGCGTACGAGCTACGAGTCGCAGAACGCCCCGCAGGTGGCAAAGAGTTTCCCGGCGCCGATCACGGCCGCTGAAGTGGTCATAACCGCCCCGAACAGCATCAGCGTCAACACCAAAGAGGTATATACGGCGGTGTTCACCTACGACAGCAGCGCCAAAACGGCGAAAATGTACGTTCTGGATGCCAAGACCGACGACCTGAGGGCCTACTCCGAGGTGGAAACCGCGATCCCGGGCAAGGTGGTTCGCTACCGGGCCAACCAATAGACAACCCAAAACGAAGGGATTATTTCCGGCAGTCCCGCATGGGACTGCCGGAAATAATGCTTATCTTTCGAAGACAATCCGCACATGCAAACCATGAAAAGAATCCTATTCGTCCTGCTGCTCTTCGCCGCTGCGACCGGGTTCGCCCAAGAGCCGTTCCGGCTCCAGACGGGCGACCTGCTCTTTCAGGTCAACGGCCGGAGCGCCTACACCGAAGCCATCATGAACGTGACATCGGGCATCGAGCAACTGGAATTTTCGCATGTGGGCGTCGCCTATGTCGAAGACGGGGAGACCTATGTGCTCGAAGCCGTGCCCTACGGGGTCGTCAAGAGCAGGCTGGACAAGTTTTTCCGCAACTCCCAACTGGTCGACGGCAAGCCGGTCGTGGTGGTCGGCAGGCTGAAGCCCCGGTTGCAGAAGAACATCCCGGCGGCCATCGACCGGATCGAAAAGCTGTTGGGAAAACGTTACGACTATCTCTTCAACCCCGACGACGACACCTACTATTGCAGTGAACTAATCTATGTCTCCTACCTCCGTCCCAACGGAAAGCCGATCTTTCGGATGAAGCCCATGACCTTCCGCGACAAGACGACGGGTGAGACGAGCCCCCTGTGGATCGAACATTTCAAGCGCCACAAATGCGATATACCCGAGGGCGTGCCGGGCACCAACCCGGGCGACATGTCCCGTTCGAAGGCTATCCGCATCGTCCACCGCTATTTCTGAAACTCCTACAAACTATCAACACACAATTTATGTTCAAACAAGTTCTTACGCTTTCGCTCTGCGCCCTGATCGCCGCCGCGCCCCTCGAGGCCAAAAGCAAGAAAAGCAGCCGGAAAAAAGTCCAGACGTCGCAAACCGCGGAAAAACCCAAGGAGAGCGCCTACGACAAGCTCTTCAAGAAAAAACACGAAGTGGCCGACGGCATGGTCAAGCTGCACAAGATCGACAACAAACTCTATTTCGAATTCCCGCAGGAGCTCTTCGGACGTGAAATGCTGCTGGGATCGGTGATCTCGGAGACCTCGGACAACCTCACGGGAGTCCCCGGCTCGAAATCCTACACGCCGCTCCACATCACCTTCACCAAGACGGGCGAGAACGTGCAGATCCGCGAGATCAACGCCGACAACTATACGCTGGGCGTGGCCGGGAACATCCTCCGCTCGCTCGACCGGAACAACATCCCCACGATCTTCCGCAACTTCAAGATCGACGCCTACAACGCCGACTCGACGGCCGTGGTGTTCAACGTCACGGACCTCTTCGTGAGCCACGTCAAGGAGCTGTCGCCCTTCTCCTACCTCGGGGCCTACGGCGGTTCGGGGTCGCCGAGCCTCAGCGAGTCGTTCAAGAAGGAGCTCTCGTCGCTGGGCGGCATCAAGTCCTTCGCCGACAACCTCACGGTGAAGAGCACCCTGAGCTACACCTACTCGGTGACGCACCCCGTGACGAAGCAGAAGATCGTGGACAACGAGCCGCTGACGGCCGTCATGACCCGCACGCTGGTGCTGCTCGACGAGGAGCCCTACCGCCCCCGCATCACCGACAGCCGCATGTCGGTATTCCCCACCGGAAAATACCTGTACAGCGACAAGGAGCAGCGCGTGAAGGCCGTCTATCTGGCCAACCGCTGGCGGCTGGAGCCGTCGGACACGGAGGCGTGGAAGCGCGGCGAGTTGGTCGAGCCCGTGAAGCCGGTCGTCTTCTACATCGACCCGGATTTCCCCGAGAAGTGGCAGCCCGCGGTCTATGAGGGCGTCATGCAGTGGAACGAGCTCTTCGCCAAGATCGGGTTCAAGAACGCCGTGAAGGCGCTGCCCTACCCCGAAGACGATCCGGAGTTCGATCCCGACAACATCAAATACTCCTGCCTGCGCTACGCCCCGGTGCCCATCGCCAACGCCATGGGTCCCTCGTGGGTCGATCCGCGCAGCGGCGAGATACTCAACGCCTCGGTCTACGTCTTCCACGATGTCGTGAAGATGCTCAACCGGATGATCTTCGTGCAGACCTCGCAGGCCGACGAGCGCGTCCGCCGGGTCAACCTCCCCGACGAGGTGATGCTCGACGGGCTCCGCTATGTACTGGCGCACGAGGTGGGACACTGTCTGGGATTCATGCACAACATGAGCTCGTCGTCGGTGATTCCCGTCGATTCGCTCCGCTCGCCGTCGTTCACCCAAAAATACGGCACGACGACCTCGATCATGGACTACGCCCGTTTCAACTATGTGGCCCAGCCCGGTGACCGGGAGCGCGGCGTGAAGCTCACCCCGCCCCGTTTCGGCATCTACGACGAATATGCCGTGAAGTGGCTCTACACCCCGGTTCCCGACGCCAAGACCCCCGAGGAGGAGTATGCCGTGACCTCGAAATGGATCACCGAGGCTTCGGCCGACCCGACCTACCGCTACGGCAAGCAGCAGTTCGGCGGCATCGTCGATCCCAAGTCGCAGACCGAGGACCTCGGCGACGACGCCGTGGCCGCTTCGGAGTACGGCATCAAGAACCTGCGCTACATCCTCGCCAACCTCGACGCATGGCTGGCGGCCGGGGACGACGACTATTCGCAGCGCAACAGCATGTACACCAACATCGTGAACCAGTACATGAACTACATCCAGCACGTCTACGCCAACATCGGCGGCATCTATCTCAACGAGAAGATGGAAGGCGACCCCGTGGAGGCCGTGGTGTGCGTACCGCGCGAGAAGCAGCGCCGGGCGCTGAAATTCATCCTCGCGGAGCTCAAGCAGATGCAGTGGCTCGACAATGCGCCGCTGCTGGAGAAGGTGACCATCCTCGGTTCACCGAAGGAGGCCGTGCGCGAAGCCGTCATCAAGGCCGTGGTCAACGCCCCGGCCAAGAAGACTCTGGCGATCAACGCCCAGTTGTCGAAGGAGCCCTACACCCCCGAAGCTTGCTACAAGGACGTTTCGGACTTCGTGTGGGAGCCGACCGTGCGCAACCGCCGCCTGACCGAGGATGAAATGGCCATCCAGCGCGAATTCCTCAAGGCCGCAACCGCCAAGGCCGGGCTGAAGAACTACACCGCCGGAGGCAGCACGGCATTCGCCGCGGATGACGCCGGACGGGAGGCTTTCGGAGCATTCACCCAGCCGGCACCGCTGTGCAGTTGTGCAGGGTGCGAGCACGGAATCGCGGCCGACGGCGACGCCGTGTCGGGATTCGGGGCTCCCCGGTTCCAGTACTTCACGCAGAAGGACATCTCGATGATCTACTACAACGACATCCTGCGCATCCGCAACCTGCTGCGCGGCAAGGCGGCATCGGCGTCGGGCGAGACCCGCATGCACTACCAGTACCTGCTGCACAACCTCGACAAAGCGCTCAACAAATAATGTCTTCAGCCATGAGAACATCCCTGAACAAGATCGGCGCGCTGCTGCTTGCCGCACTTCTGGCCACGACCGTGCTGCCCGGCGGGGCGCACGCGGCGGCAAAGGGCCGCAAGGACAAGAAGAAGAGCGAGGCCCCGGCGCCCAAGAAGCTGTCGGCCTATGAAAAACTCTTCAAGGACAAGAAGGCCAAGACGTCCGACGGACTTTTCAAACTCCATATCATCGACGGAAAACTCTACACGGAGATTCCGCTCGACATCCTCGAACGCGAGTTCGTCATCAACACCTCGATCGAGGAGTCGTCGCTGGCCGACTACGGACTGGCGGGCCAGCAGCCGCTGCCGCCCTACCACATCACGTTCTCGCGCCGGGATTCGGTGGTGAGGATGCACGAGGTGCCGCGCCGCACGCTCTCCGACGGCGACGCCGGCATCGCCCGGGCGCTGGAAATCAGCACGGCGATGCCCATCGTCGCCAGCTATCCGATCAAGGCCTACAACGCCGATTCGACGGCTGTGGTGATCGAGAACACGGCGCTGTTCATGAGCGACAACGAACACCTCAAGGCGTTCGAAGCCCGCGGCATGAGCCCGCTGCACATCTCCCGGGCCAGCTACAAGTCGGACCGTTCGCTGCTCCGCGACGTGGAGGGCGGAAAGGAGTATGCGTCGGTCATCAGCGACATGACCTACGGCGTGACGACGCAGTATTTCATCTTCACCATCTGCAAGGACAAGCCCTTCACGGCCCGCGCACGCCGCACGATCACGATGCTCCCCGAGGAGTGCGCCCCGGCGCGCATCGCCGACCCGCGGATCGGCGTGCTGCCCGTACCCTTCACCCGCTTCACCGCGGAACAGGGCGCGCGTCCGGCCTATTTCGCCTCGCGGATCAACTTCCGGCACGGGGATGAGATTCGTCCCGTGACCTTCTACATCGACACCCTGTTCGCCCCGGCATGGCAGCAGGGCATCCGCCGCGGCATCGGGCTGTGGAACGAAGCCTTCCGCCGCATCGGCATGGGCGACGTGCTGAAAGCCGAAACCTACCCCGCCGGCGAATTCGACAGCAACAATCCCGGAGGGTTCTATGTGAAATACGTCGCATCGACCAATCCGAAGATGACGGTCAACCTCTCGACCGACCCCCGCAGCGGCGAGATCACGGGCGGACGCATCCACCTGACGGAGAGCCTGCTCGACGAGATCCGCCTGCGCCGCTTCATCGACCTCTCGGCCGCAGACCCCGCGGCGCGCGACATGGTGCTCGACGACGAGGAGCTCGCCTCGTCGCTGGCCGTTCACACGGCACGCGGCGTGGCTCAGGTGCTCGGCCTTGCGACCAACTACGCGGCGGCAGCGGCCTACCCGACCGATTCGCTGCGCTCGGCGTCGTTCACCCGCGAGAACGGCATCTGCTCGTCGGTCACGGCACTGAACGACTACAATTACCTCGCACAGCCCGGAGACAAGGGCGTGCGGCTGGTGAACGATTGTCTGGGCAAGTACGACTACTTCGCCATCCGCTGGCTCTACGGCGACATCGCAGGGGCCAAGACCCCCGCCGAGGAGCAGAAAGCCCTTTCGGAGATGCTGCGCGAGAAAGCCGGCGACCCGGCCTACTACTACGGCAATTACTGGTACGACTACTATTTCGGCGACGTGCGGCTGGCCTACTACAATCTGGGCGACGATCCCGTGAAGCGGACCCTTTACCGGTTCGAGAACCTGCGCACCGTCGCACGGCATGCAGCGGAGTGGCTCGAAGGACGCGATGCGGACGGGAGCTACCGCGCGGAGGCCATCGCGGCACTCTCGCAGGGCGTCCGGGAGGTGGTCTCCTACATGGCGGCCTACATCGGCGGCGTCTACTACACCGAGGTCACGGAGGGCGACGGGCAGACGATGCTACGCGTCGTGCCCAAGGAGGAGCAGCGGCGTTATGTGAAGGAGACGCTGAAGGCCATCGAGGACCTTTCGTGGCTCGACACGAAGCTCACCGAAGGCCAGTTGGCCAACCTTTCGCAGTCCGTGCAGACGGATTGTCTGGGGACGCTGGTGAAGCGGCTGGAGACCCTGCCCCGTTATCAGAACGGGCTGGCGGGGGCTTACACCCCGGGCGAAATGGCGGCTGACATGGCCGACTACATCTTCCGCGACGTGAAGGCCGGACGCAAACTATCGGACTACAACCGGCTGCTCCAGCAGGCATTCACGGGCGTGGTCATCGGCGGCTCGAAAGTCCTCGCCGAGCCCAAGGCCGCCAAGGGCCGGGCCACGGCGTTTGCGGCGACGGACGAAGAGGCCATGCAGCCCGTATTCCCCTACGAAGCCACGGCGACGCTGGAACCGATCAGCGCATACGGCAAATACCGGATGATGTACTACGCCAAGGATTTCTCGGAACACATCTACTACGGCATGCTGCTGCAGCTCCGTGACATCTACCGACAGGGCGTCACAGCGGCGTCGGACGCTTCGTCGCGCGACTTCTGCCGCTACATGCTCCGCCGGATCGAGAACTCGCTGAAAACAGACTGATTCCCGGGGCGACCCGACTGAAACGAAGGCGCGGAATGTTCCGCGCCTTCGTTTCGTATCCGGGTGCAAAAGACGACGGAGAGTGCCGCAACACCCTGCACCGCCGGCAGAACCCGCTTTTAAGCGGGAAAGGCGTTTTGCAGAAACCGGAAAATAAATTACCTTTGTGTGATGGCAAAAGAGAGCATGGAAAAACTGGAAGCCTGCGCCGCAGCGCTGCGCAGGCATCATTTCGAAGCGGCAGTCGTCGGCGGCACGGCCGAGGCTTTCGCCGTGATGAAAGCCGTCGCGGAGGCCGAACGCCCGCGGCTGGCGTCGTTCGGCGATTCGATGACGATGCGCGCAACGGGCATCATCGAATGGCTGGCCGGCAACGAGGAGATTACCCTGCTCGACGGATTCGATGCCTCGATGCCCTACGGGGAACGGCTCGAGATACGCCGGCAGGCCCTGATGTCGGACCTCTTCATCACGGGCGTAAATGCCGTGACGGAGCAGGGCACGCTCCACTGGCTCGACAAAGTCGGCAACCGCATCGCTCCGGTGGCGTTCGGGCCCCGCAAAGTCATCATCGTGGCGGGCCGCAACAAGGTGGTGGCCGACCGCAACGAGGCCGAGGAGCGCATCCGCCGCATCGCAGCGCCGCAGAACATCGCCCGCCACCCCGGATTCCGCACGCCCTGCGCCGTAACGGGCGTCTGCTCGGACTGCAATTCACAGGACCGGGTGTGCAACACGCGGATGGAGATGCTGCGCTGCTGGCCTGACAAGCGGGTGCTGGTGGTATTGATCGACGAAGATTTGGGATTATGATGAAAGGACTGAAATACTGCGCCGCAGCGCTGCTGACGCTCGTGCTGGCGGCCTGCAATGAATCGGAGGTGTTCTACACGGTGGCTTATCCCGTCGTGCGCGTCGAGGCCGAAGTAACCGTTCCGAGCCCCGAACCCGAACCCGAACCTGAGCCCGAGCCGGAACCCGATCCGACGCCGGAAAGCCGGGCGGACGAGGGTGAAACGACGGACCCGGTGATCGAGCGGATCAAGGCCGAAATCGTCGCGTCGGCACATGTGCAGGCGGGCGGGCGTTATGTGCTCAACTTCTCGAAATACAACGGCGGGCGGGCGCAGATCGAGACCGCGACGGAAGCCGGAACGGTGGTAGCGGCATTCTTCAAGACCCCGGGCACGAGCGACATCCTGTTCTACTGTCCGGAACCCGAAATGGAGTACACCTGCACCCTCTCGACCTACAAGGACACGGACGGGCGGACCAAGACGATGCTCGTCACCGACCTGACCGAGGAATACAAAGCCCTCTACCCCGATGCGGGAATCACGAAGGCCGAACGCCGGTCGTACACCTCGACAAACGCGAATTGAAATGGCTAAAGTCAAAAAGGCATATTTCTGCAAGAACTGCGGGTTCGAAGCCCCCAAATGGCTGGGGCGCTGTCCGTCGTGCGGCGAATGGAATACCTTCACCGAGGAGATCATCGCCCGCGAAAGCGGCTCGGTGGCGGCGACCGTGGCAGGTCCCCTGCCCACGGCGAAGCCCCAGCGGGTGAAGGACATCCGCGAAAGCGAGCATGTGCGCATCGACCTCGGGAATGCCGAGGTCAACCGGGTGCTGGGCGGCGGCATGGTCCCCGGATCGCTGGTGTTGGTGGGCGGCGAGCCGGGAATCGGCAAATCGACCCTCTCGCTGCAGATCGCGCTGGCGGCCAACGGGCTGAAAACCCTCTACGTCTCGGGCGAAGAGTCGGCCGAGCAGATCAAGATGCGCGCGGCACGCATAGGAATCGGCAACGACGAGTGTCTGATCTATCCCGAAACGCTGTTGGAAAACATCGTGACACAGATCGCCGAGCACCGTCCCGACTTGGTGGTGATCGACTCGATACAGACCATCTACACCGACCTGCTGGACTCGTCGGCGGGAAGCGTGTCGCAGATCCGCGAATGCGCGGCGACGCTGCTGAAATATGCCAAGTCGACCGGAACGTCGATCTTCATCATCGGACACATCACCAAGGACGGTTCGATAGCCGGTCCCAAGATATTGGAACACATCGTCGACGTGGTCCTCCAGTTCGAGGGCGACAGCAACAACATCTACCGCATCCTGCGGGGCATCAAGAACCGTTTCGGCGCCACGTTCGAGATCGGCGTGTTCGAGATGCTCGACGCCGGGCTGCGGGGGGTCGACAATCCGTCGGAAATCCTGCTGACCCACTACGAAGAGCCCCTTTCGGGCATCGCCGTGGGGGCTTCGGCCGACGGCGTGAGGCCCTATCTGATCGAAGTGCAGGCGCTGGTGAGCGGCGCGGCCTACGGCACGCCCCAGCGTTCGACGACGGGTTACGACGGGCGGCGCATGAACATGCTGCTGGCCGTACTGGAAAAGCGCGTGGGGATGAAGATGTTCCAGAAGGACGTCTTCCTGAACTTCGCGGGCGGATTCAAGGTCGCCGACCCGGGGCTGGACATCGCAGTGGTGGCGGCCGTCATTTCGTCCTACTACGACCGGCCCGTGGCCGAAGGGGTCTGCTGCGCGGGCGAGATCGGACTCTCGGGCGAAGTGCGCCCCGCACCCCGCACCGAACAGCGCATCAGCGAGGCGGCGCGGCTGGGATTCAAACGCATCATCGTCTCGGGCTATCTGGCCAAAGGCGCCAAACGCCCCAGAGGAATCGAGGTCGTGCCGATAAACAGCATCGACCAGCTCCCCCGGGCGCTCTTTCTGGAATAAGCTTCTAATTGAACCGATACCCCGCCTTGCGCAGGTCGTCCGGCGAACGGAAAGGCTTGGGAGGCGTCAGGTAACGGGCGAGAAACTCGTAAGCCTTATAACGGATGTCGGTCGCTTCGCGGGTGTCGATGCGGTCGAACAGGTGTGCCCCGGGCATCGGCGGATAGACCTTATATTCGAAATCCTTTTTATAGAAATTCAGCGAGTCGATCATGCGCCGGACCTCGCGGACGCTCACGTCGTCGTCGTTCTCCGCAGTAGTGATCATCAACGGAATCCGCAGCTCTTTGGCATAGTTCACCGGCGAACGGCGGGCATACTCCCCGGGAGCCTCCTGCGGAGTCTTGCCGATATGGTACGAAGCGGTGAAGTTATCGGTATACCCCGGCTTCTGATATTCGAGACGGTAGGTCACGTCGGAGACCGGGACCCCCGCATAACCGCAGGCATAGACCTCGGGATATTTACAGGCGTTCATCAGCGTAATCATCCCGCCGTGGCTCCACCCCAGCAGCCCCACCCGCCGGGAATCGACCATGCGGTAATTCTCCACCATGTAACGGGCAGCCGCCAGCACGTCCTCGTTCTCCAATCCGCCGTAGTCGATGCTCCGGTAGAAACCCTTGCCGTAGCCCGTGCTGCCGCGGTAGTCGGGCGCCACGACAAGGTATCCCTGAGCCACGAGTTCACGGATGACATGCGCATAGACCGTGGAGAAAGTGCCGTGGATGCCCCCGTGGGAGAAAACGACCAACGGATATTTCCTGTTCTGCTTCGCCTTTTTGGGAATGAAGACATAGGCGTAGAAGACGAGGTCGTTGTCCAGCAGGGCGTCGTGGAAAGCATTGCCCGTTGGGATTTGCCGGAAACGCGGCGGACCGGTCAGGCGGACCTTGTCGACATAGGCCACGTCGTCCATCTTGTCGTACCACAGCACATCCTCGAGTTTCTTGACCACCACGTCAAAATCATGTCCCTGATCTGCGATGCGAGCGGCGAGCGCCGTATGGCTCACCTCCTTTTTCTCCTGCGCCCCGGCTGCTGCGACGAACAGCAGGAAGAGCGCAACGATCGTTTTTTTCATAGTTCCGAGCGATTTAATCATTCATTGTATTGACTGTCGTTTTTCAGAATTCGGCCCCGTCACCGGGCGCAGCCCGTTCGAGACTCTTGATATAGTCGTTGGGACGCATCCCGAACTGCTTGAAAAAGCACTTGGCGAAATAGGACGACGAGTTGAACCCCACCAGAAAACCCACCTCCGTGGCCCGGTAATGCCCCTCGGCCATCAGTTTGCAGGCCACTTTGAGTCGGATGAGTTTGATAAAATCGTTGGGGGTCGTCCCGGTGATGGCTTTCAGTTTGACGAACACCGAGGTGCGGCTCATCCCCATCTCTTGCGCCAACATTTCAATGGAGAAGTCCGGCACGGTGATGTTCTCCGTAATGATGGCCGTACAGCGGTCTACAAACTCCTGATCCAGCCGGTTGTAGGCCTCGATGCGCGTCGCAGGCTGGGGCGTGGAAACAAAGACCTCGCGGAGCCGGTTGCGGCCGGCAATGAGGTTTGTGAGCTGTGCATTGAGGTGGGCAATGGAGAAGGGTTTTTCGATGTAGGCGTCGGCGCCGTACTCCAACCCCTGAATCTTGGTTTCGAGGTTGGTCTTGGCGGTCAGCAGCACCACCGGGATATGCGAAGTGTCGATGTCGGTCTTGATGCGGCGGCACAGTTCAAGACCGTCCATTCCGTCCATCATCACGTCGCTTATCACCAGATCGACCCGGTTTTTGGCCAGCATAAGCAACGCCTCCTCGCTGCTCGCCACAGCGATACAGAAGTAGCGTTCGCCCAATACCCGGGTGAGAAAATCCAGTATTTCGGCATTATCGTCGACCAGCATGACAGTATAGCGCCGCACCGGGGCTCCGGCCTCCTCAACGGCCTCCGGATCGGAGTCGGCAGGGCTCTCCGAGATGAGATCGTCGATGATGAACTCATGGAGCCGGCTCTCCGTCCCGGTGTCGGCCGCCGACGTCCCGCGGACGGGCAGTTCCACACGGAAGGAGGCGCCCGAAAGCCCATCGTCCCGGTCGGAAACGGAGATCGTCCCTCCGAGTAATTCAACCAATTGCCGGGTCATGTGCAGTCCGATGCCGCTGCCTTTGGTCGCCGAACGGTCGGAAGCGACCTGATAGAAAGGCCGGAATATCTTCTCGCGCTCAGCAGGGGCAACGCCCGGCCCGTCGTCTCCGACAACGAATGTCACCAGCTCCCCGCATTGCCGCACTTCGAGCCAGATATACCCGAAGGCATGTTTGATGGCATTGGAAAGGAGGTTGCTGAGAATCTTGGTCAGCGCCTCACGATCGGTGATCAGCGTCAGGTCCTGCGGCTCGACCGCCACATTCAACCGGATGCCCCGCTGCCGGGCCGTCGGGCCGAACAGCGGCACGATCCCGTCGACGAGCTCCTTCACGCCGCAGGGAGCATAGCTGAGACGGTAATTGCCCGAATCGACCTTGCGGAAGTCGAGCAGTTGTGTCACCAGCGCAAAGAGACGTTTGTAGTTCATCTCGATAATATCGAGGTATTCGCCGTACCTGTCGTTCATCGGCCGCGACTTGCGAATGTATTCCAGCGGCCCGATGATGAGGCTCAGCGGCGTCCGTATCTCGTGCGTAATGTGGGTGAAGAAGTTGATCTTGGCGTCGTAGACCTCCTGCCGGGTCTTCGCTTCAAGCTGCCGGAGTTTCTCGCTGTGCTTCCTGTCCGAACGCCGGAGCAGGTAACGGATCAGGACGGTCAGCCCCAGCAGCAGGATAAGCGCATAGAGCGTCAGCGCCACGGGCGATTTGAGCGCATGCGGACGGACGACGATATCGAGCACGGTCTGTCCGCCACCCCACACCCTGTTGTTGCCTGCACTCTCGATACGCAACGTATAGCGGCCGGAAGGAAGGTTGTTGTAGTTGACGATACGGTTGCGGCCGTCGGTGACATACCATTTGTCGTCGAAACCATCCAGTTTGTAACGGTAGAGCATCTCGGCCGGATAGACGTAACTCAATGCCGCGAATTCGATACTGAGCATCCGCTGGTCGTGAGCCAGCACAACCTCACGCGTCGTCTCGATGGAACGCACCAGCGGCGATCCGTCGCTCCGGGGAGTGACAGGGCGGTTGTAAATGGAAAGCGACGTGAGTACCACCGGCGGAACCGCGCGGTTATTGTCCGTGAGACGATGGGGCGAGAAGGTACAAAGGCCGTCGGTGGTGCCCAGAACAAACAGACCGCTATAGTCAACCAAGCAGGCGTGCTCGGAGAACTGCTCGTTGTAAAGCCCGTCCGAGCGGGAAAAAAGCCGCGTCACATTCGTTGCCGTGTTCCAGCGCACGAGCCCCTTATTGGTTGCGATCCAAAGCGTTTCGCCGCTGGGAACGATACCCGAAATGATGCGGTTGGGAAGCGGCAGATCGTCGTAACGGACAAAAGCGTCCGTAGCGGCATCGTAACGGCAGACGCCGTAACCGTCGGAACCGATCCACAGACGGCCGTCGTGATCGACGGTCAGCACCGTAAGCACGTTGCGCACCAACGAGTGAGGATTGTCCGGATCAGCCAGATAGTGACGGCAAGCCCCTGTCCGAACGTCGTAGCGATAGAGTCCGTCCTCTTTGGTTGCGATCCAGAGATTGTGGTCGCCATCCTCGGCGATGGCCGCGATACGGACGGGAATACCCAGCCGGACGAAGCAATCCTGCTCACGGTCATAACGGCACAACCCGTTGGCCGTTCCCAGATAGATACGCCCGGTAGCGCTCTTGAAAAGGACGAAGACACGCGACGAGGGAAGCGAATGTTCGTCGTCCGGATCGTGGGAATAGCTCTTCACGCGGCCGGTCCGCAGGTCGAACACTTCCAGTCCCCGTTCATAGGTGGCGACAAAGAGCTGGTTGCCGTCGTACAGCAGGTCCGAAACAATGTATTGGGACGCCCCGATATCCGCCGCCGTGCGGAAAGGCTTGACTTCCCCGGTCAGCGTATTGACGGTATAGACGCCGTCGTCGTCGGTACCCACCCAGATAATCCCTTTTTCACCCTCGCTCAGGGCCTTGATGATCCGTCCCTTACCCGAGGAGGAGCAGTTGTCGCATCCGTAGAAGCGAAAATTGTACTGCATCGGCGGAAAATACTCCGCTCCGTAGAAATAGGAACCCAGCCACAAACCGCCCTCACGGTCTTTATAGGCCTTGTAAACCAGTTCGTTCGCAACGGGAAGCACGCGCGGTTTGTGTTTATCGCCCGAACGGATCACCCCCTCTTCGATCTGAAAGATGCCGACCCCGTTGTCCGAAGCGACGAGTATCTCGTCGGGACCATAGGCGACGATGTCGTGGATGTGGTGGAGCAGGCTGCCGGGGCGCCCGTCGCGGTAGTTGGCAAAACGTCCGGTCCGGCGGTCAAAACAATCGATACCGGAAGAGTAGGTCCCGATCCAGAGATAGCCGACCGCATCTTCGTAGATGCTGTGCACCTGATTGTCCGAAAGACCGCCCGGCTGTTTGCGGTAGGCGGTAAAACGCCCGGTCCGCTTCGAAAAGGCGCAGAGCCCCTGATCGTAGGTCCCCACCCAGACAACTCCTTCGCTGTCAACCAAGAGCGAAGCGACCGAATTCTGAGAAATGGTCGACGCATCGGCCGGATCATGCCGGTAAACCCGCAACCGGCCGGTGGAGGGCGTATAACGGTAAAGTCCGTCGGTCATCGTCCCGATCCACAATTCACCGTCCGCGTCCTCGGCAATACGCAGCACCCGGCCGCTGATGGCTTCACCCGCATCGGTCCGGACGTCGAAATGGCTGAAAACGCCCGTTTGGGGATCGTAGACATCGACCCCGTTGTCCAAAGCGATCCACATACGGTTGTCCCGGCTTATCAGCAGCCAGCGGACACTGTTGCTCGACATCCCGTCGCCATCCTCGCCTGTATAGTAGTACTTTCGGAAATCGAGCCCGTCGAAACGGTTGAGCCCGTCGTTGGTCCCGAACCAGATGAAGCCCAGCGAATCCTGCACAATGCTGTAAACACGATTCGACGAAAGTCCGTTCTCCATCACATACCGACGCGATATAACGCGGTCCGAGGTACGGGCCGCCACGACCGAGACCGCTGCGAACAGTAACAAGATATGGAGGATGATTCCGCGTTTCATGGGCAATTCGCCGTATCCGGAAACAAATTTAATCTTTTTTTCGAAAAAGAGCTTTCATGACCCGACAGGCCATGAAAGCTCGGCTCCGGTATTCCTCTCTACGAGAGAATTACTGCGCCTTGATCTTGATGCCGCCGTCGTTGAGGCTACGGATAGCGAAAGCCCGGTTGAGCGACTGTCTGGTCTGGGCATCGGTCGTGTGGAACGCGGCTGCATTATCCTTGTCCCGGAACGTTCTGGACTGCATGAAACAACCGTTGGCCGCACCCTGCGCCTGAAAACCGCTATTATGCCGGTAACTACTGTTCGGGCCGTCGAATCCGGAAATATTGTCGTCAGCGTCGATTCCCGTCTCGCCGAAATGGCGCAGTGTCTGCATGCGGACAATGTACCATTGCAGGCACTTGATCTCGGCGAAAGAGGGTACGATCCAACCTTCGGGGGAGATGTTGTCGGGAATCTCCTGCAATTCGGCGGTCAGCCCTGCCTCGTCGACGCTGGCAAAACCGCCGATGGTCAGATAGGAGTAGAGCAAGCCATATTTACTCCGGTTGGCCAGCGAAGTTTCGTCGGTAGCCTTTCCGTTGTTATTGCCGAATACACAGAAATTGGCCGGCCTGCGGGCTTCGTTCGTACCCGTAAAGTTGGTCGGGATGGCCTCGAAATTCTTGTTCTTGTTGTAATAGACCGTATTGAGGTGCTTGCCCATCCAGTATTGCGTGCCGATCTTCACAATGGGATAAACATTGGTTTCATCTTTACGCACATCGGTAATGACATGCGGTACCACGGCGGCCTCCTTGCTGCCCACGATCTCCTCGGGGCCCATCCCCATGTCGCCGGGCATATAGACTTTCGTTACGGGTTCGGCCAGTGTACCGGCAATATAACCCGTCAGGGGGTTGGTGTACAGATTGGCGGATTCACCGGAATCGGGATCGAGGTTGAGATTGGCGGCGGCGACAGTCATATCGAACGAAACGGTACCTCCGTGTACAGCACCCACCGGAGCCGTGTATTCCAGCGCAATCTTGTCATTGGAAAGGTTGCTGCTCTCAAGCACGATCTGCGCTACATAGCCCATCGAGAGATCGACCTCGTCATTCTCCACCGGGTAGACCACCACGGCCTGCGCATTGATCTTGCCTTTCGCGCGCAGGAACTCCCGGGTAATCTGCGCCACCTGTTTCTGGCCGTCCATCACCTTGTAAACCTGCGACTCGCTGAAGTCGGGAATCTCGAAAACATAGGGCGTCATACCACCCTTACCCTGATAGACGGTGACGAAGGCCGTGCGCGTCTCACCGGTGATGGCCCGCTTGCCCGTAACGGTCAGCAGGGCACTGCGCGCCTCCGTGCGGTCGTTGAAGCGGGTGTTGACGAAAAGCTGGTCGCCGTCAACCAATGCGGAGCACCACTCCTTCTCGGTATCCTCGACCGAGACCGACAGGTCGGTCAGGAACTCCGTGTTGAGTATGGTGAGCGTCGACGATGCACCCAGATAGCGCACCGGAAGGTAGTCCGACGAAAGCGAGATGCCACCTTCAGTGTCCTGCGCCACCCGGATGCGCTGCGTCTGGCGTCCGCTGCGCACCATGATGTAGGAGGAACGCACATCGTCGGTGAGATTGCCGTCCACAACCACATACATCGACTTGCGGCCCGGAATCACCTCGTACTGAAGCCACGAATCCTCCGACGGAGCATAGATATGCCAATAGTTGCTGATCCGGTCGAGCGGCAGGTCGACCTGAACCGATTTCTTGGCCGGAGCGAAGTTCAGCGTCACATCGTCGAGCATCACCTCCTCGTCCGACTCCTCCTTCTCACACGAGAAGCCGACCAGCGCGAAGCACAATACGATCAGCGTCCGATACAGATACTTTTTCATAGTTCTCGGTTTTAGATTGTTCTATTTTCGTTTATTCGTTATTGGTCTGGTATACCTCGTCATAGGTCTCGTAACCCGGATTCTGCTGGTTGCGGATGGCCTTGTTGGCCTCCAGTTCCGACAGCGGAATCGGATAGACGACCTGCATGCGTGCCTGACTCTTGCCCGAGCCGTAGCCGAAGGCAATGGTTATCTTGTTGGCATTTTCAAGCAGTTCGGGACGCTTCATCGTCTCGCCCCGGCGAAAATAGTCCCAGTAGTTGTGTCCCTCGAGCATCAGTTCCCGGCGCCGCTCGGCGAGCACCTCGGCGAGAGCCCCCGAAACAGAGGAGGACTCGAATCCCGTCGTGTTCGCGCGCGCCTCACGCACGCAGTTGTAATAGGGTTCGGCCAGCGCGACGGAACCGCCCTCCTTGCAGAGGTAAGCCTCGGCCAGCGTCAGATAGATCTCAGGCAGGCGGATGACGGGCTGATTGTAGACATAGTGATAGGTCTCACCCACATATTTGCGGTAACCCTTATAGTCCTTGTTGGCGATGCCCAAGTCGCAGACCAGATAGCCGCGCACATCGTCGGGATCGGACTGCAGCAGGGCGACCGTGGCCGGGAACAATCCGTAGGCGGCATAACCGACGGCCTGCGACACCTGTCCGTCGTTCTCTGCACCCGGATTTTCGTAGGTGGGCTTGCGGACAAGGTAGTTGAGGCTGTTGCCGCCGTTGTTGTCCGAAAGGCTGTAGACGAGTTCCCAGATATTCTCCGAGTTGAAGGGCTTGTAGTAGGAGGTCTTGTAGGTGTCGTAAGGAATCATCCGGTAGGTCCCGGCGGCGGCCCTCAACGCCTCCTCGCCCTGCTCGATGACATCGTCCCAGCGCTCCATGTAGAGATACAGGCGCGCCAGCAGGCCGCAGACGGCCACATAGTTGACGTGTCCCTGACGCGGAGCCGTGCCGGTCAGCAACCGCTTGGCCTCGAGCAGTTCGCCCTCGATGTAACCATAGACCGTGACCGCCAAATCGCGGCGCACCTCGTAGTCGAGGATGTTGTTGGCCATGTCCATGCCATCGAGAATGGGCACGCCCCACGCATAGGCTCCGGGCGTGGTGCCGATGTCGTACTCCTCGCCGTCGGGGAAGGAGAAGCGCGGCGGGTAGGCGAACAGCCGCATCAGGTCGAAATAGGCCAGTCCGCGCAGTGCGCGGGCTTCACCCTCGACCCGGTGCAGGTCGTCGTCGCCCATGCCCTGCACTCCGCCGATAGCCTCGATGACGTCGGTGGCGGTCCGGATGCCGCCGTAAATCTTGAGCCACAGTCCCGAAGCGGCCCCCGACGAGGCTGTAGACTCGGCATAGCGGTTCTCGCGTTCGAAGCTGTTGCCGCTCGACACGCGCACGAAGAAGTCGTTGCCCTTGGCGGCCTCGTAGGCCATCAGGTTGCGTCCGTAATAGTTCGCATGCTGGAAGATGTCGTAGACACCGTTGAGCAGCGCTTCGATACCTTCGGGGGTCTTCAGTATCTCCCTGTCCTGATCGGTGTAGGACTCCTTGTCGAGGAAATCCCCGCACGAGGACAGCCCCGGAAGCAGGAGAAGCGCAGCCAAATAGATCCGTATCTTTTTCATGGTGCTTTGCGATTAGAAGTTGAAGTTGAGACCGGCCGTGAAGGTCATGGCCGAGGGGTATTTGGCCGTAGCGATGTAGCCGTCGATCTGCAGGTCGGGATCGTAGCCCTGCGCCTCGGTCCACACCCAGAGATTCTCGGCCTGCACGAAGAGCGTGAAGCCTGTCATGCGCAGTTTGCGGAAAGTGCTGGCCGGGAAGGTGTATTGCAGGCGAACGTTCTTCATCTTGAGGTAGTCGCCCTTATAGAGGTAACGCGTGGAACTGCCCGCCGAGGTCTGGCCGTTGATGCGGATGCGGTTGGAGGCGTAGCGGTTGTCCGGGGTCCAGCGGTCGAGCTGGCGCGTGTCGATGTTGTAGTCCATCGACTGGCCGTCGATACCCGTGCGGCCCGCGGCGCGCGAATCGTAGACGTCGTGTCCCCACGCATAGGTGAACAACGCCGAGAGGTCCCAGCCGCGGTAGCTGAACAGTGTGTTGAAACCGCCCGACACGGTCGGAACGCCCTTGCCCACGATGCGGCGGAACGAGGGGTTGTCGCTGTTGGAAATGATGTCGTTGCCGTATTCGTCCACACCGTAGTAGAGCACCTGTCCGGTGTTGGAGTCGATGCCGGCGAACTTGTTCAGGTACCACGCACCGACGCTCTGTCCGTTGCGCATGATCTGGGCATTGGAGCCGATGATGTCCTGTTCCAAACCGAAATATTTGGCGCTCAGGGTGGCCATGTTGAGCTTGAGATCCCACTTGAAGAGCTTGTTGAGGATATGCGCGTCGAGGTCCAGCTCGAAGCCCCGGTTGCGGATGCCCGCCGAGGTGTTCATCAGCATCGTGCTGTATCCCGACACCTGCGACACGGGAACCTCCTGCAACAGATCGGTGGATTTGCGCGAGTAGTACTCGGCCGAAATACGGATGCGGTCCCTGAACATCCCCAAGTCGACGCCCACATTGAAGACGTTATTCTTCTCCCAGCTCAGGTCGTAAGTCGCACGGAACGTCTGCGAAAGGGCGTGCCCGGAGTCATAACGTCCCGAACCGTTGTAAAGCGTCCGCCAGTTGTAGTATTTCGACGGCAGGTTGCCGTTGTAGCCGTAGCTCGCCTTGAACTTGATGTTGTTGAATATCCGCTTCACAGGGTCCAGCCACGCCCAATTCTCGTTGGTGATGCGGTAAGCCGCCGACACGGACCAGAAATTACCCGTTCGGTGTTCGGGCGAGAAACGCGAAGAACGATCCTGACGGAACGACCCCCCGATGAAATAGCGGTAGCGGTAGGAATAGTCGGCACGGGTGACGATCGAGACCTGCGAATAGTCATAACCGCTGCCGTTCCACCCCGAGATTTCGGCGGCGGACGAAAGCACGGGCCGCAGGTCGTTGAGGAAATTGACCGCCGTCACGGAGTTCCACTCCTGACGGAAATCCACCAGTTCCAACCCCGCCGTCGCGCTGAAGCGGTGACGTCCGTTGAGCGTATAGTTGAAGTTGAGCATATTCTTGTTGGTGGTCTTCAGGCGCTTCGAATCATAATCGGTCAGCTCGCCGCCCACGAGGTAACCCGTACCGAAATCCCGGTCGAAATAGTCGGAGCGTCGGCCGGTGATGTAGTACTGCGAAATATCCGAACGGAAATCGAGCCAGTCGGTGATGTTGAGCCGCACCCACGCCGAGACGAAGAGGTTGAACTGCGGGCGTTTGCGGATGTTGTCGCGGGCGCTGGCGATGGGGTTGTGGTTGCCGTTGAGCAGGTTGTTGGGAAAGCGGAAGTTATAGGAACCGTCTTCGAGGTAGGCCGGGACGACCGACGGCAGCAACAGCGCCGCGTAATGGGGCATGTTGTAGTTCGAACCGCTGGTGAGAGGTCCCGACTGTTCGGTTCGGCTGATGTTGGCCGAAGCTCCCCAGTTGATACGTTTCTTGCGGTCGTCGGCGCTCACGCTGACACGGGCCGAATAGCGTTGCAGGTCGCTGTTGATAATGATGCCCTGCTGGTTGAGGTAGCCCACGGACATATAGTATTTCAGGGTCGAACTGCCGCCCGAAAGCGAAAGGTCGTACTGCTGGAACGAGGCGTTGCGCAGTATCTTGTCGTACCAGTCGACCGAAGGGAGTTTACCGGCGTCGGCTCCCCAGAAGTCGTAGTTGTAGTACGAGCCGTCGGGCCGGGGAACGGCGTAGTAATTGTTGAAATCCTGCTGCGCCTGCTTGTACCACTGGTAGTAGTTCTTGCCGTCGACCGTGAAGCCGAGCTTGTTGTTATAAAGCCCGTTGAGGTTCTCGACGAACTGTCCGCCGGCCTGTTGCACCAAACGGTGGAACTGACCTTCGGTCCAAAGTTCCTTGTACTGCTCCGAATCGACGAGGTCGGGCCGCACTGCCGGAGAGATGCGCGAGAAACCCGCTTGCACCGAGAGCGTATAGCGCACGCGATCGGACGGGACGCCCTGCTTGGTGGTGATGACGATCACGCCGTTGGCGCCCTGCGAACCGTAGAGCGACGCCGAGGCGGCGTCCTTGAGAATGGTGATGCTGGCAATGTCAGCCGGATTGAGCGTAGCCATGGGGCTCGACACCGCACCGCTGTGCCCCGAGGTGTTGTCCTGATCGAAGACCACTCCGTCGATGACATAGAGGGGTTGCCCGCCCGAACCGATCGACCCGAAGCCGCGCAGACGCAGTTCGGCCGCATCGCCGGGCTGTCCGGAGCCCGAAGAGAGCAGGCCGGGGACAAGTCCGCCGAGCAGACCCTCGAACGACCCCGCGGCACGCCGGGAAATGTCGTTCGACGAAAGTATCGAGGCTGAACCCGTATAGGCCTCCCTAAGGATGTTCCCGTAACCGGTCACCACCACGTCGCTGATTTTCACGGCATCGCTTTTCAGCACCACGTCGATCGTACTCCGACGCCCCACCTCGACCGTCTGCGGCTCCATGCCGAGGAAACGATAGGTCAGCTTCAGACCTTCGCGGGGCATTACCTGTATCTGGTAAGAACCGTTCTTGTCGACGGCCACGGCGTTCGTGGTCCCCTCCTCGGTGACGGTGGCGCCGAAAAGCGGCTGGTTGCTCTCGTCGAAGACATACCCTTTGACGGTCGTCTTCGCCGCGGCCGGCTGCCGCCGCACCGAATCCGCTGCCGGGGAGGCCGGATTCCCGGCAGCGTGCACCGACGCGAAAGCCGGGACAAGCAGGGTCAGAAATGCGACACATGCCGCCACACCCTTGCGCCGCAAACGGTTCGCATTTGTAGGACAATAGTTCATAAGCTCGGGTTTTAAGTTTTGTTCTCGGTTCGGTCTATCGTTCGAAAATCAGGCTGTAGGCCCCGCGGCCCGTCACATCCTTGAGGTTGTAGACCCGCTCGTCGTTCTCGATGCGCCAGTTGCGCACGCTTCCCTGTCCGTAGACCATCTGGCCGCTGTTGTGCCCGGCGCCGGGCACCTCCTGAATGGTCCAGTTGAACTCCAGCCCCTTTTTGAGAGCGATGTCGCGCGAGGCGTTGAAGAACTTCCATGCCCGCTCGTAGCGGTGACGGCCCTGAATGCGGTTGGGATTGTTCTCGGCCATGTCGGGGCTGACGGGCTCGGTGTCCTCAGTGCCGATCAGGATGATCAGGTCGCGCTTGAAGAAGGGCGCGAGATAGTCGTCCGAAGCAAAGGGGGTGCCCTTCACCGAATAGGGCCAGCCGGGAGGATCCGCAGGTTCGCCCGAAGGGGTGAAAAGCCCGCGCTCGTCGGGATAGGTGTAGTTGCCGGGATTGGCCGCCACGGCACGTCCCACACGCGCTTCGGGCATGGCCAGCAGGTAACGGTGGACGAACTGTCCGCCGGCCGAATGGCCGAACATGTCGTAAGTCTCGCTCACATTGCCGGTCTTCTCCTTGAAATAGTCGAAAATGGCCTCGATGAGCCGGTAGGTCCACACCTCGCGCGGCCGCAGGCGGAAAATCTTCGGATCCTCGGAGACCCAGCCGAACTGGTAGCCGTTTTCCAGATAGCCGTTGTCGTGCTTGAACTCGGGAGCCAGTACGATGAAGCCGTACTCCTCGGCCAGATTGCGCCAGACACCGCGCTGGATGCGGCCGCTGCGCTCGGCGCCGTGCATGGAGACAAGTACCCGCATCTTCTTGATGTTGCCCTGCGTGGGAATGTAGTAATAGAGGTTCACGGGGTGCTCTTTCATCGGTCCGTAGCCCGTGAAGACCATCATCCCGCCACCGCGCCGAAACTTGCCGTCGTCTTGGGCGAAAGAGCCCGAAAAGACGAAGAGCACGGCGAAAATCGAAAGGATCGTACGTTTTATCATAGCAGTTATTCGAACAGTAAGTTAAATGCGCTGTTTTTGCCGCGGGCCTCGGTATCGGCGGGATTCGTCACGGAAGCCTTGCCGTAGACCATCCGCAGGGTCGAGTGGCCGACGCCGTCGACCTCGGAGAGAACGAAATGAAGCGGCAGTCCCGACTCCCCCGCCACCGTCGTACAGGCCGCGAAGAAATTCCGCCCGCGGGCATAACGGTGCGGACCCTGAGCCATCGACGGAGCGTCCTTGGGCAGCGACGAGTCGTTCTCGTCGGTATCGGCGGTACCTACCTGAACATACATTTTCCGGGCGAAGAAGGCCGTAAGGTGTCCGGCATCGGCAAAGGGCGTCGCGGCGACAGCATAGGGCCAGCCGTAGGATTTCCCGTCGGTTCCCGTGATGCCCTCGGCAAAGGGAAAGGTCCACGACCCGGGATTGGCGGCCACGGCACGCCCCACACGCGCCCCGGGCATGGCCAGCAGGAAGCGGTGGACGAACTGCCCGCCGGCCGAATGACCGAAGAGATGATAGGTCGCAGAGGTATTGCCCGTCTCGCTTTTGAAATAATCGAAAAGCGCCTCGACGGTCCGATAGGTCCACTTCGGCTCCTCATTGAGCACACCGGAACCGGCCGAACGGTAGACACCCCCGAACTGGTAGTCATTTTCCGTATAATAAGTCTTGGAATATTCCGGCGCCAGAACGACGAAGCCGTACTCTTCGGCGAAATATTTCCAAGCGTTGCGCTGGATGGTGCCGTCACGCTCGGCGCCGTGCATGGAAAAGAGCACGGGCATCCGTTCGACCTCGCCGCCGGAGGGAATGTAGTAGTAGAGCGTGATCGGCTTGTCCTTCAACGGTTCATAGCCCGTATAGACGAACGAACCTTCACCGCGCTGCTCGAACACCCCGTCCTTAGGCACGATGCCGGGCGGGGGGGGGTTCACGGGTTCGCCCTGATCCTTGCCGGAGCAGGAGGCAGACAGAAGGACAGCCAGCAAAAGATATTTCAGTTTGTCATACATGGGCGGACGGGTTTCATATTCTAAAATTAGACAATTCGTCAATATCCGAAGGAAAATCGAGTACAAAAAAACAACAAAATCGTGCGACCGGCCTTCGGGGGCATCAGCGGACCAGCTCGATGATCCCGAACGAATCGGCTGCCGCAGGACCGTCGAGAGTGACGAAAAGCGCCGCTTCGGCCGGAACGGTGCGCTGCGCATGACGGATCGGAATGACCGCTTCGGTGTGTGCGGGCCCCATCTCGGCTTCGCGCTGCGTCGAAGCGATATTCACCCGGTTGACCTGAAGGACGGGATTCCCCGCCCGCACGCTCCCGCCACCCCGCAGAACATGGAAACGGACACCCCGGATACCGGGCACGGTCGCAGGATCGAGCGTCAGGCGGATGCGCCGCCGGGAGCCGTCGAATTCGAACGGCGACCACGAACCGACCATTCCCCGCGATTCGGGACGCACGAAGTCGCTCCCATAGGCTCCGTAGCGGGCGAACAGCTCTTCGACCGCAGCCTGCACATCGGGACAGCGTTCCTGCGGCGAAAGGGGTTCGGCGGCCGACGCGAGCCATGCAGAGTCGAGCCGCGCGAAGCCGGGCGTCATGCCGCGTTCCTTGCAATCGAAATAGTGCTCCCAACGGGGCACGATATAGTCGCGGATCAACCCCGACCAGACCCGACAGGCGTAATCGTGGAGCGAGGCACCATCGCTCCAGCAGGTGACAAGCCGCCGGGCGTCACGCCGGTAACGCTCCTTCTCCGCATCGCTGTGCCCCCGGGCTTCGGCAAAGCCGAGCCACCGTTCGAGCCTGTAATTGGGAGTCGATTCCAGCAAACGGTCGGCGGCGAGGAGCAGCGAGAGGAAGGTATCGCGTTCCGCAGCGGCGGTCGCCGGATCGCCTGCAAGATAGGCGGCGTTAGCGCGCTCGACGGCAGTGTCCGCCTTGCCGGCCGCATAGAGCGCCGCATAGAGCGCCAGATCAGCGCGGTAGAGCCTGCTGTCGGACAGTTCCGGTCCGGCAGCCGCAAAGTGTTCCACGGCCCGGAAGAAATCGGCCGAAAGATCGACCGGACTGCGCCGCTGATCGTAAGGGGTCATCTGCCAGCGGTAGCGGGCCTGATTGGGAATGGAAACCGAATAGGAAGAACGGAGGATATGGTCCCAGAAACGGCCGAGCTCCCCGGGACAATCCCCGTAGCGGTTGCGGGCATAGCGTCGCACCCATTGCCCCACGTCGATCGGCTCGGAGGACCAGCCCGCATCGGCGATCATTTCGTACACCACATCGTTGTTCTCCACCCCTTCGGGTGCCGTGCCGTAGCCGACGAGGTTACCCCTACGCGCCGATTGCAGGGCAGCCAGATGGCCGTTTGCATAGAATTCCAACGAGCCGCTGAGGGCCGAACGTCCCCCGAAGTTGGGCACGGTGCTGTAAATCCACTGCTTGCCGCAGAAACCGTCGGCATACTCCCAGCCGGGGGTGTTGCGCCACACCATGGCGTTGAAATCCTCGGCCAGATCGACCACCAGCAATTTGTCGTCAGGAGCCCCCGCCAGCAGGGCCCGGATATTGTCCGGAGTCCATATGTCGCGCTGGTAGCCGAACATCCATCCCTGCAATACCCACACGGCGTCAGGATTGACGGCTGCGATGCTCTCGTAGATGGTTTTGCCGTAACGGGTCAACTGTGTGTGAACCTCCTCGGGCGAAAGTTCCCCGAAGGGAAGTTCCATCTCGTTGAACGAATCCACGAGGTAGTATTCACCCCGTCCGAACTCCCGTTCCCACTCCTCCATATAGCGGGCGGCAATCTCCCGGAAGACGGGCGATTCGACCGGGAGCATCCAACTCTTCATGTGACCGTTCCAGCGGGTCTCAGTCAACGTGACCCCGGGACGCACGCGGGCGATGGCCGGAGGCACGAAGCCGGCGAAACCGCTGAATACGGGCGTGATGCCCAGTCCGCGCATGCGTTCGAGAATCCGGTGCTGGAGGGCGACCTGTTCGTCGAGCCACTGCTCCGAAAGAGGAGAGTCCAGCCCGCTCATGTTCCCCATACGCATCCAAGGCAAGTGTCCCGGGGCGGTGAAGAGTTCATTGATCTCCTCTTCCGTAAGCCCCATATCACGCCATACGCGCGCCAGAATGGCCTCGCTGCCGATAGGCGCCAGCGCCATATCGAAGCCGTGCAGCGCCATCCAGTCGAGTTCCTTCTCCCACTCGTTCCAGCTCCAGTAG
>ERZ772812.303-NODE-303-length-48177-cov-10.144051_pt1 | contig 48177 bp, 45 predicted proteins | sample MGYA00511343_ERZ772812 | MGnify/ENA primary metagenome ERZ772812 (study PRJEB29015, sample SAMEA2737706) | human gut metagenome | biome: human gut; feature: human-associated habitat; material: faeces | place: China | collected 2012 ...
CTGACGCGGTGCCGAGGCGTTTGTATTGCAGGGTGTCGAGCAGAGCATAGACGGCATCCGTTTCCTCCGCCGTCAACTGGACGTTGGATGGCTGCGCGCCGTTTTCGTCCGTTACATCGGCATAAGTGACCTGTTCCCGGCGGAAACCGACCAGTCCGGCGGCGTCGGTATCCGTAGGCGGATTTGTCAGAAAGCACACCGCCACGACGATGCACACGGCGACCGACGCCGCGACCACCCAGAACGCGGGCTTTTTGTAGCGCAGCGCGTTCTTCACGCGCGCGCCCACGCCCACCTCGCCGAAGGCGAGCGGACAGGCGGCAAGCATACGCCGCGGCACGCTGCACGCAAGCAGCGCGCTCGAATAGTCCTTGACCTGCCCCGCGTCCATGCCGCGCAGCACGCGCTCGTCGCAGGCCAGCTCGATGTCGCGGCAGAGCAGGGTATAGGCAAGCCACAGCAGCGGGTTGAACCAGTAGACCGCCAGCAGGGCAAAGCCCAGCGGCTTCCACCAGTGGTCACGCCGCGCGAGGTGCGCGCGCTCATGCGAGAGCACACTCCCCCGCTGCGCCTCGTCCAGCGCGGAGGGCAGATAGATGCGCGGGCGCACAATGCCGAGGATGAACGGCGAGGCGACCTCGTCGCAAACATAAATATTCTCCCGCAGCGGAATGGAGGCGCTCACGCGCCGCCGCAGCCGCAGATAGCTCACGAGTGCGTAAGCAAGCATCGCCGCGAGGCCGATGAGCCACACCCAGCCCGCGAGATAGGTCCACACATAGAGCGGGTTGACGCTTGCCAACGGCGCGGCGGCAAAGCTCTCGCTCAGCGAAGGGTTTACCGCGTTGTCGATGATCGTCACGCCGCTCGTGATGGTCGGCGCGGGGTCGAACCGCACGACCTCGGGGCTGACCGTCTCCGCACTCGGGATCAGGCTCAGCGCGCTCTCGATGGAGAACGGCAGCATCAAGCGCAGCGCGACCATGCCCCAGAGCAGGACGTTCACCCACTTCGGGGCCCTTTTAAGCACGAGACGCAGCGCCAGCACGACCAGCACCAGCCAGCTCGCCGAAATGCTCAGATTGAGGAGCTTGAGAAAAATACCGCTCATACGCTCACGACTCCTTTCCGTATGCGTCGATCATCTCCCGCAGCGCGGCGACCTCCTCCGCCGAAAGCGCCTTGCGCGCGGTGAAGGCCGCGACAAAGGCGGGCAGCGAGCCGTCGAAGGCGTCGTCCACCAGCCGTTCGCCCTGCGCGGCGTAGTATTCCTCGCGCGTGATCCGCGCGGTGACCACGCTGTTTTCATTTTGAAAAATGCCCCGCTCGCAGAGCTTGCGCAGCACGGTATAGGTCGTCGGCTTCTTCCAGCCCCATTCCCTCTCGCACAGCTTCACCAGCTCGCCGGAGCCGATCGGCTCATGCCTCCATATAAGCTCGGCAAACTGCGTCTGCACCGTTCCCATTTTCCTTTCGTCCATCGGCGGTCTCCTTTCGGTTTATTTTGGATAAACCATTTCCTGCCGTGAGTTTATCATGGATAAACCATCCATGTCAAGACCCTTTTTCCCGCCTGAGGGCAAAAACAAGCACCCGCCGAAGCGGGTGCTTGTAAGAAGAGCTGTTAACGCTTGGAGAACTGAGGAGCGCGACGGGCGGCCTTCAGACCGTACTTCTTGCGCTCCTTCATACGAGGATCGCGGGTGAGGAAACCGGCCTTCTTGAGGATGGGACGGTAGTCGGGGTTGACGAGCAGCAGAGCGCGGGCAACGCCGTGGCGCAGGGCGCCGGCCTGACCGGACACACCGCCGCCCTCGACGGTGGCGACGATATCGACCTTACCGAGGGTCTCGGTCGCGGCGAGGGGCTGACGGACGACCATCTTGAGGGTCTCGAGACCGAAATACTCGTCGATGTCGCGGCCGTTGATGGTGATGGAGCCGGTGCCGTTCTCAAAGAGATGCACGCGGGCAACGGAGGACTTTCTGCGGCCGGTGCCGTAGAGGTAAGGCTTCTTGGACTGATACATTCTTCTTTATCCTCCTTTACTTGACTTCCCAGACTTCGGGCTTCTGAGCCTGCTGCTCATGAGCCTCGCCGGCATAGATGTGCAGGCGCTTGAGGGAGTCCTTGGTGACGGTGTTGCGGGGCATCATGCCGCGGACCGCGACGCGCATCGCGAGCTCGGGCTTCTCCTGCATGAGGATGCGGTACTTGGTCTCCTTGAGGCCGCCTACCCAGCCGGAGTGAGTACGGTAATACTTCTGCTCCATCTTGTTGCCGGTGAGGACCGCCTTGGCGGCGTTGATGATGATGACGTTGTCGCCGCAATCGGCGTGCGGGGTGTAGGTGACCTTGAGCTTGCCGCGCAGCAGATCGGCTGCCGCCACGGCGGTCTTGCCCATGGGCTTGCCGGCAGCGTCGATAACGTACCACTTACGCTCGATGTTGCCCTTGTTCGCCATAAAAGTGGACATGGTGTTTTTCCTCCGTTTGAAATCTATCATGTAGGCTTTCGCTTTACATTTTCTCTGTTCCCTGTTAAAATCGGAACAAAGCTATTTATAGCACTTCTCCGTCCCTCTGTCAACACCATTTTAATTTAGCGCAGTCAATACTCTTGAAATCTCGTTTTTTCTTCGATTTGCTCTCGTTCTCTGAAATGGCAAATTGAAATTTTACTCTGTTACCCGGGAGGAATACCGAACCATGCAGGAAATTCTGGGCCTCGTGCGCCGCTGCGTCGAGGATTACGACATGATCCAATCGGGCGATACCGTCGCTGTCGGCGTCTCCGGCGGCAAGGATTCACTTCTCACGCTCACCGCGCTCGCACGCCTGAGCCGCTTTTATCCCAAGCCGTTCCGGGTCGTCGCCATGACCGTTGAGGCGGGCACGCCGGGCATGAGCTTCGACGGCGTGGCGGACTACTGCCGCGCGCTCGGCGTGGAGTACATCCGCGTGAGCGTCCCCATCTACGAGGTCGTGTTCCTCGAGCGCAGGGAGAAGAACCCCTGCTCGCTGTGCGCCAAGCTGCGCCGCGGTGCGCTCTCGACCGCGATGAACGAGCACGGCATCAGGAAGATCGCGCTCGGCCACCACTACGACGACGCGGTGGAGACCATGCTCATGAGCCTTATTTTTGAAGGACGGCTCGGCTGTTTCCAGCCCGTGACCTATCTCAGCCGCACGGACGTCACGCAGATCCGCCCGCTTCTCTATGTCAAGGAGCGGCAGGTCGTGAACGCCGCAAAGCGGCTGGAGCTGCCCATCGTGGAGAATCCCTGCCCCGCCAACGGCGAAACGCGCCGGCAGGAGATCAAGGAGCTCATCGCCTCGCTTGAGGGGCGCTATCCCGACCTCAAGCAGAAGATCTTCGGCGCGATGCAGCGCTACCCGCTCTATGGCTGGGGCGTCGGCGGCGAGGACAAGTGAAAAAGCCGCCCGACGGCGGCCTCTCCGAAAATATGTAAGCTAAACGAACAGCATCTGCAGCAGCACCAGCAGCACCAGTCCGGGCACGCCGAGGATGCCGACGGTGAGCGCGTTGAAAAAATTCAGTCCCAGCGAAAAGCCGGTGACCGGCTCGGTCAGGCCGAGCAGGAACAGCGCGAGGAAGCCCAGCGCCGTGTTGAGCAGCACCTTCGCCGCCAGCTTCAGCGGTGCGGCGAACAGCCGCACCACCGAAAAAAGCACGAAGGCGCAGAGGATCGCAATGCCTATTTTGTCCGTCAGACCCATGTGACCGCCCCCTCCGAGTAAATCCTGGACGCGGCGATGCCGCCGCTCTCCTTGACGAGCCGCAGCAGATAGTTGTAGCGCGACTGGAGCGCGTTGAGCTCGAAGATGCAGGCGTCCACCAGCTCCGGCTCAGTGGTGTTGTCGAAGCGGACATAAGCCTGCGCGAGCGCGAAGCGCGTGTCGCTCAGCTCGGTGAAAAGCTCCTGCAGCTTTGGGTCGCTCGAGACCGGCTGCTGCAATAGATTGATCTTACGCATATGTTTCAACTCCCTCTACCATTTTACGGAGAGTATGGACAATTATGCCTAAACTTAAACCAGGGGAGGAACGCGCATGACCGAGCAGGAAACTTACATGGTGCAGGCGCTCGCGCTGGCGCGCGAGGCCGCGGCGGCGGGCGAGGTGCCGGTCGGCTGCGTGATCGTGCGCGGCGGCGAGATCGTCGGCCGCGGGCGCAACCGCCGTGAGGAGAAGCAGTCTACCGCCTCGCACGCCGAGATGGAAGCCATCGCGATGGCGAATGAGACGGTCGGCTCGTGGCGGCTGGACGACTGCACACTCTACGTCACGCTCGAACCGTGTCCGATGTGCGCCGGCGCGATCCTCAACGCCCGCATCCCGCGCGTCTACTACGGCGCGCGCGACCGCGCGATGGGCGCCTGCGGCGGCGTGCTGAATCTCTACATGGAGCCGTTCGCGCTCACCCCCGCGCTCGTCGGCGGCGTCCTCGCGGACGAGTGCCGCGCAGTGCTGGAGAATTTCTTCCGCGGCATACGGGCGGACAAGTTACCATAATTTTTATTCGATTTAATACTTTTGTAACAACTGACCCGAACTTTATTAAAACTCAGCCGTTATCTTAATACTTGCAAGAGACAATAGCTTCTTTTCATCCAATCTTCCAATCAATAGGAAAAACGGCTGCGAGAGCAGCCGTTTTTCCGTTTTTGGCATGGTTCCGTCGTTACCCCTCGAAATCCCCTGCCGCCTCCAGATAGGCAAGGAGCAGCAGCGCCGCGCCGAGGTAGGCGGCAAGACCGTCGAGCCGGCGCGCGAGCGCCATATCCACGCAGCAGGCCGCCGCCAGCGTGAGCGCCAGATGCGCGGCGGGCGCAAAGCTGCGCGGAGCGCCGCAGCGATAGGCGAACGCCGCGAGATAGAGTGAGGCGAGACAGAGCGCCGCAAGCAGCAGAAGCTCCACATAGAAATGCCCCAGCACGCTGTCGCGCGCGTTGGCGCGGTAGGTGACGATGAGCTGCACGACGAGGAAGCACACCGGCACGAGCAGCGCGGTCGGCGCAAACGCACCGGAGCGCCGCTGGGCGATGAGCGCGTAGAGCAGCGCCGCGCCGGAGCAGGCGAGGAACACGGAAAGGATCAGCTCCAACCCCGCCATTCCCCCGCTCACGAGCCGCAGCGCCGCGGCGGCCAGCAGCAGAAAGCCGCCCAGGACCGCAGCGGTCAGCGTGAGCTGACCGTCAAAGCGGAAAATACCGCCGAAGTCCGCCGTGACCGCGTCCCGCGCAGGCAGCCCGCGCGCCGAAAGCAGGAACACGACCGCCGCCGCGGCCAGCACGGCGGGCAGGTACGGGAAGCCGCCGGTCGGCAGACCGGCCGGGTCATAATTGTTTTTCAGCTCCAAAAACCGCGCGGCGGGCGCGGCAAGGAGAAAAAGGATCGTCGCAAGGCGGTCGGAGGTCTTCATACAGGGCATCGTCCTTTCCGGTAAAATATCCGATCGACGCTATTGTAGCATGGCGGAGGCGATTTGTCCACGCATTTCGCGCCGCGGTCTATCTTCGGGACAGCCCCTCATATAGTAAATGAGAAATAGCCTGCAAAGGAGGAGCTTCAACATGAAAAACGCCCTGCGCATCAGCCTATTGCTGATCGCTCTTCTCTTTCTTCTCGCGTGGCGCTTCGCGCCCGCGCGGCAAGCGTCGGACGAGCCGGAGCCGTCCGGCGAGGTGCGGCGTCCCGATGCCGCGGTGCCCGACCATACGCGCACGCTGCGCGTGCTGCACGGCGGCGCGGTCGAGGAGATGACGATGGACGAATACCTCCTCGGCGTGCTGCGCGCGGAGATGCCCGCCTCGTTCGAGCTTGAGGCGCTCAAGGCGCAGGCGGTCGCCGCGCGGACCTACACGCTGCACAAGATGGCGCAGGGCGCCATTGCGCGCCATCCCGACGCGGACGCCTGCGATGACATCACCTGCTGCAAGGCCTACGAGACCGCCGAGGACGCGGCGGCCGGCTGGGGCGCAGGCGCGCTCTACTACGAGGAAAAGCTCGCGCGGGCCGTGGCGGAGACGGACGGTGAGGTGATCGTCTACGACGGCGAGCCGGTGCTGGCGGTCTTTTTTTCCTCCGCCGCCGGACACACGCAGGGCGCGGGCGAGGTCTGGCAGACCGACCTGCCCTATCTTCAGAGCGTGGACAGCCCCGAGGACGATTCCCTCGTGCCGAATTACTACTCCGTTGTGACCTTTACCGCGCAGGAATTCCGCGACCGCTTTCTTGCGGTCTACCCTGCGGCAAAGCTCAACGGGGACGCGGGCAGCTTCCTCACGGACATCACGCGCAACGACGCGGGCTTTGTCTCCACGCTGCGTGTCGGCGGCGTGACGGTGCGCGGCAACGAGCTGCGCACCATCCTCGGCCTGCGCTCGCCGTCCTTCACGGTCGAGGTCAGCGGCGACACGCTGACCTTCCACGTCACCGGCTACGGTCACGGCGTCGGCATGAGCCAGTACGGCGCGAACGCAATGGCGAAGGAGGGCTATTCCTGCGAGGATATCTTAGAGCACTACTTTACCGGCGCGCAGGTCGTACAGTGGGCGGGATAAGGGATTGCAAAGGCCGCGCGGATTTGTTATACTATAATATAGAAGATTATTGAGTTATGGGAGGTGCGATAGATGACGCGAGGAAAACGGCTGCTGAGCCTGCTGCTCAGCGTGCTGATGCTCTGTACGCTGCTGCCGCCGCGCGCCTCCGCCGCGCCGACGCTGTACTTCACCGCCGTGAACGACCGTATGTGCGACCTGAGCGACGAAACGATGCCGTTCTGGCAGAACGGCTTGCTCTATGTCGCCGGTGCGACGGTGGACGGGCCGGACGACCTCGGCATCCGCTACTCGTACAACCAGGAAAAGTCCGTCGCCATCCTCTACAAGGGGCAGCGCGTGCTCTACTGTGACCTGACCGCCGGCACGATGGAGAACAACCGCACCGGCGAGCAATACGCCGGCTCGCCCATCGTTCGCAGCGGCATGGTGTTCTTCCCCATCACGGCGCTCGCCAAGATGTTTGACCTCAAATATTCCAGCACGAAGATCGCCTACGGCTATCTGCTGCGCATCCGCGATGACAACGCTGTGCTTTCGGACGAATACTTCATCGACGCGGCGACCGACCCCATTCAGAAGCGCTACGCGCAGTACGAGCGCGCGCATGCGGCGGCGGAGTCGGAGCAGCCCGAAACGCCCCCGCCGGTCGATACGCCCACGCGGCGCGACGATCTGACGGTCTATCTGCTGCTCCCCGCGGCGGAGGAAGCGGCGCTCACGCAGCTGCTCTCCACGCTTGAAAAGCATCAGAGCCATGCGACGCTGCTCCTCACGCCCGAGCTGCCGGAAAGCGCGGGCGACGGCGTTCGCCGTGCCGCCGCAACGGGCAATGCCGTCGCGCTGCGCATCGACGCGGCGACCGCAGCGGAGGCGCTCGCACAGATCGAACGGGGCAACGACGCGCTGTGGCGCGCCGCAAGCCTGCGCACGCGGCTCGTCTATCTCGAAAGCGCGGACAAGACGCTGCGCGCGGCGGTCGTCGGGGCGGGCTACTGTCCCATCACGATCAACACGTCCGACTTTACGCGCAGCGGCACACACTGTGCAGACACCGCGCTCAAATGGGCCGGCCGCTCCACCAGTGTGCGGCTCTACCTCGGCGCGGAGAGCGGGGTGTCCTCCGCCCTCGGCACGGCGCTCAGCCGCCTGCGCGCGGAGAGCTGCACGATCGCGGCGCTGAATGAGGTCACGGCCTGATCAAACCTTTACAAAATGTTCAGGAAAAGCGCGGAAAACCGATTATAATAAGAACATTCCAAAGATAACTGATAAACGGAGGGATCTGCCATGGCGCGCAACATCCTTGTGGTAGAAGACGACAACAACATTTCCGACCTCATTCGGATGTATCTTGAAAAAGAGGGCTTTGAGGTCCGCATCGCCGCGGACGGCGGCAAGGCTGTGGAGGAATTCAAGGCCAGAGAGCCTGACCTTGTGCTGCTTGACGTGATGCTGCCCGTGCTCGACGGCTGGGGCGTGTGCGCCAAGATCCGCGAGACCTCAAAGTGCCCCATCATTATGCTCACCGCCAAGGGAGAGGTCAACGACCGCATCCACGGTCTCGAGATGGGCGCGGACGATTACCTCGTCAAGCCCTTTGAGATGAAGGAGCTCATCGCGCGCATCAACGCCGTGCTCCGCCGCACGGAGATCCCCGAGGACACGAAAAAGCGTCTCGTGTTCGATAAGCTCATCATCGACCTTGACTCCTACGAGCTGATCGTGGACGGCAAGAAGATCGACACACCGCCCAAGGAGCTGGAGCTGCTCTATCATCTGGCCGCAACGCCCAACCGCGTCTACACGCGCAATCAGCTGCTCGACGAGGTGTGGGGCTTCGACTACTTCGGCGACAGCCGCACCGTGGACGTTCACATCAAGCGTCTGCGCGAAAAGGTGGAGAACGTCTCCGACCAATGGGAGCTCAAGACCGTCTGGGGCGTGGGCTACAAGTTTGAAGTGAAGAAGTAATGAAGGGCAAGAGATGGGAACTTCCGCAGAAGTTCCGGACGATCTACTGGCAGAATTTCGCCCTGACCGCGAGCATCGTCATGCTGACGCTCGCGCTGCTCGGCGCGTCGTTCTTCGCGCTCAGCTACGCCTACGCGGCGGATGAGCGCAGCGACGAGATGGCGCAGAAGGCAAGCGTTGTCGCGCGGCTGGTCGCGTCCTACGCCTCGAGCGGCGATGTGCGCGATATGCGCGAGATGGCGGGCGTTGCCGCGTCGATGACCGACGTGGACTTCCTCGTGTGCAGCACTGAGGGCAGCGTCCTGCTGACGACGGACGAAAATCTGGTCGACCATGTGCTCACCGTGCCGTCCGACGTGATGGAGACTGCGCTCTCCGGCGAGCGTTACAGCGCGCGCACGACGCTCGGCGGCATCTACGAGAGCAAGCGCTTCGTCGTCGGCGTGCCGATCGAGTCCGACATCTGGACGGTCGGCGCGGTGTTCGCCGTGACCGAGACAGGCCGGCTGACGACGATGTGGCGCGCGTTTTTCGCCATGTTCCTGATGACGAGCGTCATCGTGCTGCTGCTCTCCTTCGTCGCTTCGGCGTGGGTGAGTATGCGCCAGTCGCGCCCCATCCGCGAGATGGCGGCTGCTACGCGCACCTTTGCCGAGGGCAATTTCGACACCCGGATGCACGACTACGGCGCGGGCGAGATTGGCGAGCTGGCAAGCGCCTTCAATGCGATGGCGGACTCTTTGCAGGAGACCGAGCGCCAGCGCCGCGAGTTCATCGCGAACATCTCGCATGAGTTGAAAACGCCGATGACGAGCATCGCGGGCTACACCGACGGCATCCTCGACGGGACCATCCCGCCGGAGAAGGAAAAGGAATACCTGCACATCATCTCCGACGAGAGCCGGCGGCTGAGTCGTCTCGTGCGTCGAATGCTCGAGGTCTCGCAGCTTCAGTCGCGCGACGTGATGCGCAGCAAGGCGCCCTTCGACGTGTGCGAGAGCATGCGGCGGGTGCTTATCTCAATGGAAAAGAAGATCACCGACCGCGGGCTGGACGTGGAGGCCGACATCCCCGACGAGCCGGTCACCGTGCTCGGCGACAACGACCTCATCACGCAGGTCATCTACAACCTGCTGGAGAATGCGACAAAGTTCGCCCGCGCGGGCTCGACGCTCTACCTCGGTCTCGCGGTGACGAACGGCAGGGCCGTCGTCTCCGTGCGCAACGAGGGCGACACCATCCCCGCCGAGGAGATCCCGCTGCTCTTTGAGCGCTTCCACAAGAGCGACAAGTCCCGCAGCGAGGATAAGGACGGCGTGGGCCTCGGGCTCTACATCGTCAAGACCATTTTGGAGCAGCACCACGAGCACATCGCCGTCACGAGCGAAAACGGCCTGACGACCTTCGCCTTCACGCTCTCGCTCGCCAATTCGCTTGCCCCACAGCCGTAACACAGGAGCTTTTACATGGAGCAGTATCCGTCTGACAACTTCATTCCGCAGCGCGAGCCCAACGAGGTCACGCTCGAGTACGTCGCCGAGCCGAAGCCCTACGTTGCTTACTTTGTGCAGGACCGCCCGCTGCCCGGCAGAAAGCCGGAAACCGCCGCGCAGGAGCCGCCCGCCAGGACGCGCCGCAAGGGACACCGGGGGCTGAAAATTTTCCTTATCTGTCTGGCCGCGGTCCTCGTTCTCGCCGGCGGGCTGTACGCCGCCTGGTGGTTCGGCCTGCTGCCGGACCGCTTCTACGGCGGCGATCACGGCGACTACTATGACGATCCCGACTACTATTATTACTACGGCGAGCTTGACGAGAGCGCCGAGCCGGAGCTGCCGGTCGTATCGGCGGACGACGGCGTACGCCTTGTCTACGCGGACGGTCACGGCGACGCGCTGACCATTCAGGAGATCTACCGGAGGGTCAATCCCTCCACCGTCACGGTGGTGACCGAGCTGCCGCGCGGCGCGTCCGTCGGCACCGGCGTCATCCTGACGAAGGACGGCTACATCATCACCAACGCGCACGTCATTGCCGGCGGCACGAGCTGCTACGTCGCCCTTGCGGACGGCTCGATCTTCGACGCCGCCCTCGTCGGCTACGATGCGGAGCAGGATCTTGCCGTCATCAAGGCGCAGGACACCGACGGCCGCGCGGCACAGGGGCTTCCCGCCGCGGAGTTCGGCGACTCCGACGCCCTGAGCGTCGGCGACCCGGTCTACGCCATCGGCAACCCGCTCGGCGTGGAGCTGCGCGGCACGCTGACCGACGGCATCGTGTCCGCCATCAACCGCGACGTCGATGTGGACGGCGTGACCATGACGCTCATCCAGACCAACGCCGCGCTCAACAACGGCAACTCCGGCGGCCCGCTCATCAACCGATATGGGCAGGTCATCGGCATCAACGTGATGAAGATGGGCATGGACCGCTGGTCCACCGCGAGCGTCGAGGGGCTTGGCTTCGCCATTCCCATCGCCTCAAGCGCCTACATCGTCAACGACATCCTCCGCTGCGGCGAGGTGCAGGGCGAACCGGTGCTCGGCATCTCGGTTGACCGCACGCCCGCCTATCTGCCCGATGGGCAGCAGGCCGCCCGTGTTTACACGGTCGATCTCAACGGTCCCGGCGACAAGGCCGGACTGGAGGTGGACGACCTCATTTACGAGGCCGACGGCGTGCGCGTCGAGACCTCCAACGATCTGCTGCGCGTGCGCCACCGCCACGCCGCAGGCGAGGAAATGATCCTCAAGGTCTGCCGCGGCGGGGAATACCTAACCGTCTCCGTCACACTCGAAGCGAAAAGATGAGGAGAGCATGAAAAAGAACAAGCAATTTTCCGCGGCGATGATCCTGCTTGCCGTCGTCTCGGCGGTGTGCTACAAGGGGATGCGCGCCATCGAAAACAAGCTGAAAGCCAAGAAGGAGAAGTCTCAGAAATGAGACTTCTCCCTTCTCTTTCGTCAAATTGCACGAATAGCTTGACAAAATTTTTACGCAGGCGTAAAATGCCATCATCGCCCTATTCCCTATCGCATTTGTAGGATTTTCACAAAGGAGCACCCATGAAAAAGAAAGCATTCCGCGCCGCGCTGCCCTATTCCCTGCCCATTTGCATCGGCTTTTTGTTCATCGCCATGTCCTATGGCTTTCTGATGCGCAGCCGCGGCTTTTCCGTCTTTTACCCGATGGCCATGAGCGCCTTCATCTTCGCCGGCTCGATGGAGTTCGTCGCGGTGGAGCTTCTGCTCTCGGCCTACGCGCCGCTGCACGCCTTTCTTCTGACGCTGATGGTCAATGCGCGGCATCTGTTCTACGGCATCTCCATGCTGGAAAAGTACAAGGGCATGGGCTGGAAAAAGCCCTACCTGATCTTCGGCATGTGCGATGAGACCTTCTCCATCAACTGCACCGTCACCCCGCCGGAGGGCGTGGACCGCGGCTGGTTCATGTTCTTCGTCACCCTGCTCAACCAGACCTACTGGGTCGCGGGCGCAACGCTCGGCGCGCTGCTCGGCTCGGTCCTGCACTTTGACACCACCGGCATCGAATTCGTCATGACGGCGCTGTTCACCGTGATGTTCGTCAATCAATGGGAGGAGGCCAAGGACCACCGCCCCGCCCTCACCGGCCTCGGCTGCGCGGCGCTTTGTCTCACCGTGTTCGGCAGCGACGGCTTCATGCTGCCCGCAATGGCGCTCATCATCGTCTGTTTCCTCGTGAGCAGCAAATCGCAGAAAAAGGAGGAGCCCGCCCTATGACCATGACCGTCACGCAGAGCGTGATCACCATCGCGGCCGTCGTGCTCGGCACGATGACGACGCGTTTTCTCCCCTTTCTCATCTTCCCCGAGGGGCGCGAGCCGCCCGCGTTCGTCCGTTACCTCGGCGCCGTCCTGCCCTTCGCGGTCATCGGGCTGCTGCTCGTCTACTGCCTCAAGGACGCGGTGTTCGCCTCATACCACGCACTGCCGGAGCTGATCGCCATCGCCGTGACCGCCGCGCTGCAACGGTGGAAAAGGAACATGCTTTTGAGCCTGTTCGCCGGCACAGCGCTCTATATGCTGCTCGTGCAGACCTGCTTCGCATAAGAAATGAGACAATGCCGGGAGCATTGTCTCATTTCTTTTTTTGCAGCAGCATATTAGCACCCGCCCAAAGCAGGAAAACGCCGAACGGCTTGCGGAATACCGTGATGTCGACCGAGGTCGCCGCCCACGCCGCGGCAAGCGCCGCGAGCGTCCCGAGCGGGATCGCCGCGCGCATCACCTCGCGGTCGAGATAGCCGTTTTTCCTGTGCTCAAGGAGCGACATTCCCGCCGTCGGCAGGAAGTAGAGGAGGTTGATGCCCTGTGCCTGCGTCTGGTCGACGCCGAGAAAGAGCGTCATGAGCAGGAGCAGCAGCGTCCCTCCACCGACGCCCCACGCCGAGAGGATGCCCGTGCCGAAGCCCGCGAGCGCGGGCAGAAACCAGTCCGTCATCGCTCAGCCTCCCGTGAAAAGATAGCGCCAGCCGCCATAGAGCAGAAAGAGCGCGAAAATGCGCCGCAGCCAGAGGTTCGGCACCTTGCGGAACAGCTTCCCGCCGACCAGTCCGCCCGCGAAGCCGCCGAGGAGATACGGCAGCGCCGCCGTCAGGGACAGCTCTGCGCGCCAATACCACAGCGCCGCCGACACCGCGCACATCGGAAAAATGACCGCCACGCAGGTGGCGAATGCCTTCTTTTCCTCCACACCCGCCCATTTCGTCAGCAGCACGAGCAGCGGAATGCCGCCGCCCCCGCCGAAAATGCCGTTCGTAAGTCCTGCGGCGACGCCGCTGAGGCGGTATTTCGTTTTCTTCTCCATGTCCCCCACTCCCTATGTAAGAAGCGGCCGCGCCGCTTCTTTGCTTACTTCTTGCGGAAACTCTGGCAGTCGGTGCACTGATCCATGGTGGGATTGGTCTCATGGGTGCCGACCTGAATGGCGTTCAGACCGCAGTAGGACTGACTCTGGCAATGGTTCGCGCAGGAAGTGACCTCGCATTTGATGGCTCTGTTGGGGGTGCAGGCGCAGCCGCTGTTGGTATGATCGGACATGAAGAAATTCCTCCTTGCAAAATTCGCGCGAAGCGAACGTTTGGACCTCGCGCAGAGGATAGTTTGCGCCGAGGTGCGAAGAATATACACCGTGCGCGGACGCTTTGAGGAAAACAGGTGGACAGGCTTGTATTTTTGTGCTATGCTTTCGTTCGATAAACTGGGATTCGCACCGCCCAAATATTTCACCTGTTATTAGCGGTTATAAGCAACCGTCAAAATCGGCGCAAAGCATTGAAATCACTGGGTTTATTGAGAAATCAAAACCACCCGAAATTATCTTCTTTTATACGCTGTTACCCTTGACCGCGTGAGCTGATAAGGGCAAAATCAAGGGAAAACCCCGTGCGGGAAACACAATTATTTGACAAACGGCTGACAGTGATGTGTTAAGTCAAACTGAATAAGAATCCACCGGCAGGTCCGGTTACGGTAAGGGAGCATTGCGCGTCAATGCTCCCTTTTACTATACCACAGACCGCCGTTGAGAGATATAAAAAACTGTGGCAGAACGGAGGTGTCAGATATGCCGCAGGCGATCTTTGCGTACCATCTCGGCATGGACGCCGAACAATACGCCTTTTTCCGCATCCCCAAGCTCCTGATCACCGAGCCGTACTTTCGGCGGATCTCCACCGACGCGAAGCTGCTGTACGGCCTCATGCTGGACCGCATGAGCCTGTCCATGAGAAACGGCTGGATGGACGATGATGGCCATGTGTACATCTACTTTACGCTGGAGGAGGCGTGCGAACAGCTCTGCTGCAAGACGGATAAGGCGGTCAAGCTGTTCGCGGAGCTGGACAGTGCCAAAGGCGTGGGCCTCATAAGGCGGGTCAAGCAGGGGCTGGGCAGACCGGCGAAAATCTATGTTCTCCGCTTCATGGGTATAGAGGACGAACCAGGCGAGGATACACCGGAACCGGAGCTTCCGAGCTGCCGAAATCCAGACTTCGGAAAAACCGAAGTCAAGAGTTCTGAAAAACCGAAGTCTGGACCTCGGAAAATCAGAAATCAAGACCTCGGAAAAACCGAGTGTAATAAGACTGATAAGAATAATACTGAGTTGAGTAATACTGATTCATCTATCCATCTGGGCGCGCAGCCGGAGGAGGTGATCGAGGAATACCGAAAAGAGATTCGGGAAAATATCGAGTACGACCACCTGCGCCGGCAGCATCCCTACGACGACATCGACGAGATCGCGGACCTCATGCTGGAGGTCCTCTGCACACAGGACAGCTTCATGCGGATCGGCGGAAAGCAGCTTTATACGGCGTTAGTGAAGGAGCGTTTTCTGAAGCTGGATTCCTCCCACATCGAGTATGTGCTGGACTGCCTGCGGGAGAGCACCGCGGACATTCGCAACATCAAAGCCTATCTGCTGGAGATGCTGTTCAACGCCCCAGCTACCTGCGGCAGCTACTACCGCGCCAAAGTGAATCACGACTTCCATGACAGCGGATAGGCAGAGCGAACAGCTCTGCTTTTTTGAAACCCATTTTACGACCGAAAGGAGCATCGAACCCGTGAAAACAATCGCACTGGCAAATCAGAAGGGCGGCGTGGGTAAGACCACCACAGCCGCCAGCCTCGGCATTGGTCTTTCTCGGCAAGGTAAAAAAGTCTTGTTGATCGACGCCGATGCACAAGGCAATCTCACGCAGATGTTGGGCTGGCCACAGCCTGACGAATTATCCCCCACGCTCTCCACGCTGATGGAGAAGATCATCGCGGAGCAGCCCATCGCCCCCGGTGAGGGCATTCTGCACCACACGTCCGGCGTCCACCTTGTCCCCGCCAATATTGAGCTGTCGGCACTGGAGGTCACGCTGGTCAACACCATGAGCCGTGAAACGGTACTGCGGCAATATCTGTCCACGGTGGCAGACCGCTACGATTACGCGCTCATCGACTGCATGCCGTCCCTCGGTATGCTGACCATCAACGCCCTGACCGCGGCGGACAGCGTGATTATCCCTGTGCAGGCGCAGTACCTTCCGGCCAAAGGACTGGAACAGCTTTTGCGAACCATCACCCGCGTCAAGCGGCAGCTCAACCCGAAGCTGGAGGTGGACGGCATTGTGCTGACGATGGTGGACAGCCGCACCACACTGGCACGGGAGATCAATGCGCTTGTCCGTAAGACCTACGGCGGTCATGTGTTCACAAGCGAGATTCCCCGTTCCATCAAGGCAGCGGAAATCAGCGTGGAAAACAAAAGTATTTACGACCATGACCGCAGCGGCAAGGCGGCGCTGGCGTATGAAAATCTGACGAGGGAGGTGTTGAGCCTTGGCAAGCAAATTAAGCGGCATCGAGTTGACCCGGTACGATGATCTGTTCAAAACAGACGCGGAGCGTGAGGCCGACCGGCAGGAGCGGATTCAGATCGTCCCCGCAGCAGAGGTTTTCCCATACTCCCGCCAGCCATACACCATTGACCGCCCCACGCCTGATCTGGTGCGGCTTATGGACAGTATTGAACACATCGGCATTGCGGAGCCTCTGATCGTCCGGCCCCGCGAGAGTGGTGGCTATGAGATCATCTCCGGTCACCGGCGAGATTACTGCGCGAAGGCTGTGGGGCTGGATACCCGCCCCGTCATCGTCCGCAATTACAGCGACGAGGAAGCGGACATTTTGGTAGTGGATTATAACATCAACCGCGAGGACTTACTGCCCAGTGAGAAAGCCAAAGCCTACAAGCTGAAACTGGACGCCATGAAACGACAGGCCGGACGACCCTCAAAAAATTCTGGCCAAGTTGGCCAAGATTTTCGTGGAAAAGCATCGGTAGACATTTTGGCTGAACAGGCAGACGAAAGCCGCAAGCAGGTGCAACGTTACATCCGCCTGAACAAGCTGATCCCTCCGCTGTTGGATGCGGTGGACGCGGGAACGCTCAAGTTCGTTCCCGCAGCAGATTTTCTCTCCCACCTGTCCGAAAAAGAACAGACCTACCTCCTGCTGGTCATGGAGCGTGACGAAGTATCCCCGTCGCTTGGACAGGCCCAACGGCTCAAGCAGCTCAGCGGCGAGGGCAAGCTGGAGAATAACATCATCGACCTTATCATGCGGGAGGAAAAGCCGCTGGAACGCAAGGTCACCATCCGCAACGACCGTCTGCAAAAATACTTCCCCGCCAGCTACACCCCAAAGCAGATGGAAGATGTCATCATCAAGCTGCTGGAGGGCTGGCACCGCAAGCGGCAGCAGGAAATGAGTCGATAATGCTTCTGCCGGGGCATTTGTTGACATCGGACTGGTGTGTTGCTATGATACGGGCATCAACGAAAAGTGAGGTGCCGCAAGTGGCTTTGCAAGACGATAGAAAAGACAATACCGATGGTCACAGTGATTGGGAACAGAATTTGCCGGAGTTTTTGCAGGAGTCAATCCAAGCTATGGTCAGCGCATGGGATAAGCTGGATCGTGGTGAAGAATATAATCTCTGGGATTGCGATTACTGTTCTCTGCAAAGCGACATCAATAGCGCGGAGGTAAACCGGATCATCAGTTCTGAACAGGCATGGTATCTGCGCGAAAAGTATTTGCGAATGGAGCGTGAAGCCATAGAATGACCGCGGATCTGCTCTGCCTGTCGGAACAGAAGCTTTCAATGAAAACGGCACGGGAAACCGTGCCGTTTTGCATTGCAGCCGCCGAAACAGGCGGCTTTTTTCATGAGCAAATTGGAGGTGATTTCATTCAACAAGCAGATTTTTCATGCAGTGTCCCTCTCAGGCGGTAAGGACAGTACGGCTATGCTCTTGCTGATGATTGAACGAGGTTTGCCCATAAACACGGTCCTTTGGGCAGACACCGGCATGGAATTTCCGGAAATGTATGACCATATCAGCAAGGTGGATGACTACCTTTACCGGGAGCGTGGTATCCACATCACCATGCTCCGTCACCCAAAAGGCTTTGAATACCTGATGTTCGAGGAAGAAAAGCAAAGGCCATCTTCCATCGAAAACCGGCAAAGGCTGGGCGTTCCGCTTTACGGAAACGGCTGGCCCGGCGTTAAGGTCCGATGGTGTACGGGGCAGCTTAAAACGCATCTTATCAGCAAGGAGGTCAACCGGATCAAGGGGGAGTATCAGGCACTCCACTATGTCGGCATCGCGGCAGATGAGCCGAAGCGGATCAAAAATGAGCAATATCCGTTGGTGGACTGGGGTATCACCGAAGCAGAGGCTTTGCAAATATGTTACGACCGTGGTTATGATTGGGGCGGATTATATGAGATCTACCACCGCTGTTCCTGTTGGTGCTGTCCCCTCCAGCGGATCGACGAACTGAGAAAGCTGCGGCATCACCACCCGGAATTATGGAAAAGGCTCCGCGATATGGATCAGCGGGCCATCGCCCAATTCGGGCATAACCCTTTGGGGCAATTTAAGCAAAATTGGACAGTAGAACGATTGGAACAGAGATTTGCAGCGGAAGATGCTCAGATCTCTGTTTTTCTATTATCTTCTGGAAAGGACAGCACTATGACAGAAAAGCAGAAGCAGGAGTGCAGCGAGTTGGAAACCATGCTGCAAGGCACACCGAAGCAAAATGTTCTGATCTCCTTTGATGGCAAACCGCCGAAAACGCTGGAGGAATTGGAAAAGGAACAGCAGCGACGAAAAAAGAAACATAAGGATCGGGGTGAATCACGATGACGAACTATCAGAAGCGAAAAGAAAAGAATGACGAGTACCGCAGCAAAATCATGCGGTTTACCTTCCAACTCTCCCTCGGTGACAGCGAGGTACGAGAATGGTTTGAACAACAGCCCGAAAAGGGTGCATACCTCAAAGACCTTATCTTGCGGGATAAAGCGGAGCGGCTTGGGTACAGGGAGCAGAAAAGCGCAGAACCCGACAAAGCCGGTGACTACGAGATCATACAGTCCATTCGTATGGGTGGGCGCGTTCTGCTTATGGGGTTCAATCCAAAGGACGAAACCTATATGACCTGCTATCAGCAGTACAATTTTCTCGGAGAAACAATGTATCCCGAAGCACTTGCCTGTAAGAGTTATCTGGAAATTGCAGAAACCTTTTTGAATCGCTTGCAGGCACAGGTCGAAAAAGTCAAAGCATTCCGTGCGGCCCGAAATGTCCCCTATGCCGTTTTAGGCGCGGAGGCTTGCCTTCCTCCATCAGAGGAATCTCTGCAAGGCAAGCTGATCGTTCTCCGCCCCACCAGCCTTGCTCCAGAATACCGCACAGCAGACTGTCAACTCGGCTTCGCGCTGAGTGGATTTGGCTGCACCCCCGGCGCACGCGGGCGTGCGGTTTACTTCGAGGAATTGTATTCCGGTGAACGATGCCGGTGGGATGCTTCCGACATTCTTGGCGTAGCCAATCCAGAAAAGATACCGGATTGGGCGAAAGAAAAGCTGAGAGAATATGAACAAAAGCGTACTGAGCCGAAAAAAGAACGAGGTGAAGCCAGATGAGTGACCGTGAGCCGGTAGACATCATGGGCGTGTTCGCCTTTCCAAATCCCGACAAAGACAAGCGTGATATTCGCTTTATTGACAGCGCGTATCGCACGCTCTTTACTATCAAAGATGGGGAAAGCATCGTCATCACCCGCTTTGACGGTGAAAAGATGGTTTTGCCCTGTAAGTACATTGACGATTGCCATGTCTGCGTCGGCAACTCCGCCTATCATATTTGCGAGTTTGCAGAAATGCAGGAACGTAACGGCAACACCTATGTTCCCAGCGCGCCGAAAATCAGCGGCGAGATCTGCACCTATGAAATCTATCAAATCCCTGCAACCGCTGATGTGGACTACTATTTCCGGTCTTATGAAGCGGCAAAGGGAAAACTCCAGAGTGCTGATTATCAGCGTTCTTACGCCGGTATGTACGCAAAGGGAAATTCGCTGGAGGATCTGTGGGCAAAACACAACAGCGACCACCGCCCCTTTGCCCATCGGATGCGTTCCATGTCTGTAAGCGACATCGTGGTACTGACGCAGGGTGGAAAGAAAACCGCCTACTACACGGATAGCGTTGGTTTCAAGGGAGTGCCGGAGTTTCTGACGCAGAAGCATCAGGAGAAAAATAAGCATAGAGAGCGAGGAATCGAGCGATGAAGCGGTTTTATGTGTTCAGGGACGGTACGATGGAGGGCAGCGCCGCGTCGAGAGTAGCCGCGCTGGATATGATCCGCCAGCTTCAGAAGCGGGAGACACACCCGTTTTTGCGCTCATCGTTCAGCATGATCGAGGGCGAGGAAGAGTTTATTCCCTATCCTTCGATGAAAAAAGAAAAAGCAAAAAATCAGAAAGAACGAGGTGAAGCACGGTGAGCCAGTATGACGCCAGCAAGCAGAACTATCAGGAAGTCACGATCATGGGTAAACCGGCGCTGTTTACCGACTTTCGTATTGACCGAACCACCGTGCCGGAGGGCGTATATCGCTACGAGCTGCGCCACGGGGATGAGGATTGGGGCGAACCCGTTGAACTGGCCAGGAGCATTTTCGCCAACTACTACGGCACCGTCCTCACTCGTGAGCCGTTCCAGCTTCCCGTTGATGGGTGGATTCCAATGGAGAATGACAGCCTTTCCTTTCAAGATGGCGGATGCCGTACCCTTGCGGAATTTCAGGAGAAATATCCCGCCAGCGAGAAAGATGTCATTGACTTTTACAGCGTCAATGATCCTGCGCTTCACAATCTCTACTTCTCCCGCAGTGAGGAACAGGACAAGGTTGTCGGCTGCGTGGGCCATCTGCGGGGCGACTTTGGCAGCGGTAAGCAGTTTTATACAACATGGTGGCCCCACCAGGCAGACAGGCTCAATACGCCGGAGTTTAAGGCCGACATTGACCGTACCGTAAACTGTCTGCGGGAGCAGCCGGACTCCCCGCTGCGGGACTTCGACAGCATGAACCGCTACTGTAACCGGTATGAGCAGATCTGCGCCATCAAGGGTGCGTTGCTTCCCTCTTGCGGATTCATGGCGAAAACACAGCGGTATGTGTATATGCTCCGCTGTACGCCAGTTAAAGGTGATTACCAGTTTTATATTTATTGCTATCAGCGGAAGCCATTTGAAAAGGCCCAAAAAGAACAGCAAAAGAATGACCGGCTTGCAGTAAAAAAGCGGGCGGAGCCGGAGAGATAGGAGGTGCCAACTTGCCTACAAAATTTCAGCTTATTACGGAGCTATATGACCAGACTGTGCAGAGCGTCACCGGCAGCTATCAAAGCTGGACGGGCTTTCTCCGCGCGGCCTGCTATAACTACAAATGTCCCTTCGATGATCAGATTCTGATCTACGCCCAGCGCCCGGACGCCACGGCGGTCCTTGAGATGGAACGCTGGAATCGTCAGTTTGGCCGCTGGGTGAATCGCGGGGCCAAGAGCATTGCCGTATTTGGTGATGACGGTCAAAACTGCCTGAAGCTCTATTTTGATGTTTCGGACACCCATGCGTCCCGCTTTGCCCGTCCACTGCCCATCTGGACGATGCACCCGGCCTTTGAGCCGGAGGTCATCGAAACCTTAGAAGCCACCTTCGGCAACCTGGCCGAAAAAGAAAATCTGGCGGACGCCGTGCGCTCTGCCTGCCACAATGCCGTGGCAGATAACATCACAGACTACCTGCAAGATCTCCGCGACTGCCGCGAGGACAGCCTGCTGGAGGAACTGGACGACCTCAATTTAGAGGTGTTCTACCGGGATGCGCTGGAGGTCAGCGTGGCCTATATGCTGATGACCCGCCTCGGCTTACGGGCAGACGATTATTTCACCGCTGACGAATTTGCCCATGTCTACGAATTCAACACGCCGCCCACCATCAACGCCCTGGGCATCGCCACCAGCGACATCGCAGAGATGGGCCTGCGGGAGATCAGCCGAACGGTCATGCAGGCTCAGCGGGATCAGTTTTTTGCAAACCGTGAAAAAAGCGGATATGATAACAGCACAGAACACGAAACAACAGGACACGAAAGGAGCGAACATCATGGAAGTGACTTATCGGATGCAGAACGGCTATCAGGTGCCGAACCTGCTGATGCCGCAGACGCCGGAGGCACATCTGGGCAAGTACGCGGAGCTGCGGAGAGAGTACCTGAAGAAGCACCGCAGAGTGCTTTACACCAACCTGAAAACCAGCGGCAAGCTGACGGAGCATTTGACGGAGATCGAGCAGACGGCACAGAGAATGGTGGAGCAGACCGTGGCGCAGATGGCACAGACCGAGGGCGTGACGGAGGAACTGAAAGCGACCGATCCCCTGCGCTGGACGGGCCTGATGAACAATCTCAAGCACAGCGCGGAGGAGCTGGTGATGAACGACCTGATCTACAGCTAAATCAAGAAGAAACCGCAAAGGCAGGAAGTGATGAGCTTCCTGCCTTTTCCTCTGCCGACTCCCCTCAACCCACGGTAAAGGAGCTGTTTGCACAGTACAAACAAACCGTGGGCGACGCTCTGATGAAAGATGCGACGTTTGGAAACGCCTGCCGCAATTCAGACCGGGAGAACGCATTCTTGGAGGGGGCGGAGGCGATCCGGCGCATCGTCAGCGAAAGCGGCGATCTGCGGCTTGCCAAGCTCTATTACGATATGCCCGCATTCCATATCAGGCTGCATCAGGAACTTTTAGGCGAGACCTATCCCAAGCTGGCTGGCGGGGACTCGACGGATCACAGCGGGGATTATGTGCTGCTGGACCGTCTGCGCGCCGACTGCGACTACTTCCTCGGCGCTGGTGGCCGGAGTGAAAAGCATTTGTGGGCAGGCAATGTCCACGCACAGATCAAAAAAATGCGGGAGCTGTATGATGCCCTCCCGGAAAAACCGGAATGGCTAACCACAGAAGCTATTGACCGCTACGCCGCGCAGATGGCCGCACCCTATCAGGTCGCTGCCTATCACCATTTTGAAAACGGCTTTGACGATAAGCTGGACTATCAGACGCTGGAGGAAGCGGAGGCTGCGGCGCAGGGCTATGTTGCCGGTACGATGGAGAGCGACGGTTTTGCCTATGACGGCGCTGCCGTGTATGATGCCGAAACACGCCAGTGTCTCCGCGTCTACGGTGATTATCCGGACGAAAAGGCGCAGGAACAGGCAGCAGCCTTTGCGCTGGAGCACGACGCCGTAACCCCCAACGGTACGGAGCTTCCTGCTTTCCTGGATATGCACCTTATTGAAGCGAACCTGCTGGACGACGGCGGGCGCAAGCACAAGCGGCAGGAGATCTTTGAATACTTTCAAGCGCACAAGAATCTTGCAGAACGGACGGAATTTCTCAAAAACAGCTACAACGATATATGGGTGGAAGTCCTGACCGACGGTGTTCGGACAGGCTACCATGCCGAGAAAGACGGACTTTTGATGTGGGAGGGCAGCTACCTCTCCCGCACTTCGGAGTCCGTTTTTTCATGGTCGGTCATCACCGAGATGACCGAGGGCCTGATCGAGCGCGGCGAGTACAAAATCAAGCTGGGCCTGCAAAATGCCCCAATCGTCGCGGAGCAGCTTGCCCTATTCGACATGGGCGGCGACGCCCCGGTGTACGAGGCTCCGGCAGACGCACCCTCCGGCATTCTGGCCCCGGCCCGCACGGTGCCGCAGGAGGTCATCGACCAGGCGCTTTACACAGCCGGAAACGAACCCGGCAGCGCCGAACGCATTGCGATGTTCTATATGCGGGAGCATTCTGAACAGGAAAATATAGCGTTTCTGCGTCGGGAGTTTGGCACAGAAAATGGGCGCGGCATCGAGTACGAAGGCCGCAAATATGCCGTTTGGTTTCTGGAGGACGGCATCCACCTCGCCCAAGGCGACAGCGTCCGCACCGGATACAGCAAAACCGTGGTCTCATGGGGACTGGCGGCGGGCCGCATTTTGGGGCTGCTACGGGCCGGGATCTATCTCTCCGCCGCCGAACTGACACAGGCCCCTGACAAGGTGCTGCACGAAGCAATGGACGCCCTCCTGATGACAGCCCGTGACCTGACCAAGGAAGGCCGGGACATGGGGCTGCTCCCGCAGACTTTGGCCATCCACGACCAGCACAAGGGCTACCCAGAACTGGACGAGGACATGGTCGCGTTCGCAAAGACGGATGGTGGCCTACAAATGCTGGCGCAGGAATACCACGCTTTTCTCGACGCTTATTATGATGATCCATCCATTCTGCGTTACCGTCTTTCAGCGTATAACACCCACCGCATCGGCATCATCCTCAACGACCTGCCATACGAGGAACGACACTTTGATGCTCAGCCCAGCTTCCTGCGGCAATGCAAAATGTTCGTCACACAAGACGAGATCGACCATTATTTTTTGCGGGAGGGCGTCGAAAGTCGGCTGGCGATCTATTCCCACTTCTGCTATCCCCACACGCCGGAGGAACGTCAGAAGTTCATCAAAGGCAGCTTTGGCGAGTACAGCGGCGGAGCCCGCGCCGGGTATGGATACACCAAGACTTACAAGGGGCTGGACTACGAACGGGACTACAATTCCAAGAAATATGATACCGTCCATCTGACGATCCCCAATGTGGTCAAGGAGTATGAGCGCCTGATCGCACAGAAACGATTCCCCGGTGAGGATGCCATCGCAAAGATCCCGGAGTATGAGCGGAGACAGGTGGCGCGGGCCATTTACTCCAGTCTGTACAATGCACCGGACAATGTGCCGCGTCCCTATTACATGGGCATGGATTATTATCAGGCAGTACCGCTGATTGAAGAAGAATTGCAGGATAAGTCCACTGCAATGTGGCTCATGGACGCATTGAATGCCCGGTTGGGTGAAATGCAAAAAGATGACCGCCACTATGAATTTGTCCATGAAACTCATTTTCAACTTTATGCCTATGTAAACGGTGAGTTTAGCCTGTTCAATCACCGGCATGATGCTCCTCAGCAGGAACGCAGCTTTGTGGAGCAGGTCGCAGAGGATGCAGCACGGCTTGCCGCAGAGCAGCCGCCCGCCTATGAGCGGTTCAGCGTGATCGAAACTGAGGACGGCTACGCCGTCTGGGACGATATTCGGGACGAAATTTATGTTGACAGCGAGGGCGTCCGTGAGACCTTCCCCAGCGAGTGGCAGGCTGAGGATTATCTGGAGCAGGTCAGAAAGGCAGTCAACGAAAAGGAAGCGGCGGAATGGCTCTATGTGGAGCAGTCCAGGAACACCGCAGCGAAGCCGGAGCAGCCGCAGTCCGAACCTGTTTCAACTGCCGATCCCGTTATCGTTGGCACACGCCTGACCATAGATGGGCGGCAGTTTGAAGTGGACAGCGTAGACGATCATACGCAAAATGTATCGCTGCGGGATGTGACCTTTGAGGCCGGAATGGGCTTTCCCATCTTCCGAAAGGAATCCATCGACTATGTCCGCGCTCACATGGAGCAGCCGGACATGGTGCGGGAAACCGCGGCACCGCAGACGGACGAGCCGCCTGCGGTACTCACCCCGCCGAAAAAGAAAAAGCAAAACGCGCTTGCCTATCCGCTGGACGCGGATGGCCGGAACTACCGCATCACCGATGACCACATCGGAGAGGGTGCGCCGCTGGAGCGTTTTCAGCGCAATCTGGACGCGATCCGTACCCTGAAAGCGGTGGAGGCGGAGAACCGAGCCGCCACAGCGGAGGAACAGGCGGTGCTGGCGCAGTATGTGGGCTGGGGCGGTCTGGCGGACTTCTTTGACGAGAAAAATCCTCGTTACGCTGAACTGAAAGAACTGCTTACCGATGCCGAATACGCCGCCGCCCGTGAATCCACGCTTACGGCGTTCTACACGCCGCCTGTGGTCATCCGCGGCATCTATGCCGCCTTGGGGCAGATGGGCTTCACGCAGGGCAACATTCTGGAACCCGCCTGCGGCATCGGCAATTTCCTCGGTATGCTGCCGGAAAGCATGAGCGGCAGCAAGCTCTACGGCGTGGAGCTGGACGATCTCTCCGGACGCATCGCCAGACAGCTTTATCAGAAAAGCAGTATTGCGGTGCAGGGCTATGAAAAAACTGCCTTCCCGGACAATTTCTTCGATGTTGCCATCGGCAATGTTCCCTTCGGCCAGTTCCATGTTCCGGACAAGCGCTATGACCGGCTGAATTTCCCCATCCACGAGTATTTCGTGGCCAAAGCGCTGGATCAGGTCAGACCGGGTGGCGTTATCGCCATTGTGACCTCCAGCTACACCATGGACAAGCGCACCGCCAGCGCGCGAAAATACATCGCGCAGCGCTCGGAACTGCTGGGGGCCATCCGTCTGCCCAACAATGCGTTCAAGGCCGCGGCAGGTACAGAGGTGGTTTCAGACATTCTGTTCCTCCAAAAGCGGGAACGAATGGTGGATATAGAACCCGAATGGGTGCATCTCGCCACCGATGAAAACGGCATCCAGATGAACAGCTACTTCATCGACCACCCGGATATGATCTTGGGCGAGATGAAGATGGTGTCCGGGCCGTTCGGCCCCACGCCCACCTGTGAGCCGTACCCGGAGCAGCCGTTGGAAGCACTGCTGACGGAGGCCGTTCAGAATGTCCACGGCGAGATCACCGCTTATGACCGGGAGGAAGAACTGGAGGGCGAGGATCATTCCATTGAGGCCGATCCTGCCGTCCGCAACTTCTCCTATACGCTGGTGGACGGGCAGATCTACTACCGTGAAAACAGCCGCATGAACCCGGTGGAGGTATCCAAGACGGCAGAGAGCAGAATCCGCGGCATGATCGAGCTGCGGGACTGTGTGCGGACGCTACTGGAGTATCAGACCGAGGACTATCCCGATGAGGAGATCAAGGCGCAGCAAGCCAAACTGAATACCCTCTACGACGCCTTCACCCGGAAATACGGACTTATCAATTCCCGCGGCAACGCCATCGCCTTCGATCAGGACAGCTCCTACTTCCTGCTGTGTTCACTGGAAATTCTGGACGAGGACCGGAACCTGAAAAGGAAGGCGGACCTGTTCACCAAGCGCACCATCCGCAGCCACAAACCCGCTGAAAAGGTAGACACAGCGGTGGAGGCCCTGGCGCTGTCTATTGGCGAAAAGGCCCATGTGGATATGGACTATATGAGCAGGCTCACCGGCAAGGACGAGGAAACGCTGTTTTCTGAACTGACCGGCGTGGTGTTCCTAAACCCCGCTTACACCGGCGAAAACGATGGGCATGAGAAATACCTGCCCGCGGACGAGTATCTTTCCGGCAATGTGCGTCAGAAATGGGTGGTTGCCAAGGCAAAGGCGGAGCAGGACCCACGGTACCAGATCAACGCTGATGCGCTCGCACAGGTGCAGCCGGTAGACCTCACCGCCAGCGAGATCTCCGTCCGGCTGGGCGCTACATGGCTGGACACCGAATATGTCCGCCGGTTTATCTTCGAAACGTTGGGAACACCCCGCAGCGCCCAGTGGAGCATAAAGGTCCACTATTCCGGTATCACCGGTGAGTGGCGCATTGAAGGTAAAAGCACGGATCGCGGCAATGTCAAGGCCATCAGTACCTACGGCACACAGCGCATCAACGCCTATGAGATTATCGAAACGACACTTAACCTGAAGGATGTCCGCATTTTTGATTACCAATACGATGAGGAAGGGCGCAGAATTGCCGTTCTGAACAAGAAAGAGACGGCCATCGCCCAGAGCAAGCAGGAACTCATTAAAGACGCTTTTGCTGAGTGGATCTGGAAAGACCCGGACCGGCGCGAGGCTATCTGCAAGACCTATAATATTCTGTTCAACAGCAATCGTCCCCGTGAGTATGATGGCAGTCACATCAGCTTTTCAGGCATGAACCCGGAGATCACGCTCCGCAAGCACCAGGTCAACGCCATCGCCCACATCCTCTACGGTGGAAATACTTTGCTTGCCCATGTGGTGGGTGCCGGCAAGACGTTTGAAATGGTCGCGGCGGCGATGGAGAGCAAGCGGTTGGGCCTGTGCCAGAAGTCCCTCTTTGTGGTGCCCAACCACCTGACAGAGCAGTGGGCCACTGAGTTTTTGCAGCTCTATCCGGCAGCGAACATCCTTGTCGCTACCCGTAAGGATTTTGAAACCAAGAACCGCAAGAAATTCTGTGGACGGATCGCCACCGGCGACTACGATGCCATTATTATCGGGCATTCGCAGTTTGAGAAGATCCCTATGAGCGTAGAGCGCCAGCGGGCCATTCTGGAACAGCAGATCGACGAAATCATGATGGGCATTTCCGAAGCCAAGCGAGAAAAAGCAGAGAATTTCACGATCAAACAGATGATGAAAACCCAAAAGGGCCTGCAAGCCAAGATCGACAAGCTGAATGACCAGAGCCGCAAGGACGATGTGGTCACCTTTGAGGAATTGGGCGTTGACTGCATCTTCATTGACGAGAGCCATTATTTCAAAAACCTCTTTCTCTACACGAAGATGCGCAATGTTGGAGGTATTGCCCAGACCGAGGCGCAGAAATCCAGCGATTTATTTATGAAGTGCCGCTACCTTGACGAGATTACCGGGGGACGCGGCATTGTCTTTGCCACCGGCACCCCCATTTCCAACAGTATGGTGGAGCTTTACACCATCCAACGCTACTTGCAGATGAACACCTTGCAGGAGCAGGGCTTACAGCACTTTGACGCATGGGCGGCAAACTACGGCGAGACCGTCACCGCCATCGAGCTGTCCCCGGAGGGTACCGGCTACCGGGCCAAGACGCGCTTCGCCAAGTTTTATAACCTGCCGGAGCTAATGTCCGTATTCAAAAATGTGGCGGACATCCAGACGGCGGATATGCTCAAGCTCCCCGTGCCGGAGGCGCATTACCACAACATCGCCTTGAAGCCATCGGAGTATCAGAAAGAGATCGTGGCGTCGCTGGCGGAGCGCGCTGAGAAGGTCCGCAACCGCGAGGTGGACAGCAGCGTGGACAATATGCTGCTCATCACCAACGATGGCCGTAAGCTGGCGCTGGATCAGCGGCTGGTCAACCCCATGCTTCCCAGCGATCCCAACAGCAAAGCCGCCAAGTGCGCGGAAAATGTGTTTGAGATCTGGCAGCGCACCGCAGACCAACACTCCACGCAAATGATTTTTTGCGACCTCTCCACCCCAAAGGATGACGGCACTTTCAGCGTTTATGATGATATTCGCGCGAAATTGCTGGAATTGGGTATTCCCGAAAACGAGATCGCCTTCATCCACAACGCCAAGAGCGAGGTACAGAAGAAAGACCTGTTCGGCAAGGTGCGGAGCGGTCAGGTGCGTATCCTGCTGGGCAGCACCCAGCGCATGGGCGCTGGCACCAACTGTCAGCAAAAACTCATCGCCCTGCACCATCTGGATTGCCCGTGGCGTCCGTCTGATCTCCAGCAGCGCGAAGGGCGCATCATTCGTCAGGGCAATGAAAATAAGGAAGTGGACATTTACAGCTACGTCACCGAAGGCACCTTCGACGCCTATCTTTACCAGCTTGTGGAGAGCAAGCAGAAATTTATCAGCCAAATCATGACCAGCAAATCGCCTGTCCGCTCCGCCGAAGATGTGGACGATCAGGCGCTTTCTTATGCCGAGATCAAGGCACTGGCCAGCGGCAACCCCATGATCAAGGAAAAGATGGATCTTGACATTGAGGTGTCCAAGCTGAAACTGCTGAAAGCCAACCATCTTTCTCAGAAATACGCGCTGGAGGACGCCATCAGCAAGGGCTTTCCCAAGCAAATCGCGGAAACGCAGGCACGAATCGCCGGGTATGGCACGGATATTGCCACGGTCAAGGAGAATACCCATCCCAATGGGGACGGCTTCTCTCCGCTTACGCTGGCGGGCGTCACCCATGCCGACAAGAAGGAGGCTGGCGCGGCGCTGCTGACCATGTGTCAGACGATGCTCTCCCCAGAGGCGACACAGGTCGGCAGCTATCGCGGCCTGACGCTGGAACTGTCCTTTGATACCTTCGCACGGGAGTACCGCCTGACCATGATCGGGCAGCTCCGCCACACGGTCACGCTGGGAACCGATGTGTTCGGCAATTTACAGCGCATGGACAATGCGCTGGAGGGACTGCCCATCAAGGAGCAGGCTTGCCGGGAGCAGCTTTCCAATCTGCAAACGCAGTTGGAAACCGCAAAGGCAGAGGTACAAAAGCCGTTTCCCCGCGAGGCAGAGCTGAACACTAAAACGGCACGGCTGGAGGAACTGAATTCCCTGCTGAATTTAGACCACAAGGAGCCGGAGATCGTAGATGCCGAGCCGGACGAGGACCAAAGGCCGCCGGAGCGCCGCAGACCGCAGTTGGAGCGGTAAAACCAATAGAAAATGGAGGAAATTATGGGTTATCAGGAAAGCTGGCTCTATATCGAGCCGCAGCACAAATTCAAGAAATTGATCCAGGCATACGAAAAGGCGGAGCAGTCCGGCTACTATGAGGTGGCCGGGGCGGAACCACATTCCGTTATTGTTTTGAAGCAGCCCTTTGGAGATATTCCCGCAGGAAAGAAACTGCTTTGGGTGTGCGGCGACCGTGGCTTTCACTGTGCCGCAGGGGTATTCGGCGGCGAGCTGAAATGCTCCGGCAGGCTTCGCGTGATCCCGGTGGAGGCGGTGCTGAACGGCACCGACGATCCCCGCATGGAGGGGCTGGACTTTGGCAGTCCGGCTCCCAGCGAAAACGCCTATATGAAACGATACAGCGTCGCCAATTACGCCCACCGGATGCGGGCGGGGCTGGCGAGATAAAATGGAGGGAAATCATGTCCACAAAAGACGAATTGGAAACCCAATTATACGAGAAAATGTCGCAGGAAAACGAGGTGTTTCTTGCGGAGATGAAAACGCAGTCGCCTGATGAGATCATTTCTCACGCCTACGAGATCGCCTGCCGTGACAACCTGCTGATACTTTTTGAGGATGAAACAAGCCTCTCTGAACGGCAGCTTGCGGTGCTGAACGAGTTTGAGCATCCCCTGTCACAGCTTTATACAGACTGGCTCTCCCGCGATACGGATGAGATGGATGCCTTTCGTGACAGCATTGCGTGCTGTGCGGATGATATTCTGCGAAAAAGAACAGAAGAAAAGTACCGCGACCCCGCGCAGCCCGTCTACCCAAATACCCGTTCTGAAGCCATGGCTCGCGGGGAGATCTTTGAGTGGATGGCCAGCCGGGATCGGACGCTGACCTGTGCGGGAACCTTTGAGAAGGACGCGACCAACGCCTACAACGATGGAACGCTGTCTGTCTTTTTGAAGGATTGGACAAGCACCTACGGCAAGGACCGCTGTATGCTTGTGCTGGCCTGCACCATGGCGCAGCGCACAGGCGATGAGCGGTTTTACCCACCGGCGCGTCAGGCCGCAGGCCGCTTTGCGGCGCTCCAAAAGCAGATGGGCGGGCATACGGACATTTACGCTGTGGACAATCACTCCTGCGTGATCAATGCCGCAATGGAGCAGCTTGCCAAGCCGGAGCGCAGTGTGGAGCGAAAGGCGGTGAAAAAGGACGCGCCGGAGAGGTAAAATCGTTTTTGAAATAAGGCAAAGGAACAAATGACTTTATTTCAAAAAGTGATTGTCTTTTTGAAATAAAGCAGGTATAGTAGAGAGTATATTTCAACTTCTTTCAAAAGGAGGCGCATGAACAGATGAACCGAGCAGGTAAATTTGTCAATAATATGCCGGGAGATACTTCATATCAGTCATTTTGTCCTAATCCACTTCCACCAGTTCCGGGACTTGAATTCGATGAGGATATGCTTCAAATTCTGGTCAAGGCAAGCCGCAGTTTGAAGCAGTTGGATGTTTCTGCCCAATTGATTCCAAACGCCGAGCTGTTTATATCTATGTATGTCCGCAAAGAGGCGCTCATGTCCTCGCAGATGGAAGGAACACAATGTACCTTGGACGACATCCTTGACCCTGAGCTTGATACCAACGCAAACTTGGATACAGCAGATGTCGTGAACTATGTAAAGGCAGCTCAATATGCCCTTACAAAGCTTCATGAACTTCCTATTTGTAACCGTCTTTTCCGTGAAGCTCATGCTATTTTGTTGGAAGGCGTCCGTGGGCAGGAAAAGAACCCCGGAGAATTTCGACGCTCACAGAACTGGATTGGCCCTGCCGGTTGCGGCTTGAAGGATGCGCGATATATTCCGCCAAATCCGGAAGATATGGTGACTGCTATGTCGGATCTGGAAAAGTATATCAACGAAAATCAGGACTATGATCCTCTGGTACGGGCTGCCTTGATCCACTATCAATTTGAAACGATTCACCCGTTTTTGGATGGCAATGGACGAATCGGCAGATTGCTGATTTTGCTTTATCTGATGGAACAGGGATTACTGAAGGAACCAGTTATCTATGTGTCCTACTTTCTGAAAAAGAATCAGGTGGAATACTATGACCGAATCAGCGAGGTACGCAGAAGCGGAAACTACGAGCAATGGGTAAAATTCTTCTTGGAGGCAGTAGATTCCGCAGCCTCAGATGCTGTGGAATCTATAGAAAAGCTCTCAAAACTGCATGAAAAGAATATCGCTTTGTTGCCAAAGCCAAAGCGGAAAAAGGATAATCTGCGTATGCTGTTCGATTACCTTGAAAAGCATCCTATCATTGATATTAAGCACACATCAGAGGCTCTTAAAATCAGCTATAACACGACTTCTACCGCGGTAAAGACGCTTGTGGAGTTGGGTATCCTGCGTGAAACGACAAATGCAGCACGAAATCGTGTGTTTTCTTACGAAGCATATCTTGAAATACTCAGAAATGGAACTTAATAAGTCTAAAGCGCAGGCAGAAATGCTTGCGCTTTTCTTATGCCCGAAAGGAGGCGAACCTCATGCCCTATGTGACCAAAGGTCAAATAGCCGCCGCCCGTGAAATGGATCTGCTGACTTACCTGCGGTGCTTTGAGCCGCAGGAGCTGGTGCACATCGGCGGAGATACCTACGCCACCTGCACCCATGATTCCCTGAAAATCTCCAACGGGAAATGGTGCTGGTGGTCGCGGAATATCGGAGGCACAAATGCACTGGACTATCTGACAACAGTGGAGGGGTTTTCCTTTTTGGACGCCGTGCAGCGCATTCTCGGAGAACTGCCCCATGTGCCGCCCAAATCAGAGCCAACCGCACCACTCCCGAAAACTGAATTTACCCTTCCACCCAAACACGCCGACAACCGGCGTGTTTTTGCATATCTGCGGAGCCGGGGCATTGACGCGGAGATCATCAATCACTGCATCAAGCATGGGCAGCTTTACGAGGACGCCGAGCGTCATAACTGCGTATTTGTGGGCTACGAACATGGGAACCCTGCCTACGGCGCACTGCGCGGGACCCTTTCGGACACCACCTTCGCCGGTGAAGTCCCCGGCAGCGATAAACGTTTTTCCTTTGCCGTTCCCCTTTGCGCCGGTGGCAAAACCCTCTGTGTATTTGAAGCTGCCATTGACGAGCTTTCCTATCTGACCCTGCTGAAGTTGCGGGGGCAGGATTGGCGCGCCGCCAATACGCTGTCCCTCTCCGGCGTCTATCAGCCACGGAAGGATGGCTCCATCCGATTCCCCGCGGCACTGGAACAATACCTGAAGGACAACCCTGGCGTTGCGCGGATCGTGCTGTGTCTGGATAATGACGGGCCGGGACGGGCGGCGTCGGTGGCCATTCAAAAGAGACTTCCCCAATATGAGGTCATCGACAACCCACCACGGCGCGGAAAGGACTACAACGACCAGCTCCGGCTTGTGAAAGGGATCAGCGGCAGGGTAAGAACCCGTGGCGGCGAGGTGCGCTGATTTTCTTTTTCGGCTGGTTTAGGACTGCAAGCGGCCTGCGGCTGCTTTGCAGTCGCAAGCATAGCATTTGGCTATCCAAATGCGCTTGTTAGGGGGTAAATCCCCTAAGACCCCATTCTATTTCAAGGAGGAATCTGTTATCAGAAAACGATCTATTTCTATTCTTCTCCGATTGAACGAAGCGGAACACCGGCACCTAAAGGAGCAGGTGGCAATTTCCGGCTTCCCTATGGAGGTCTATCTCCGAGCATTGATCGCTGGTGAAAAAATGCGGCCAAGGCCGCCCAACGAATACGCTGAAATACGCCGCCAGCTCGCCGCCATCGGCAATAACATCAATCAGATCGCCCGCACAGTCAATGCCCGCGGCTTTGCCAGCGGTGAGGACATTGCCGCGATCACGGCGGCGCAAGAAAAGATCTGGAGCATTACGGAGCGGCTTTGATATGGCGTACACAAAAATATTTGCCATCCGCGCAAGGCTGGATGACCGCGTGAAATACGCTGTCAATGCTGAAAAGACCGAGCTGAACGAGAAAATCGGTTATGCGGCAGATCTTGTGAAAACCAGCTCTGTCCGCTTTGTAACCGCTCTGAACTGCAAGTCTGCTGAAACCGCCTTTGATGTCATGCGGAAAACCAAGGAGAAATTCGGCAAGACGGGCGGCATTCTCGGCTACCACTTCATCCAATCCTTTGCTCCTGGCGAAGTCACACCGGAGCAGGCCCATGAGATCGGGTGCGAGTTTGCACGGCGATTATTCGGTGAGGATTATGAGGTCGTCATCGGGACCCATTTAGATAAGGCCCACCCGCATAATCACATCGTGGTCAATTCTGTTTCCCGCACGGACGGACACAAGTATCATTCCAGCCCAGAAAGCTATTACAACGATGTGCGCGGCACCTCGGACGCACTGTGCCGGGAAAACGACCTATCCGTCATCGCCCCGCAGGGCAAGGGCAAGCATTACGCCGAGTGGAAGGCGGAGCAGGGCGGCAAGCCCACCGTGCGCGGTACCATCCGCGCCGACATTGACACGATCATTGGGCGATCCTATACCTATGATTCCTTTCTCATGCTGCTGCGACGAAACGGCTACGAGGTGCGGCGCAGCCCCAACCGGAAATACACCACGGTCAAGCCACCCGGCGCTAAGCGGGCGATCCGCCTGGACAGCTTGGGCGAGGGCTACACCGAAGCGGATATTCTGCTGCGGCTCTCCCGCCAGCGGCACGGCGGCATGGCCCCGCCGACCGTCACCCATGCCGTCAAGCGTTACCGAATAAAGGGCAAGCTGGCCACCGTCCGAAAAAAGAAAATCACCGGCTTTCACGCACTCTATCTCCGCTATCTCTACCTGCTGCGTGGGGGCAGGCGGAAAAAGCTACCGCCCAAGCTGCCCTTCTCCGTCAAGCGGGAGGTCATTCATTTGGAACGGTATGAGCAGCAATTCAAATACCTTTTATCAAGCGGAATCACTACCGAAACAGAGCTGGAGCAGCGTATCCGTGTGCTGGAGTGGGACATTCGCTTGTTGGAGGAGCAGAGAAAACCACTTTATCAGGAAAGGAGGAACACCAGCGATGAAGAAGCACAAGCCAAGTACAGCGCGGAGATCCAACAGCAGACTGCCGCCTTGCGGGAGAAACGCCGGGAAGTGCGGCTGTGCCGCAGGATACAATCGGACATTCCGAGGGTATCCCAGCAGTGCCAGCAGGCGCAGGCTGAACGGCAGGAAAATCTAAAGAAGAAGGAGGAACACGAGCATGAGTACCAACGGTGAAACCGCTGACCTGATGGTGCGTGAGGGCATCCAGATCACCGAGAGCGCCCTCAAGCTGGCAGGGCTGGGGGCGAAAAATCTTGCCGCTCTTCTGATTGCCCTTGCCAACGACAATCAGAAGCTCGCAGGTAAGACCAACCTCAAGCGCCTGATCCATGACGGCGAGGAGTTGACGATCTTTTCCGTCAAGCAGGAGGACTTGAAGGGCTTTCAGATGGAAGCCAAACGCTACGGCGTCCTGTTTTACCCCATCGTCAATAAGGTGGAAAAGACCGGGACGGTAGAAATTATGGCAAAAGCCAAGGACGCCAAGCAGATCAACCGCATTTTTGAACGCATGGGCTATCCCGCCCCGGTGAAGGAGGATACTGCCGCAAAAAAAGAGAACGCCCGCGCTCCGTCCGAGAACAGCTCCAAGGAGCGCGGGACTGGTGCGAGAGCGTCTACGGAACCGGCTACGGAGAAGGCTGACGCCCGCCCCTCCGTCCGCAGCCGTCTGATGGCGCTGCAAGCCGCGGCAGAACGGGACGGCACAGCTCCCACCAAGGACACCGTGCGGGAAGCCATTCAAAAGGCTATGCCCACGCGGGAATAAATTGATTTTGAAAAGGAGAAACGAACATGGCAAAGTTAGACGATTTGATCCAGCAGAAGCAGCAGAGGGACGAGGACTGGAAGGCAAAGAAAACAGCGGAGCGCGAGGAATTGGGGCAGCTTTCCGACGATGCGGTCATGCGCGTCACCAGCGAACCCGGCGCATACCTCCACTATTTGGATACGCAGGCTATCAACCCTCGATACAGCGCATCCAACGTGATGCTGGCGATGGCGCAGAACCTGGACATCACCTACATCAACAGCCTGGAGGTGTGGAACCGGCTGGGGCGCAGCGTCAACCGCGATGAGAACGGCATGAAGATCCGCGTGTCGGACACCTATGTGAAGGACGGAAGAGAGTATCACGGCTATAAGATCGGGCGTGTTTTTGATGTGACGCAGACCCACGGCAAGGCCGGTGTTCCGGCGCTGAGCCTGAAAGACAATACGCCGGAAATGGACGCCGCCCTGCGCCGATTGCTGGACAACTCCCCCGTTCCCGTGGTCACCAGCAGCACTATGTACCAGGACGCCGTTTATGATCCTAAGATGCAGAGCATTACGGTGTCCAGCCGCCTGATCGACAGCAAGATCTTTGCGGCGCTCTCCCGTGAGATCGTCCACGCTGGTATCCATGACCACGGGCGCTATCCCTACTATACCCGCGAGGACTGCGCCATGGACGCCGAGAGCGTCAGCTATATGCTCTGCCGCAATTTCGGCGTGGAGACCCCGCAGCCCGATGTGAGCCGCGTGGGGCAGGTATTCGACGGCATGGAGGTGCAGGATCGCCGCGGCGTGGTAGACAGCCTGCAAAAGTATTTTCGTAAGCTGCAAAATGACATCCAGCGTGAGATCTCTCCGCAGGAGCGCAAGCAGCCGGAGCAGAACCGGCCCGTTCGCTGAGGAAGGAGGACGAAGCGTGAAAAAGAAAGTTGCGTTTGCACTCTGCACGGCACTGATGCTGTGCAGCATGAGTGTCGCGGCGCTGGCCGCAGAACCCATGACAGAAGCCGATACGGTATCCACAATGATCTCTGCCGCAGATACGCTCCCCAGCGTTTCCGCCTATCCTGCCGAGGTCAGAGCCAGCGAGGAAAACGGCGTCTACCGTTTGGAAAAGGTCTACTACCTGACCGCGAAGGACGATCCCGCCACGATCCCCACCGCTGACTTTGAGCGTGAGGGCCGCACCTATACGCTCCTTGATTTGCTGAAAAATGACCAGACAGAAACGGACACGCGGGAGCATATCGAGGTGGTCACACTGGAAAGCAAGACCAAAGATATGGCGGAAATTCTGAAAATGCTGGAGCCGAAGCTGGAGGTCAAGACCGAGGACGGCTATGAGGGCGTCCTGTCCCTTGACCATACTACCATTCAAGTGGAGGCCGCGGGCTACGGGACCAGCAGCCGCACGGTGACGGCGGAGCGCACCTATCCCAACCTCTCAGACGCGGATGTGTCCCTTGTTCCCAAGTCTGTAAATGAAAATGGCCGCACCCTGACTCTTGCCGATGTAAGCTGGCAGGAGGCGGCTGTTGACCCCACGGACGGCTATGACATTCCCATTCGCTACACTGCTGTGGCAAGCTACACCGGCACCGCCACCAGCAAATACGCCACCGGCTACACCGTTACGGCAGACTACAAGGGTGATGTCACCCGCACAAGCTGTGATACGGTGATCTACACCGCCGTTTTTTCCAGCATCGGTAATGAAGCAGCAACGGACAGCAGTAGCTTTAACTGGCTGTGGCTGCTGATCCCCGTGGGAGCTGCGGCGCTGGGCGGCTGCGGTTACGCTGGTTATAAGGGCTATCGCCACTACATCAATAAGAAAAGAGGGTACGCCGCATGAAAAAATATCTGACCACGCTGCTGGCCGCTTGCTGTATGCTGGCGGCTTTTTCCATGCCTGCATCGGCATTGGAGTATCACTTTGACGGCCCGGACGCAGGGCTGTTCGGACGCCCCACCTCGGACGATACCATTTATGTCACGATGGACAAGCCTGTGAATACTGACCGGAGCAAAAACGCCGCCTACATCCCGCCTGCTTTTGGCTCGCCTACCTCTTATACGCTGAATGCCGGGGAGCTGCTGACACCAAACCTTGTGAGCGGTTCAGCCACGGGAACGGTCAGCGGCACAGGCGGCGTGACCGTCCTGCCGCCCGCTGCTTCCGGCAGTGCCAACGGCAGCATAGGCTCTTATACGCCGGTGAAGTACACTGCTGTTACGAAGGACCTCTATTACAGCGGCGGCTACCTCGGTACGCTGAAAATCCCCACCCTCGGTCTGTCTGTCAAGGTGTATCAGGGGACAGACGCAGACGCACTCCGCAAGGGCGCGGGCCATTTTGCCAGCACCTCCATTTGGGAGGGCAATGTGGCGATTGCGGGCCACAATCGCGGCGTGAATAATCACTTTGGCAAAATTCACACTCTTGACATTGGGGACACCATTAAGCTGACCACCCAGCTCGGCACACGCAGCTATGAGGTGTACTCTGTCAGTAAGATCGGCGTGGACGATACCAGTGTTCTGAACGACAGCACGGAGAACATCATCACCCTTGTCACCTGCGTGATGGATCAGCCGGATTACCGCTGGTGTGTGCAGGCACGAGAAAAATGATGAGATACTATGATGGCCATTGATGTAAAGAACTTTTACTGAGCTCCAACGCCTCCATATTTTTTGACACCCACCAACTTTTACGATACCATGAACCCATCAAAGGATTTGGAGGTACACACCATGAAGCGAGGAAGTTTTGCAGCCGGTTTTTTTACCTGCCTGTTGCTGACGGGCGTCACCACCACGGCGTATGCTGCCGGGATCATGGCAGAGCGCAGTCACCATCGCATTATCGTAGATGGAAAAGAAGCGCAGATGGAAGCCTATGTCATCAACGGCAACAACTATGTGAAGCTGCGGGACATTGGCGAACAGGTCGGTTTCAATGTTTATTGGGACAGCGACAACGGCTGTGTGCAGGTGGAAAGCGGAAAGCCCTACACCGGAACCGCACCCCAGCAGACTGCCGCAGCCCCCACGGACGGTTCCCGGTATGTTCCCAAGGTGGGTGATGTGATCCGCTGCGACGACGGGACCGACTACACCATCACGGATGTGTCCCGCTGGGACAGCAATGCCTTTTCCAGCGCACCGCTGGGAGAGCTGCCCACCGCCACCTGTGACTGGAGCAAGCTGCCCCAGCCGGAAATGCCGCAGGCAGAAGCGCGCCACTTTACCAGCGGCGGACAAGACTACCTGTTCCAGCGCAATCTCTACGAAACACGCCGGATGCTCTATACCTTGTATAATGCCATCGGGGACAACCCCGAAACATGGCAGAACGGCCAGCCGGTGAAATTTCCCAGCGGGAATGACAAGGTGAAGATCAACCTGACCATTCCCGCAGAGGTAACGCCGCAGAGCTTCTGGCCGTGGCGCTCAGAGCAGATCACAGGGCTATTTAATTCCTGCCCTCCGGGGACTTACTCTCTGGAGGCATGGGACGTCTACAAAAACGGCGTGTTTCAATACACTGAGTACAGCATCTATGTGAGCTGACAACTTCATATCTCAACGCGCGGGCGGTATGCAAAAGCATACCGCCTTCTCTATTTCCCAAAATCAATAAAAGGAGAAAATGCACATGAAAAAACGATTGGTTTCCATGCTTCTTGTGTTGGTAATGGTGCTGGGGATGCTCCCCGTCACGGCCCTTGCCGCCAGCAGCGAGGAGGAAGCCCTGGGCGAGGTCAATATCTACAACGGAGAGCAGAAGCTCTCCTACCTCTCCATCAACGGGCGAATCCGTGAGCTGATCTATACCTATTTCAACCATGTGGATGCCAACGGCAGGACAAAGGAGATTCCCGCGTACTGCGTCAATCCGAATACAACAGGTGTGCCGCAGACGGTAGGCCCCGGCGAGAGCATCAAATACATCGCCAAGGAAAAGGGCAACGATCCGAAGGTCATGGGCATCATCGCCAACGGCTATCCCACCCGCGGCCTTTCGGAGCTGAAGCTGGAAAACAAGTACCACGCCTACTATGCGACCAAGATGGCGCTGTGGTGCTACCTGCTCCCCAACTGGAACATCAACAACCTGAAGGTCAATCCCAACCTGACCGGTGCGGAGCTTCAGCGGGCGCAGGCTATTCTCGCCGCCGCCAAGGACATCTATGTGCGTGGCACGGCGTGGAACAAGATATACTCGCCCCGCGTCACCGCAGCGGCTGACCGGGACACTGCTTATGCCGTTACGGTAGACGGGCAGCAGTACAAGCAGCAAGTGTTTACGGTCCACTCGGATACCTGGGTGTGCGACTATGCCATCCGTGTTGCATTCTCGGACCCTGCTTCTGTTCCCGCAGGAACGCGCATCGTGGACATGAACAACAAGGATATTACGACGATCACCACCTCCGGCACCGGAGATGGCTATGATGGGAAATTCAAAGTCCTATATCCCGCCGCTGCGGTGGCAGGCAAAACCGGCAGCGTCCAGCTTTCCTTCTCTACCAATGTCTATCAATATGCGGTGTTCTATGCCACCTGCGCCGAGGTCAACAAGTACGGCCAGCTCCAGAATTATATGTGCGACACCGACCCAACTACCACAATGAAGCTGTCCACATACAGTAATTACAGCGACGGTGAGAAAACCGAAGCACCCGACACCGGTCTGAAGATTATTAAGCTGGAAAAGGGTACGGATACCCCGCTCAGTGGTGCCATTTTTGAGGTGGTCGATCCGGACGGAGCCACCGTCGGCACCTTCGCCACCGGCTCGGACGGCACCGTGACCATCCCCCTGACGCTGGCGGGGAATTACACTGTGTACGAGCGTGTCGCACCTTTGGATCACCTGCTCAGTGATACGCCCGCACAGAATATCAAGGTTGAGTATGGCAAGGTGGCGGAGCTGACCTGCTGGAACGAGCCTTACGGAACGCTTCGCATCGAGAAGCTGTCCGACACCGGAGCGCACCTGCCCGGTGCCATGGTGCAGATCAAGCACATCGAGAGTGGCGTGACCTACACCGCTGAAACCAATTTTGCGGGATATGCCATTTTCGATGAGATCAAGCCCGGTGCGTATGAAATCCGCGAAATCACCGCCCCCTCCGGCTGGCTGAAGGACGACGCCACCTATACGGCTGCCGTAGCCACCGGCGAAACCACCACTTTTTCGCTGGTAAACAAGGAACTGCCCGGTCTGCGGATCATCAAGTATGACCGCAAGAACATGGTGGCGATGGCCAATGTCACCTTTGAAGTTTTCCGAGATAGCGTTTCTCTCGGCAAATTCCGCACGGACGAGTTTGGTGAAATCCTCCTGACCGACGCTGCTCCCGGCACCTACCGCGCCGTGGAGGTGGATACCGGCAGCGATGGCCACATCCTCGACACCACACCGCAGGAGGTGGAGCTGTCTGCTGGTGATGGCATCAAGGAGCTGCTGTTCTTCAACGATGTGAAGCCCGGTATGCGGCTTATCAAAGTGGACAGCACCGACCCCAGCAAGGTCATTCCCAATGCAGTTTTTGAAATTAAGTCCGTCAAGGGCGACTACGGCCCCAAGGAGTTTACCACCGACCAGAACGGCGAGATCGACCTCTCCAAGCTCCCCACCGGCGCGTATGTGGTGACGGAAAAAGCCTGTGAGGGCTATATCATCGACCAGGCCCAGCGTATCATCCAGCTTGACGCCAACGAGGACGCACAGTTCGTATTCACCAACACCATCAAGCCCTCCTTGCAGATCATCAAGACCAGCTCGGACGGGAGCCGCCTGAAAAATGTTCATTTCCGTATTGCCAAGATCGAGGACGGAACGCACTACCTTGATCGTACCACCAATGAGCAGGGCGAAATTCTGATTGCTGATTTGGAACCCGGTGTTTACTCCGTGCGCGAAACGGCCACGGATTCCTCACACATCCTCGACCTGCGGGAGTACCACATGGAGCTGTTCGCAGGCCGAACCAGCACCCTGACCATTGAGAATCAGAAACGCCCCAACCTGACCGTCTACAAGCACGACGCCGACACCGGCGAGCCGATTGCGAACACCGTGTTTGAAGTCCGCGCCGCAGACGGCCACAGCGTCGATCAGATCAAGACAGACAGCGAGGGCAAGGCGGAGCTGAAGAACTTGCTCCCCGGTGTGTACGAAATTATCGAGAAATCCGTGCCGTCCCCCTATCTGCTGGATGCGCCCTCTCAGCTTGCGACGCTCTATCCCAATCGAGACCACACCGTTTATTTTGAAAACCATCAGAAGCCCGCACTGACCGTTAAAAAGGTGGACAGTGTGACCGGCGATCCCTTGCAGGGTGCAAAGTTCCACGTTACCTACGCCAGCAACAATACCGGCAGCGGCGAGATCAATGACCTTGGCACTTTCTATACCGATGAAAACGGCCAGTTCCAGTTGACCGGTTTGCGGGACGGCTGGTACAAGGTAACGGAGCTGGAGCCGCCCACGGGGTACGCCATCAAGGAGGCCACGCAGGAGGTCTATATCCAGTCCGGCACTTCCAAAGTATTGACCTTTGAAAATATCCCCCTGTCTGCGCTGGTGGTGTGGAAGTATGATTCTGTCACCGGCGAAGCGGTGAGCAACGCCGTGTTCCAAGTGAAGTACCTCGGCGGCACCAGCGGGACGGGTGGCACGGTCATCGGCACCTACAAGACTTCCACCAACGGCAGCTTCACCGTGACGGGTCTGAAAGAAGGCACCTATATTGTGGAGGAGCTTGCCAGTGACAGCGGCCATGTCATTGACACCGCACCCCAGACCGCCTACATCAGCGGCAAGCAGCAGGATGTGGTGCAGCTCTATTTTGGAAATTCTCCCAAGGGGAACCTGCTGGTGAAGAAGATCGACAGCGCAACCCATAAGCCCCTTTCTGATGTGGAATTTATGGTGACGACCGCAGACGGAACGGTGGTGGGCGATGCCAACGGCAAATATGTGACAGACAGCGCAGGCAGCTTTACCGTCAGCGGCATCAATCCCGGCACGACGCTGGTGGTGAAGGAAACCCGCGCAAGGGACGGCTATCTTTTGGACGATGCACCGCAGACCGCAACCGTCAAGGCTGGCCAGACGGTGACGCTGGAGTTCCGCAATCAGCCGCAGGGTTCTCTCATCATCAATAAGCTGTCCAGTGCGGATAAGAAAACACCCTTGGAGGGTGTGCTGTTCCAAATCACCTATTCCGACGGCAGCTTCGTGGACAATGGCGCACTTTCCAGCAAGGGCCTGTATCGGACCGATAAAAACGGCCAGATCATTCTCAGCGGCATCACCGGAACGGTCATCGTAACGGAGGTGGAAACCATCAAGGGGTATCGCATTGACGATGCCACCCGCAGCCAGACCATCGAAGTCCGCGCCAATGATACCCAGCAGCTCTGGTTCTACAATGCTCCCATCTCCCGAATCCTGCTCCACAAGGTAGACAAGGTTACCGGCAAGGGAATTTACGGCGCAGTGTTTCTGCTTTACGACAGCAATCGCAATCCCATCGGGGAGTATGTGACCGATCAGGATGGCTATATCTACGCCGACGAGGGACTGGCCGATGGCCGCTATTATCTGCGTGAGATCAAAGCCGCCCCTGGTTATGTGCTTGATCCTGAACTGAAAACGATCTATGTCCGTTACGGCTCTACCACAGAAATCGAGTGGAGCAATACCGCGGAGTGCGGCCAGATCCAGATCATCAAAAAATCTGCGAACGACAATCCTATCAACGGTCTGCCTGCGGGGACGCTGCTGGAGGGTGCGGTGTTTGAGATCTACGACAAAGCGGGTAATGTGGTGGACACCATCAAGTCCGACCGCAACGGACGCGCCATTTCCAAGACGCTGCCGTTGTCCCGCTATACCGTCCGCGAGATCAAAGCGCCTGCGAATTACTCCATCAACCCCACAGTGATGACCGCCTATCTGGAATTTAACGGACAGATCGTCACCTTTGAAGCGCAGAATGCCAGCGTTTCCACCGGCATTTCCATTAAGAAAACAGGTCCCGTGCAGGCCGTTCCCGGTCAGCCCATCCGCTATGTGTTTTCCGACATCAAGAACAGTTCCACCGTTGCCCTTGACTCCTTCTATTGGCGCGATCAGCTTCCCGCGCAGGTAACGCTGAGCAAAATCGTCACCGGCAGCTACAACCAGCCGCTTTCCTACAAGGTGGTCTATAAGACCAACCTCTCCGGGGACTACCGCACTTTGGCGGACAACCTGAGTACAAGCAAGGTTTACGTATTGGACGCCCGCCCCGCTGTCCTCGGCCTTGCCACCAATGAGCGTGTTACCGAAGTCATGTTCGTGTTCGGGAATGTAAAGGCGGGCTTTGCACAGGTAGAAACGCCTTATATCTACGCCACTGCCTGCAGCGGTCTTGCCAACAATGCCAGCGTTTTGAATGTGGCAGATGTGGGTGGCCTTTACAATGGGCAGTGGATTCAGGCGGTGTCCCGCTGGCTCACTACCGTCTACACCAAAACAACGGTGAAGCTGCCCAAAACGGGGTACTAAGCCTTGCGGCGGAATAACTTTCGCAGCGCTGCCCCTGTGTGGGCGGCGCTTTCCCCGTTGGTCCTCTGGCTGGCGGCAATCGCCGCCTATGCCTACGAGGACGGTATGAACCTCTTTCAATGGATGGGGCGTTTCAGCCAAGTGCTGGAGCGCCCCTTTTCCATAGGCTGGACGCCCTACACACTGAAATGTATGCTGGGGAGCCTGCTGCTTTACGGCTGTGGCATTGCGCTCTACTACTCCAGCCGGGAGAATCGGCGACCGGGCGAGGAGTACGGCAGCGCTAAATGGGGCAATCCCAAGGAACTGAACCGGAAGTATATGGATCACCGGCATAAGGACGCCAACATCATTTTGACCCAGCGCGTCCGGTTGGGCATGGACGGCTACATCACCCAGCGCAACATGAATGTTCTGGTAGTGGGCGGCTCCGGCTCCGGCAAGACCCGCTTTTTCTGCAAGCCCAATATTTACAGCGCGAATTGCTCCTATCTTATCACAGATCCCAAAGGCGAGCTGCTGCGCGCGGCAGGCGCTTTGTTGGCAGCGCAGGGCTACGAAGTCCGGGTGTTCAACCTGATCGACCCCAGCCAGTCCGACGGATACAACCCCTTTTCGTACATTCACAGCGAAAAAGATGTGCTGACCCTCATTGATAACCTCATCAAAAATACCACGCCCCGCAACGCTTCCAGCAACGACCCCTTTTGGGAGAAGGCGGAGATCGCGCTGGATTCAGCCCTCATGCTCTACCTTGTCAGCGAAGCGCCCCCGGAGGAACAGAATTTTGAAATGCTGATCTACATGATGAACTTTGCCGAGGTGCGGGAGGAGGACGATCAATACCGCAGCCCGCTGGATATGCTCTTTCGGGCATTGGAGGAGGAACAGCCCAACCATGTGGCGGTGAAACAATATAAGGCTTTCAAGCAGGCGGCGGGAAAGACGGCGAAATCCATTTTGGTAAGCGCCGCCGTGCGGCTGGCCACCTTCAATATCCCGCAGTATGCCAGAATGACAATGGTGGATGAGATGGACTTTGGCAGTTTGGGCGAGAAGAAAAAAGCCATCTTCTGCGTGATCCCTGTTGATGACAGCAGCATGAACTACCTTGTGGGAATGCTTTATACCCAATGCTTTCAGGCACTTTACCGCAGGGCGGACGAGAAGCACAACGGGCGTCTGCCTGTGCCGGTGCGTGTCATTCAGGACGAATGGGCGAATGTGGCCCAGCCGGAGAGCTATCCGAAGATCCTTGCCACCTGCCGCAGCTACAATATCGGGCTGAACATCATCGTGCAGAACATTCAGCAGATCAAGGCGCTGTATGAAAAGGAATGGGAGAGCATCATCGGTAACTGCGACACGCTGCTGTTCCTCGGCGGCGGCAACGAGCCGACTTCGTTGGAGTTTATCGTAAAGCTGCTGGGCAAGGAGACCATCGCCACCCGCACACGGGGGCAGACGAAGGGGCGCAGCGGCTCCAGTTCTACCAACTTCCAACAGACGGGCCGCGACCTGATGACCATTGACGAGGTACGAAAATTGGACACCCATAAAGCGATCTTGTTTATCCGCGGGGAAGACCCCGTGCTGGACAAAAAGTACAACATCAAGCGCCACCCAAACATTAAGCTGACGACAGACGGTAAGGCAAAGCCTTATATCCATAAGCCGCAGGGCGCGCCGGATTATGCGCTGCCGGATCTGCCCTATGCGTTCCGGTCTTTGGACGATTACGAATTTATTGATATGGAGGAAAACGAACATGAGCAAACAGAAAAACAACGGCATGATGAAGCCTGACAAGTGGAAGCGGCGTTACTGGACGGCGGCTGGGGCTGCTGCCCTCTGCCTTTGCTGCGTCACGCCCGCGATGGCGGCGGGCAGCGATCCGCTGGATATTGTAAATAACCTTTCCGATTTTATTTTCAGCATCATCAAGGCGCTGGGCGTGATCATTCTCGGCTGGGGCATCGTGCAGGTGGGTATGTCGATCCAGTCCCACGATGCCAGCCAGAGAACGCAGGGCTTCCTCTGCCTGTTTGGTGGCTTAATGATCGCCTTTGCGAAGGAAATTCTGACCGCCATCGGCGCGATCTAATGAAAAGAGCCGGGAGATACTGCCTTGCGGCGGATCTCCCGGCTCCTTTGTGGGAGGTGATTTTCATTTGGATAACAACTGGATCGTAGAAAACCTGACCAACGCCTTTGGCGTTTGGAATAGTAAAATGACGGAAATGTGGTCACTGCTGACGGAATCGCCCCAGACCTTCAAGGGCGGCACCATCTGGCAGACCATTGTAACTATCAACGGCGGAATGCAAGCCATCGGCTACGGGCTGCTGGTGCTGTTTTTTGCCATCGGTATCTTTCGCAGTGCATCCGGTTTTCGGGACTTTCAAAGACCGGAGCATTTGCTGCGGCACTTTATCTACTTTGTGCTGGCAAAGCTGGGTATCACCTATGGTATGGACTTGCTGGTAGATGTATTTGATGTGTGCAGCGGCATTGTGGCAACGGCGGCGGGCAGCATTGGTGGCTTGACCGGCGCATCCGTGGCGCTGCCGCAGGAGATCGCGGACGCCATCGGAGATGTGGGCTTTTTGGCAAGCATCCCCCTTTGGCTGGTGACACTGCTGGGAAGCCTATTTATTACGGTGCTGGCCTTCATTATGATCCTCACCGTCTATGGGCGCTTTTTTAAGATCTATATGTACGCCGCGCTGTCCCCGGTGGCGCTGGCATCCTTTGCCGGAGAGGGGACTTCCCACTTTGGCAAGGCGTTTCTGCGGAGTTATGTGGGCGTGTGCATGGAGGGTGCGGTGATCGTTCTGGCCTGCATCATCTTTTCGGCCTTTTCCTCCAGCGGTACGCCGGTGGTGGATAGCAGCGCGTCCGTAGTGACGCAGGTGTGGAGCTATTTAGGCGAGGTCATATTCAACCTGCTGGTATTGGTGGGCTTGGTGAAGTCCGCCGACCACATCGCCAAGGAAATGCTGGGGTTATGAGTGATCTCTTGCTTTCCGGGCCTGCCGTTGGGCGGACTTCCGTTCCCGCTTTTCTTCCATTTCCCGCAGCTTTTCGATCATATTTGTTGTTCTCCCTTTATTCTATTCGGACTGATCTGTTTGAAAAAATGTGCATCAAGCTGATGGCAGCGCCTGCTTCATAAGGCTTAGCATGGCAGACTGCGTGTGAATTATACGTTTGGGGTTTCTTCCCGGATGACCTGCTTGATGCGGCGCTCAATTTTATTTCGAGGCACCATAAATTCACGGCCGCACTTGGTGCAGCGCAGTTTAAAATCCATGCCGGAACGAATGACGTACATGGTATTTCCGCCGCAGGGATGTTGTTTTTTCATCACAAGAAGATCAGCTGGCCGTACATCCATGAAATTCAGTCCTTTCTGTGAACGCTCACGGTCTGAGCGGAACCTGTTGCGAGGAGCACGCCGGAAAAAGGGCAGTTCTCCGTCAACATTCGATATAATTTTTATTATACCCTATTTTTCGACATAAGGCAATATTTTCAGAGGATATTTTTTAGTATTTGTAAAAACATAATAAAAACCAAACAAAAAAACAGGGCAACTTTAATAAAAAGCTGAGTATATAGACGAAACGAATAGAATTTTGGAGGAAACAGGCAAATGAAGAATAGTATTTATGCGCAGTTTGAGTCCACCGATGCAGCAGAATTGGCGGCGCTTCGGCTGCGGGAGTCTCTGCAAACGTTGCAAAAAACCAATGTTACCACCTATCACGCAGAAAGCTTGCAGGAAGATGTGGTGCATTTGACGAA